>Ga0209698_10006098_pt1 | contig 12866 bp, 25 predicted proteins | sample LitLauG_LLR_2012_FD_187203 | JGI IMG/M metagenome (GOLD analysis project Ga0209698, IMG submission 187203) | Freshwater sediment microbial communities from Pennsylvania, USA - Little Laurel Run_MetaG_LLR_2012 (SPAdes) (version 2) | ecosystem: Environmental > Aquatic > Freshwater > Creek >...
ATGTTAGACGGTGAGAACAGTGTCTCCAACATTGTCTATGTCGCTACGACCAATTACCCGGAACGCCTGGGAGCACGTATTGCTAATCGACCAAGCCGTTTTGACGAACGTATTCTGGTAGACATGCCTTCGACCCTCGCACGCCGCACCTATCTCCAATTTGCCGCTCCTGGATTGGGAACTGAAGAATTGGAAAAATGGGTCAATGATACCGACAAATTCTCAATCGCACATCTTCGTGAACTCGTGGCTGCGACTTATTGTCTCGAACAGCCTTACGATGTTGTTCTCCGTCGCCTGAAAACGATGAGTGCCAAACCAAAGTTCTCAGATGGATTCCGTAAAGGAAAAGCTGGGTTTACACCAGACGAACCTCCTTCCGAGAAGGAAAGCGCTCCCGAGCCTATCGAAGAACCAAAGAAACGTAGCAAACTTCGTCTTGTCGAAGATGAACCAGAACAGATTCCTGCGCCTGCAAATGTGCCTCTTCCAATCAAAGAGAAAGAAGCAGCCGTCGATTCACTATCGGAAGGTAGATTTCCGATTCCTGGATACATCGTTCAAACTGTAGGCCGTCTCGCTTCTTGGTTAAGATAATGTTTTTTGATTGGTTAGTTGAATTAATGTATGGGTCATCGGAGCCGGATGACTCATACACCGAATATGATGAAATTGATGAAGAGGTATTAGAGCCAATGTACGGTGATGATTTTGACTGTGAAAATGACTTACATGATTGGGGCACCTGGAAGGTGATCTGCGAAGGACATCTGACTGATGATGACGACCAAATTATAGGCCGCTTTCTTGATCAACAAAGAAGCTGTGATCTTTGTGGGAAGACGGTTCTGGACACCCAGCAATCAACCATATGATCCCGGTGGTGAACATGGATTTCGAAAAACAAGACGACGACAATGAACAGATCTTCTTCGATCTTGAGAACCTGAGTGACGACGATTTTCAAGAACGTTACAAAGCTACCAAGAGACAGTTCAAAGCGATTGTCGCCGCATTGAAGACCTTACATGAAGTTGGTGAATCCCTGGCTGAAGAAGGTGGGCCTGCCGACATCAATTACGAGATTATCGATGCTACTCGATACCTCATCGATGACTACGAACAACTCCTCGAACAGATGAGTATGGCTGCTTATTGGCAGAAAGAAGGAATATGACGAAAAGGACTAATGTAGACCCTGTAAGGAAACCGAAGTTGCCGGATGTTGAACTGGTGGCTGACGATTATTTTTCAAAATTGTCGAGAGATGAAGATGAACCCAACGAAAAGAGATCAACACTTTCTTACACGTTGAATAATCTTCGTGATACGCTGGACGTTATTGAAGTTCAAGTCGCTAAGTTGAATGGAGTTTTGTTCAGCGTAGGGTCGGATTGTGGAGTAAAGAAATCCGAATCGTTCGCTGGCATCCAAAACGAAGTGTCAGAAGCCCTTCACATTGCCTCTTCTATTTCCGAGACATTAAAAAGCATCCTCGACCAAATCTAAATAGTACCATGGCAATCGACATTATCCATGGTACTGGTTATCGCATCTGTGAATCCGACCGAACAATCGGTGAGGCTACTAGCGCTTCGGATGGTTTTGTAGTTCTGAATCTGACGAACAACAAATTGTTCGTCGCATCAGGTGGTGTCTGGACAGACGGCGGGACTTTCCCTAATTCTACATTCACCAGTGCCATGTATGACCTGTGGACGATCTCATAATGGCACTTCTTGGCACATTCAACATTTGCAACTCCGACCGTCAGATAGGCGCAGAGACCGCCGACCCTGACGGTTTTGTCGTCATCAATCTCTCGACACAAAACGTCTTTGTTGTAAGTGGTGGTGTCTGGGCGGCTGGTTCTGCTTCGAGCATTCCCGCTCCATTGTTTGATGTCTGGGCTTCTTTGACAACAATTTTTGGTGCGGGTGGCGGATCAACTGGATCATCTTCCGATGCTCCACCATCCACTGCTTTTACTTACTACGTTGATCCTATCGATGGCCTTGATTCAAATAATGGGGCCGACTACGCACATGCATGGCAGACGACCGCTTTAGCGGATGCAGTCGTCCTGACAGGAAGTCAGAGTGTCGGTTATTTGTTTGACTCGTCGTGGGTTCTGTATCGCAAACTAAATATGACCGCAGATCAAGCGATCCTGGCCGCATCACTCGTCAACGCCCCAGCAAGTTCATTTTGAGGAATCATGAAAAAACTATTACTTTCGATTTTGTTCACTTTGTCTCTGTTTGGACAATCCATCGTACCACTTCCTGATGGCATTCACATCAAAGATATTCCCGGCGCAACAAATGCCAATTTTGCACTGACCGAAGTCTTTCGAGGCGCATGGTCCTCTGGTGCGACGTACCTGTTGAATGAAGTTGTAACTTACAATGGTTCTTCTTACATCAATATCTACGGAACAAATACCAATTTCCAACCAGATACGAATCCTCTCAAATGGACTGTCTTAGGCTCATCATCTTCATTACCAAGCGGAACCGATAATCAACTACTAGGTTTCCCTGGCGGTACAGCTACAGCGATCACGCCTCTTTTCCTTGGCACACCATATGCTGTCTACTTGCCCGCTGCTAAACTAACGACGGTCGAGCAGTACGGTATAGCATCACAATTTGTGGTCGGAACTTATACTGACATTTTCACCTGTCCGACGCAAAGCCCGCAAATTCGTTGCGCAGTTCAGAGCGTCTTTTTCATGATTGGTGGAAGCTCCAATCAGACATGCAGTGTGGCACTAAAAGATGTTTCCGCTGTCTATCATTTGATCTCGATTACAAGTATCCAGCAACCTCAAGGAACCTTTGCAACCTTTCCTGGTATCATCCTGGAACAAGGTGAAGGCTTCTCTACCAATTGTCAGACAGTCGCTTACAACGTCATTGCTCCTGTAATTGAATTCAATAACACTGCACCTTTGAAATCGGTCTGGTTCAGTGCGTTCTCGGTTGGAAATAATACGGTCTACACCGCTCCTTCCGGCAAACATACAATCTTTGAAAGTTCATTAGGACTGTCGCCTGCAACAGCCGGGGCAACAACACAAGCTAATCCGTTCGCAGCGCATACCATGACGAATATTACGGGCAGCAGCGTTCAATTGAATTCGTACATGGTTCCTTCCGGTCAGACACTCAGTACGACTTATGCAACAAGTCAATATAACGGTTCAGCAAATTACATTACGTATGCTACGAACACAATGCAGGTTTTGAAAGCACCTTACATCTTGAATAGTGGCGATAGCGTCGTGATCGGAACAAACCAAGGTCCTAATGGTCCATCGGGCACTGTCGCTGGCCAAACATGGTACGCAACTATCATTGAACAATAGCTGAGATCTCGTGGTATAATTAGATGTTAGAGGGCACTTACTATGAAGACCGAAAACATCATTCATTTGTATCGAATCTATACGGGTCCAGGTCGTTATTACCACGGCATCGAGCACATCGAAAATTGCTTTAAAGAACTGGCGCTTTGCCCATTACCAATCGAGAACCGAGAGGCATTGTCCTGGGCTTTGTGGTATCACGACTACGACATGTTCAGCGAGGATAATAGTGCGCAGATCGCATACGATGCGGCTATTGAAGCTGGCTTTGGCGAAGCGTTTGCCACATCAGTCATGAACATGATCTTAGTCACCAAGCATGATCCAGTTCATAACGTACCACTTACTCACGATGAAAGAATCATCTGTGATGTAGACCTCGCTTCATTAGGTGCTTCGCCTGAGCAGTTTCAAAAAAACACTGACCTCATTCGAAAAGAATATGCCCACGTATCCGATAAAGACTTCGCTGGCGGGCGTAAATTGGTGCTTCAGTCGTTCCTGAACCGTCCACGGATCTACTATACCGACTATTTCTTCAACAAATACGAAGCTAAAGCACAAGAGAACTTGAAGGCCGCAGTCGCTAATTTTACTGACGTAATTTAATTGACTTGGGTATCACAAGTTTGATACAATGGACTTGATGATACCCATCTCACAACTGTCGGTAGAACAGTTACAAAACGTCGCCCGTTATCAGGCTGACAATCAATTGACGGATCGTCTAGTCTGCCCCAATAAATGCACAGAGGAATACAAGATTCCAGGTCTGTGTTCCATGATGCCGCTGACTCGACAAGTGGTATTGAGGTTCAATCAGAGCCAACAGCTTTGGTGTAGTTCCGCACGTAGCCGGGTTAAGGTGGCATTTTGCGCTTCCTGTTTGCGTGCGTACCATTCTTCGCTTTCTTTTTCGGCTTGTGCTTTCAGGACCGCATGAATTTGCTCTGGAAACCAGATTGGGAAGGATCGATTATGGATCATGTAACTCCGTGGATCGACTACTTACAATCTCTTCCCAATTACATGGATATTCCTGATGCTCCTGGTGGTGAGACTCCGTGGAAAACGAAATAATCGATCTTCTTTACATCACCGCAATGAAGCTTCGTGATGCCTGCACAGTAGGGGATCAAGCCCCACGAGTGAAGGAAATGTACGAACTCATTTACCATCCAAAGCCGGGTGAATATGTAGCTGAGACTTCTACTGGCTTCGGTCCTGGTCGGGGTGATGCAACTAACTTTCAGAAGATAGGCCGTCTGGTTTTGGTTCGTGATGAACAGATTGAGCGACCGGAATGTGACTGGGGAGAGAACGAAGAAGATCGTTACTATCCCGAGAAGTACACCTACATCGAACTCTTCGACGGTACTCTTTTTCGCTGGCATAATGCATCGTTCATTACCATACCGGGACATCAGTACTGGGCCGATAACCTGTACGCAGAATGGGGATGGTACAACCAAAAAGATATCGAAAAAGATAACGCTCAATGGGTCAGTGAAGCCATCATTCGTCATCGGCTTGAAGACGAACATCAGATGGAAAAATGGAGAGAAATTCAAGCCAACATAGAAAGGGAAGCAGATGAAAAAGCTGTCAAATCAACTCATCGATGATCGTGATGCCCTGCAACTCCGTGCGCAGGAAACCGAAGCCGCTTTAGAAAAAGCGGTCGATGCCTTCAACGAAGCCGTTCAGAAAGCCTGGGAAGCCGTCGAAAGTGCGATGACTAACCACAACGAAATGATCGATGACGCTAATTCATGGCGAGAAGCGTGTGCGGCTGAGATCTCTGACTACATCGCAGACCGATCCGAAAAGTGGCAGTCTAGTGAAAAGGCTCAACCTTATGCCGAATGGTTATCTCAATTCGAATATGAAGAGTTTCATCACATCGAATGGTCCGAGCCGGAACCGCTCGACATCAACGACGTAGACCTCATCGAAGAACAACTTGCGACATTCCAAGAAGAATTGGAAAGTTGATACATCTACTTGACAATCGTCTGCGATCCTGGTAGGATGTAGTTATGGAATACAGAAGCCTATCAGTGATCGCAAGCGAGATTCGCAAAGATTGGCCTAAGCCGTACTTCGGTGCGGTACCTTATCTGAGCGCAATGTCCAGCTTGAATAGCATGAAGGACATGTACGGCTGCGATAGCGCCGTCTGCGTCGTCAGCTACTTCCTCTGCAACACCAAGGGATGGAAGGGCGATACCGCCAAGCGCATCAAGGCCGAGTTGAAGGCCATGGTCGCCGGGAAAAAGGTGGTTTCCTAATGAAATATAAGATCACCGACCTCTCAAGCGGACTGTTTTCCTATGCAGACAACGGGATGGTACTGGATCAACTGGTCGCCCTACTGCGAAGAATGGGAACTGAAATCAAAGACATCAGTATTAAACTGGTGGTGTCCTAATGACCAAGGCGTACAAAGAACTACAGAGTCAGGCCATCACGTTGGCGTTTTTGGTCCTGGAGAAGCCGCATACTGAAGCAGAAGGGTGTGCGGCTGCTCGATTGTGCCTCGAAACCCTGATCAGCGGCGTCAATAACGAAGGTGGTGTGTTGGTTTGTTCGCATTGTGGCAAGTCCGAGGTAATGGCTCCTAACGGAACTGAGGTAAAACACCTTGCTACATGCAATCTCCACAAGGCGAAGTTCGTTCTGGACAAGTTCAATGGTGCGTATGACATGGTTCGTGCGATCAGGGATTTGCCAGAGAATCTCCAGGCCAAACTCCGCAAATTCTGATACATCTAAACTTGACATTTGGTCTCGATCCGTCTAAGATGATTATTATGCCGCCCACTAAAGCCGAGTACTACGGCGAAGATTACAGTAAGATGACCACCGATGAGTTGTACGAACTCATCGAAATGGAATCGCATGAGGCGACTGGCATCCTTCATCGTGCTTACAATCATATTCGTGAGACCGATCCGGCTGCATTTCTCCTGATGAATGAGCTTCGGGATTCGTTGATCCAGGACATGATCGACAACGGCGAAGAAGCTTGGGCATCTTGCAACAAGACCATGTTTCTGTATCGCCGGAACACGGTCGGCATCATTCCTGTCCAGATGGCGAATGGAAAATTTTTGAGCTAATTGGTAAATGACTCGATACGATCTATACCTACGCCAGCACGATCAAAATGAGTACTGTGCGCTTTGTGGATTGATCATTCCTAAGCTTCCTATCGAGGAGCTTCCGAAAGCAGTGCGACGAACTATCGATCATCTACGACCACGTTCTAAGGGCGGGTCGAACAAGCAAAGCAATCGGAAGCCTGCACATTACCATTGCAACAATGCAAAGAAAGATTTACTTGCGGTCACTGGCGCATGGGTGACCGAGCGACAGAAAAAGATCGCAAAAGAGATGCAACCTATCGGTATCACATTCACTCCGTTAGATCTCTGTAATGCTATGGACCGAGTAAAAGTTCCGGTTCAACAGAACCATCGGGGTCGTAACCGTGATCCATGGGAAAGAATTAGCTACTGGGAAGATGACGGTGGGCCACCGGGATGTTATACTGAAAGGTGAGATGAGAGATGCGATGTAGGTTCTACAGATGGTCTAATCGCCAAATATGAACCGTTATAAATGATAAGATAGAATCTTATCTAAGAAGTAAGAGGTTAGTATGAATACGCCAACACCTGAACTGTTTTTTGATTTAGACGGGGTTTTAGCCGACTACGAAGGGGAATATCGTCGCCTGACTGGTGGAGATCCGTCTGAAAAGGGTGGCGTAAAGGCAAAGCGCTTCAAAGATCATCCTCATTTTTATCGCCATCTTCCGTTGCTCCCAGGTGCAATGAAGATGTGGAACTTTGCCCTGCCTTACCATCCAAAGATCCTTTCCGCACAATCGAACTACGTCAAGGCCAGCCGTCAGGACAAGCACGAATGGGTAGAAGAACATCTTCACCTGTCTGGTCCTCGTGTTGTGGTCGTGAACTATCCGAACGACAAATACAAGCACTGCAAGCCGGGTGCGATCCTGGTAGACGACAATGCGAAGAACTGCGAAGAGTGGGAGAAGGCAGGAGGCGTAGCAATACGTCACCATGACGTAGACAAGACCATCAAGCGATTGAAGGAGCTTCTGGGCCACGTCGATACCACCCACGTCCACGAAGCGTTTGACGAGCTTCAGAAGCCCGTTACGTGTGACAACCTCGCAGAAGCGTTCGAAGAACTGATTGACCGAACTTAAAACCATGTATCAAATCGAAAATTTGCTAAAAACCGCAGACCAGACAGCAGCATGTGTAAATGGTCGCTATGTTCCGGCGAGACCGCTACCATTCAATTATGGTTCGTGGTTCTGTATCTCTCGTCTGAAAGATGCCTGGGAGGTTTTTCGTGGTCGGGCCGATGCCGTAAAATGGACAGGTCAATGATGCCAACCAAAAAGCAAAACAAAAGTACCTCTCGTTATTTCATTCCTGATGAGAACGGCAAACTTCAACCCGTGCCGGAATCAGTGTTTCTGGAATGGCTCATCAAGAAAAATGATAAGTAAACGAAGAATGAAAGCATATGAGCGTGCGGAAGAAGTCTGCAAAGCCTTCCGCACGGTCGTCTGCAAACGGAACTGCGATGTGGTCCAAGATGATTGGGATGCCGTGATGGACTGCCTTCTCTATTGGATGGACGTATCGGGAAAATCTAAATATGATGCACCCAAGAGACCGCAGAAAAGACGAAAAAATTAAATATGGCCTATCCTAACAAGAAGAAGTTTGTACCCCGCCCGAAGATCAAAGAGAATGTCAACGAAGGCATTCGAGTTTCCCCCGTTCGAGTAGTTTTTCCCGATGGCACCACCGAGATCCTACCTACCAACATCGGCATTCAAAGAGCTAAAGCCCTGGACCTGGATTTGATCCTGGTAAGCCCTACAGCGGTTCCGCCAGTCGCCAAGGTCATAGACCATGGGAAGTTCGTCTTCGAGCAGAAGAAACGCCTCTCAGAGGCCAAGGCGAACCAACACGTAACGAAGATCAAGGAACTCAAATTCAGCCCGAACACCGATGAGCACGATTACAACTTCAAATTGAATCATGCCATCAGTTTTCTGAAGGACGGTCATAAGGTAAAATTCTCAATCCGGTTTAAGGGGAGAGAAATTGCTCATACTAATCTTGGTTTGCAACTACTACAAAGATTGCAGGCCGACACTATTGAGCAAGGAACCGCAGACAACCAACCCAGACTGGATGGTAAAAGTATGAGTATGATTGTATCACCCGGTCGCCGCTAACCAGCGTCGTTTTTGTGCTTCTGAAAGTTTTTTCCGATGTTCTTCAGAGAATGCTCCACGTACCCTCCCCTTGTTTGCAGTAGAAATCTTAGAACGGGTTTCTACTGTCAATTTCCTCATTTTTGCAGATTCCGACATTTTAGCTTTGGTGGATTCCGAGTAGGGATTCACCAAACCTTTATTCCAAGGAATTTGTCCCTTTTTTGCTAGAGAGCATTTCCTACGAGTTTCCTCCGATTGTTTACAGCCTTTGTTATGCGAAGGTTTTCCCCGTTGAGCAGCAGAAATAGCTAGAGACATTTTCTTCCTAGTTTCAGGTGAGCGCTTGGTGCCAAGATTTGATTCAGCAGTAAGCCGAATATTGAACAGATCAGCCCGAAGGTACGTGTCGATCCATTTTTGTTCCTGTATAAGTAACTGGGTCGTTTCAGCAAGCTCTATAACGATAAACTCGAAAGCAGCCTCTCCGTAGAGATTCCAAGCTCTCTGAAGATGCTTATTGTAATGACATCTTCTCCGCAAAGCGCTTCTATGCTTACGCCAGCGTTGTTTGATATCAACCGCCGACCCTACATAGGTCTTCCTATTTGACGTACAAAATATCTTATAAACTCCTGAATTCATTGAAGTTATTTAGAACCGTTCCAAATATGAAAGAAGATCATGTCTTTGTTCCTATTTTGCAAGTCAACTTCTTTCATATCAATCACTTGACATCCAATATTGAAATGGTAAGATTGAGTAGTGAGAAGCCAGCAAATCTTGGTATAGCAACCTTGACATGGCGTCTCAATCCTGATAAACTTTTAGATGTAGACGTTAGGCAACAGGACTCCTAAGACTCACAGTACGAAAAGGAATGAAATGACAAAAGAAGAAATATTAATAGAGTTCGTCAGAGAACATGGTCGTCAACCCGACAATCATTCGTCCGATGAACGTGAATTGGCTGGAATTATGCGATCCCAGTGCAAACATGATACTGCTACGTATCACACTATATTGGAAATTACTGGACGACCCTCTCGTCGTCGCTAAGGAATAAAAATGAGCATTGAACGATTTAACGGGACAAAACCCGCACAAAAGAAATTGAACGTCTCGATTGAGACTATCAATCGAGAAATTGCAGCAAAGATGCTGGAAAGGAACACTCGAAATTATCGACCGAAAGATCTTATTCGGATCGGTAAGTACGCTCGTGATATGGAGATGAACGCATGGCGATTCTCCAATGATGCGATCTGTTTTGATTGCAATGATAATTTGATCAATGGCCAACACCGATTGGAGGCAATTGTTCTATCGGGATACGAAGGTGATTTTCTCATTGTTCGTGGGATGGCCGAGGATGCCGATCAAGTTATGGACATGGGTAAACCTCGAAATATTGGTGACGCCCTCCGTAAGCTAGGCTTCACCTACTTCGACCTGAAGGCTGCGGTCGCCAGACTGTATTTCATTCATAAAAATTTTGGTTTGAATGCTCTGAGTAATCCCCGTGCGCAAGGCACACCAGATGAAATTACAAAATTGGCAATTGCGCTGTCAGAAGATATTGAACATTCGAATGCGGCTACGCAAGCAGTTCAACCTTATCTGGTACAGTCTGTAGCCGTACTAGGCCACAAACTGTTCTCGGAACAAAACCCGGAGATGGCCGATCAATTCTTTTTTGATATCGGTACGGGAGCAAATCTACCAGTGGGAAGTCCCGCTTTGGCCTTTCGCAACATGCTGATCGAGCAGAAGGGTTCGAAACTCAAGCGCTGCAAAAGAGACATTATTGCGCTAATGTTCAAGGCGTGGAATTACTACAAAGTGGGCAAGAAGATTGAGTACCTGAAACTGAATTCAAACGGTGCCAAGAAGGAAAAGTTTCCGACCATCTAAATGAGGGAGGCAGGAAGGAGAACCTTCCTGCCAAAATTACAAAATTATGAACTACAATACGCAGTGTGACCCAAATGAAGTAGAAGAATCAAAGAGAATTAAATGCCGCTGGTGTGGTAAATGGTTTCTCGTAGGAACTGATTCAATTGGACCTGTCACGGTCGATATGATTGCCGATCTTCATCATGGATGGAATCATTACTTACGTGGTATTTGTCAAGGAAATTCTAAAGATACTTTGGTACATATCACCGCTCTTATTGAACATTGGTATCCCGAGGCAAAATGACTGCAATTGCCGGAATCATTGAAAATGGTTCAGTTTGGATAGGTGGGGATAGTGCGGGTGTCTCTGGATACTCATTGGACATTCGAGCCGATGAGAAGGAGTTGACACTTTCAAATATATGGTCACCACATTTACGGATGCGGTGAGAGAGTGTTTGAAAAAAGGCGGGTTCGCAACAATGGATAAAGGTCAAGAGGCTGGAGGAACGTTTCTAGTTGGCTACCGAGGGAGGTTATTTCGGGTTGATAGCGATTATCAAGTAGGTGAGTCTGTCAATAACTACTGCGCAGTTGGATGTGGTGCGGATCTTGTTCGTGCTAGTGCTGTTTTAATACGGGTCTCGGCATCTAAACTTTGCGTCGAATACAACGATCCTGTGATATTGAAATTGTAACCCTCTACTTCGAAATTGGATGAGTCGCATGGAACAGCGGAGCCTGCTTGGTTCCCTTTCCTTTGACTCGTTCGACGTTCTGGAAACGCTTCTTTAATTCATTTTCGACGTGCTGGTGATCGATGTCTGCTGCTTTACGTGGAGACGCCGGGAAGTTGCCTGTAAAAGCACCACCTTTGCGGACAGCACCATGAATCTGGTCGAGCGTATGTGCCAACATCTTTTTGTTAGATTGAACGTTCAGGACGTTCGAAGCGAACACATGATCGTACTTTTTCTTCAATGCATTTGGATCATGAACCCCTGGCTTTACATTCGCACCGAATTCGTGAGCGGTTACATTATGACCTTTTTCACGTAGTCGTTGGGTATGTGCTGCTTTGTCGCCGCTTCCAAAGTCCAACAGAGTACGATTCTTTTTGTCGTTGTGCTGTGCTTCTACCTCTTCTACGTGACGAGGCACAAGAGCCTTAGCACCAACTGCACCAGCAGCCCGAGCCGTCTTATTAGCTACAGCGGTCTCATCATCTGTAAATGATTCGAGCACAAGTTCTTCGACAAAATCTAGAAAAGTCTTCATGTGAACTATTTAGGATTTGGCCATTCAGTTGCTAAATACACTGTATGAAAAAGCTCATTGTACTCTTTACCCTATTAACTGCATCGCTTTTCGGCCAGCATCATGGTGGATTTCGTGTAGGACCACCACCACGCCCGCCAGTTGTCATCTATCATTCTAGCCCAAGTGTTCATTTTGGATTCAATTACGGCTATTATTACGGTCCTTATGGCTATTACTGGGGATACCCGTATTACTACGTTCCGACCGCTCCAAACCCATGCAAGAAAGAGACATTAAAAGACAGTAACAATGTCAAGCACGATGTCCTTGTATGCCGAGAGCCGGATGGCAGCTTCAAAGTAGTTGCGGACGCAAATCAGCCTGCACCAGTAAAGTAAAATGGCTGCAAAGATTCATTATCTGGGGGATAGTAATCTAGGGCCACGGGGAGGCAAGCTGTACGTCTTTCATTGTGAAGGCTGCGGTTACTCCCACCCATTCGAAGTGGATGCGCCTAACGGCACCGGATGGGCCTGGAATGGGTCTTTAGATAAGCCGACCTTCACTCCTTCGCTGTTGGTCTGGGGCAATCGAGAGGAAGCCCGATGTCATTCTTTCGTGACCGATGGAAAAATTCAATATTTGAACGATTGCTTCCATCATTTGAAAGGCCAGACGCTAGAGATCCCAGATTGGGACATTGAAGATTCAGGATTCTAAATTGAAAAGCCACCCGATGTTTTGGGTGGCTTTTTTGTTGATGTACTACGAGAGAGATTGGTATTTAGAAGCCAACTTCGGCTTCATCGCCTACGAAGTGCTGTCCGCAGAAACAGCCTTCCTGCAACTTACGTTCCGGCGCAGTGTTCGCCTGGGCCTTCTCTTCCGCCGCACGTAGCGCCCGTTCCTCGACACAGATCTCACAATCGCACGGTGTTTCGCCGCTACCGATTCCACTCAATAGAAAATCGGTCAACAGGTTCAAAAGCTTGGTGCTGGCGACCAGCCGCAAACCTTCTGCGAAGATGGCTTCGGTCAATTCGGCAACCCGAACGACATCTACCATTC
>Ga0209698_10006099_pt1 | contig 12866 bp, 14 predicted proteins | sample LitLauG_LLR_2012_FD_187203 | JGI IMG/M metagenome (GOLD analysis project Ga0209698, IMG submission 187203) | Freshwater sediment microbial communities from Pennsylvania, USA - Little Laurel Run_MetaG_LLR_2012 (SPAdes) (version 2) | ecosystem: Environmental > Aquatic > Freshwater > Creek >...
GGCGTAGCATTCGGGGCAAGCGCATTAGCGAGCTTCTCAAACTCAGCCTTGGTGATGACGGTCTTACAGTCGGCCGAGGTGCTTGCAGCCGCGGTCTTCTCCGGGCATACGCCCGCAATGGTGAGGACAGGTGCATCGGCCGGCACCGATGCCGAGGTATCAGTCGGGGCCGCTGGAGTCGCCGCTGGGGCCTGGCCCGGCGGCGGAGGCGCGCTCTGGGCAGCTTGTCCCCAAGAAAGTGTCCCCAGCAAAACACACACCAGCCAACTCATACGCATAACAGTTATCCTCCGGGATTGGTCCACCAGAAAGGTGAAAATGCCAAGCAGGAAATCCTAGCACAACCCCAGCGGCGTTTGCCCGATCCGATTGAGTGCCTGAGAGATTGAGTCATTGGGCGAGAGGGTAATTGAAATTCCTTGACCTGCCTGCGGTCGAAGCTTCTTCGTCGAGCAGATGTCAGTCGCTCAATGACTTAATGGCTCCTACGCTTTGCCGTTTCTGCCCCGAGCGGCGATAATTCCAGCATGTCGGGCACGCCGGCGATGTCTCCATCGGACTTGATGCGCGCAGAGAAGCGTGCGGTCGCTGGAAACTCCGTTTTGGCAGCCCTGGTGATCACCGGACTTAAGCTGGTGGTGGGCGTGACCACCGGTAGTCTGGGCATCCTCTCCGAAGCCGCGCATTCGGGACTCGATCTGATCGCTTCGGTGCTGACATTTTTCTCCGTGCGCGTCTCCGACAAGCCTGCCGACGCCGAGCATCAGTACGGCCATGGAAAAGTCGAGAACTTCTCGGCGTTTGTCGAAACCGGCCTGCTTCTTCTCACCTGCGCCTGGATCATCTACGAAGCGGTTCTGCGGATATTCTTCCGCCACATTGAGATCGAGCCTTCCATCGCAGCTTTCGCCGTGATGCTGTTCTCCATGATCGTCGACTGGTGGCGTTCGCGCGCCCTCGGCCGGATTGCCAACAAGTACGATAGCCAGGCTTTGGAGGCCGACGCACTCCATTTCTCGACTGACATCTGGTCCGCCGGAGTCGTCGTAATCGGTCTCCTGCTCGTTCTGGCAGGGCGGTCCTATCACGTCAGCTGGCTGGCCGATGCTGATCCGATCGCCGCTTTGTTCGTCGCCGGTGTTGTCATCTCGGTGAGTTGGCGACTAGCGCGGCGCACCATCGATGCTTTGCTCGACGCAGCCCCTCCCGGCATCCGCTCCCAGATTCACGACGCCGTCTCGCGCGTCGATGGCGTGCTGGAGGTCGACCGGGTCCGCATCCGGCGTGCCGGAAATCGTTATTTTGCGGACCTTGCCGTGGGGTTTGCCCGTAACGTCACTTTCCAGCGATCAGGCCAGTTGGTAAGCGCGGTGACAGAGTCCGTCCGCCGGATCTTGCCCGACGCTGACGTGACCGTGCAACCGCTGCCGCGAGCCCAACACACAGAGAATATCTTCGACCGCATACGCGCCGTGGCTACACACCGCAACCTGAACGTTCACGACATCAGCGTGCAGGACCTTGCCGGACAGCTTCACGTCGAGCAGCACATCGAACTCGATGAGCGGATGACGCTCAAGCAAGCACACGACCAGGTCACCGAACTTGAAGCTGAGATGCGGCACGATGTCCCGGAAATTGCGGACATCCTCACCCACATCGAGAGCGAGCCGGCGACGATTGAGCGTCCGGAAGAACTGGTCGGAGATGCCGAACTCGAACATCGGCTGAAGGCGGTCGCCGCGCAGTTTCCCGAGATCCTTGATGTGCACGATTTCATCTTCAAGCGCGTCCGCGGCCGCCTCTACGTTTCCTGCCATTGCACGCTGTCGGATAACCTGTCGCTTGCTCGCGTGCACGAGATTCAGACGGAACTGGAGATTCGTTTCAAGCAAGACGCGCCGGAATTGTTTCGCGTATTGATCCATCCGGAGCCAAGTACCGATAATCGGAGGTGACAATGTGATATGTGTCACAGACAAATTGGCGATTGCCGATTTCCAATTGCCGATTGGAGATGCCGATGGCGCTCACTCCTAAAGAGCTACAGAGCCGAACTAGAAAGTTCGCATTGCGTGTTCTGAGGGTTTTTCGATCACTGCCTGACTCACGTGAAGCGCGCGTTCTTGGGCAGCAGCTACTAAGAGCGGCAACGTCCGTTGCTGCGAACTATCGGGCCGCTTGCAGAGCGCGTTCGCACCGCGAATTTCCTCTTCAAACTTGGTATCGTTGAGGAAGAGGCGGATGAGAGCTTGTTTTGGCTTGAATTTATCGCTGAGGCGAACCTCATTCCCCGCACAAAATTGGAAGACCTGATTTCGGAAGCAAGCCAGTTGACCGCAATAATGGTCGCCTCGCGCCGAACGGCGAAGAACAACAATCGGAAATCGGAAATCGGCAATCGGAAATCCTCATGATCTCTGCCAAAACAATCTGGACTGACAACGAACGCTACGTCGGCGAAGCCACATCGCGCCATGCGATTGTGATGGACACCGCTAAAGAGAAAACGGCGAACACTCCGATGGAGCTTGTTCTCATAGCGCTCTGTGGCTGCACGGCATCGGACGTGGTGGGGATCCTTCGCAAGAAACGCGAGCCATTCACCAGCCTGGAAGTCAGCGCGGAAGGCGAGCGTGCCGAGGGATATCCGGCCGTTTACACGCAAATCAAGCTGACCTATCGCGTCGGTGGTAAAGTGTCGAGCAAGGCAATGGAGGACGCGGTGCGTCTGTCGAAGGAAAAATATTGTTCAGTCTCGGCGATGCTGGAAAAGACCGCGAAGATCACGATCGTGATCGAATATCTCGAGGGTGCCCCATCCTAAGATCGCGGTTTGTGCGATCTTAGGGTGGGGACTTTGACGACCCATGCCTCATATCCTTCTCTTCACCCAGCCCGGTTGCTTCTCCTGCGAACTGATCCGGGTCTACCTGGAGGCTCGCGAGATTGCGTTCGAAGAACGGGACATCAGCAAGGATCTCGAAGCGCGCCGCGCCATGATGGAAACCTACGGAAGCAATGAGACGCCCACGATGCTCATCGATAAGGAGGTGATCATCGGATTCGACCCCAGCCTCCTTGACCAGATTCTCGACTCCGAAGGATCATCGGACTCGGTGAACTGAGCTGAACCGCCCTTCCACTTCAAAGCCGCATCCGCTCCGCGGATATTTCTTCATCGCCTCAGCGACATTCCTGTGGGGAGTGTCAGCCTCGCTTGGGCGTGCAGTATTCACCGGCAAACTTCCGTTGGCGGGGGAAGCGTTGCATCCCATAGAACCGCTGATCCTTTCGCAGACCCGGACGACGTTTTCACTGCTGGTGCTGCTGCCGCTGCTGGTCGGACGCCGTGGATGGCAGCGCATCAAGCTGCCCACGCCCGATCTCATTCAGTGCCTCATCCTCGGCATGCTGGGTGTGGCCGCGTCGAATTACTTCTATTACGTCGCGATCCAGAAAACGAGCGTCGCCATCGCGATCATCCTGCAATACACCGCGCCGGTGTGGGTGCTGCTCTATGTGGTGGCTCGCGGACAGCAGAAGCTCTCGCTGCAGAAAGTGGCCGCGGTGCTGGTCGCGGTTGCCGGGATATCGCTGACGATTGGCATCATCGGCGGCAAGTCGGCAACGCCGGTCCGGTTCGATTCCTACGGCCTGATTGCCGCGATGCTGGCTTCGTTCTCATTCGCCTTCTACAACGTTGGCGGACACGGCATCCTCGCCCGCCATGACCGCTGGCGCGTCCTCGTCTGGACGCTCACCTCGGCCGCCGTCTTCTGGCTGATAGTTAATCCGCCGTGGAAAGTTGTTGCTGCGCATTACTCCCCCGCGCAATGGGGATTCCTGTTCGTATTCTCGATGATCTCAGTCCTGGGGTCGTTCTCTCTTTACTTTCTTGGCCTGCAGCATCTCGAACCGACCAGAGCCATCATTGCCAGCTGCCTCGAGCCGGTGTTCTCGATCCTGCTGGCTGCGGCATTGCTAGGGGAAGGGGTCCGCCCGATCCAGACGCTGGGAATTGTGCTGGTGCTTTCGGCGATTGTGATTGTGCAATTGCCGGGAAGGGGAGCCGTGGAACAGGAAGCAGTTGTGGTCGACCCGATCGAATGATCAGCTTCGGACTACTAGATGGTCAAGAGCCTTGCTCGAACAACGGTGGGTTCTAAACTGCTCGACTTGCGGGAGTCCCCAAATTAACATGAGGTTGCGTGGACCTCGCTAAAGAGCTTCAACATATCGAAGATCATCTCATTCCCAAGCTCCAGCTCGATCACGTTGAGCGAGCTCTCTACTATCATCTTTTCCGCCACACGAGACTCGTTGGGAAGGAAACGTCACGATTTGGGCTCAATAGCCTGGCGGCATCTAGCGGAGTTTCGGAATCCACCTTACGGGAGCGAATTCGCATTCTCGATCAAAAAGGTTGCGTAGTAATAGAGGAACGTTCCGCGAAGGGCCACCTTATACGTGTCTTGCTGCCCGGGGAAATCGACGGGCTTGTCCCCAATCCCACCGAGGCCGCTGAAGTAGACCTCAATGCAATCGATTTCTATTCCAACCGAACTTACGTGGACGCGCTTGTAAAGCGCGAAAACGGAAAGTGCTTCTACTGTCTTCGGGTTGTTGATCCGAAAACCTGTGTTCTCGATCACGTCATTTCGCAAGCGATGAGAGGAGATAATTCGTTTCGAAATGTGGTCGCTTGTTGTCACGAATGCAACGCGGGCAAACAAAGTCAAGATGCTGAGTCATTTATTAGGACAAGATACCGGTTGGGTTTGCTGTCCCAAAACGAGCTTCAGGGGCGAGTTTTGGTACTCGAAAGACTTCAGCTGGGAGAGCTGGTGCCAGAAATCTGACCGAGGGAAGGATCTCGCCTTAATAAACACGGCAGTAACGTTTGGATGTTGCCCGCTACTCCAGCCGCTTCCCCTTGGTCTCGGGCAACTGGGTCGTCATCAGAGCCGCCAGCAGATACCCCACCGCACACAGGTAAAAAGCCCAGCTCAATCCTTTTGCCTGGCCGACACGCCCAATCGCCAGCGGAGCCAGCGAACTCAAGGTGCGCGCGCCGTTGTAGGTGAAGCCGAGCGCCCGGGCACGCACCGCGGTAGGGAAGATCTCGCTGCCCATGATCCCGGAGCCGGAGAAGATTCCCGTGCCGAAGAATGCGACCAGCGTGCCCACCACCAGCAGCACACCTTGCGACCTCGCCGCGGCATAGAGCGGAATCAGACATGCCGCGATCAGAGAGTAGAGCAGAAAGGCGTTCCGCCGACCGATGTGATCTGCCACCCATCCGAAGCTGGCATAGCCGGGAAACATCCCGCACAAGTTGAGAACGACCATCAGAGTGGTCATCCCCATCACGCCAAAACCGCGTCCGCCTTGCTCGACCGGCAGCGACAAATATGGCGGCAGCCAGGTGAACAGCCCCCACCAGGCGAACATCGCGAAAAAGTTGAAGAGAAGCAGAGCGATTGTGTGCTTGACGTAAGGAGGCCGGAAAATTACCGCGATGCCACCGGGTGCCCCACTTCTCCCTGATTTTGGGAGAAGCGGGGATTTTTCCACCCGTCGAGAGTGACCGCCTTCCCGCTCCTGCCACATCTCCGACTCCGGGACACTCCGCTGAATCCACAATGTGACCATTGCGGGCAATATCCCTACGAAGAACACCGCCCGCCACCCGTAAAATCGCGACACCGCTCCCGCCACCAGCGCCGCCGCCGCAAATCCCAGCGCCCACGAACTCTGCACCATCGAAATCGCCTTGGCGCGAAATTCGGTGGGCCATGTCTCGGCCACAAGCGTTGCGCCGGTATTCCACTCGCCACCCATGCCGAGTCCGAGCACGAACCGCGCCACCGCCAACATAGCGATGCTGGTCGCCAGCCCCGACGCGAACGAACAAATCGAATACGTCAGGATGCTCGCCATCAGCGCATGCTTACGCCCGATGCGATCGGCCAGAAATCCAAAGAACACGCCGCCGATCCCCGACGCCAGCAAGGTGAGCGTCCCGAGCGATCCCGCAGTGGTCTTGCTCATCCCCAGATCGCGCATGAGCATGGCGAGGACAAGGGAGTACAGCATGGCGTCGAACGCATCGAGCGCCCAGCCCATAGAGGCGGCGAGCAGCGTTCTCCGCTGCCCGGGAGTCGCCTGACGAATCAACTGGATGGGCCCAATCGCCATACGGTTCGTTCGCGCGGCGATTGTACCGGAATCATTGCTGATTGTTGATTTTTGATCGTTGAATAAACCCTGGGCCGCAGGCAGTAACCACCTTTGGCTTTTCGTTCAACAATCAAGAATCAAAATTCAACAATTCTCCTCGTTACCCTCGGTTACTTCCGTGCGTCGGATGACATTTTCATGACAACAGTTGCCGCCCCGATTCGCTAGGCTTTCCTTACCCCCGAAAAATATCCCGAGGTCCGAGTTATGAAAATCCGTTCCGCCATCTACGCGCTCGCGCTTCTCTTCACCAGCCTCACGCCTTGCTTTGCACATCACACCGCCGTGATCGTGCATAAAGACAATGCTGTAGCGAACGTAACGTCGGCGCATCTGACGAAAATCATCCGTGGCGAAGTTAAGAAGTGGCCCGACGGCAAGAACATCATCCTGGTTCTTCACAAGGACTCTGCGGGCGAAAGGGAGGCGCTCGAGCACCTGAACAAAATGTCGGCCGCAGAATGGAACGCGTTCGTCATTACGCACAAGGATTCAATCCTGTTCGTCGACACCGATGCCGACGTGCTCAAAGCCGTGCAGGCGGAACCGGGAGCGCTGGGCTTGATCGAAGTCCACTCGATCGACAACAGCGTGAATGTCGTCCGCGTTGACGGCAAGCTGCCGATGGAATTCGGGTACTTGCCCCACTAAAATCTGCTACGTAAATGTGGGGACAGCCGCCCTCGGCTGTCCGTCGAGCGAAGCTCGACAGCGTCGCCTCTGCAGTTGTAAGCAAGTCGAGAAGTTGTCCAAGCCGGGATTTAGTGGAAGAGCGGCCCTTTTAGGGCCGCGTTGTGGTTTTAGGTCAATCGGGGCTTCAGCCTGTGCTTGAGAATCCTCTTTCGCCCCGTTGGGGCTGGTTCATTTCCCACTTGTACCCACGGCTCACGCCGTGGGCTTTATTCTTTCGCCGCTTGGCGGCTAGAAACCGCTGGCCTTGTTCCACCCTGAATCTGCAAAACGAGATCTCACGCACACACTTCAGCCCCTGTGGGATTTCCCCAGTAGGTGGAAGTACCGCCGGGCCTTTTTCACATCGCGCGCGATTTGCTCGCGCAGCGCCTCGACAGACGGGAACTTGATCTCATCCCGCAACCGCTCCAGAAAACAGATCTCCACTTCCGTATCCGGCGTCAATTCGAGCGGATGAAAATTCAACAGGTGCGTCTCGATGGCGAACAGTTCCGCGCCGAATGTCGGACGATTCCCTACATTCGTCACCGAATCAAACCGCTCGCTACCGACACGGGTCCAGGTGATGTACACGCCATCCTTTGGGACGAGCTCCTCATACCGCGCCATGTTAATCGTAGGTACGGTGTACTTCGATCCATAACCGCGCCCGCGCCCGGGATTGCCAAGGATGCAGAACGGCCGCGCCAGCAGGTGGCGGGCGCGGCTCACACGCCCATCACTGATCAATCTGCGTATCTGGCTGCTCGACACAGTCTCTCCCCGTAACTTCATTTCGGGATAGACCTTCACCTCGAATCCCATCTCGTGCCCAAACTCCGCCAGCATATTCACATCGCCCGCGGCCTTGTGCCCGAAGCGAAAGTTGAATCCTTCATGCACTTCGCGCGCATGCAGTTTCTTCTTGAGGATGCGGTCGGCGAACTGGCGGGGCGTCATCAGCGAAAGATCGCGTCCAAAGGGAAGCAGGAGCACCGCATCGATCCCTGTGCCTTCCACCCAGCGCAGTTTTTCAGGAGTTGGCGTCAGTAACTTGAGTCCGGCTTCCGGCTTGAGAATTCTTGTGGGATGCGGCTCAAAGGTGACCGCGACCGCCTTGGCGCCGTTGGCCCGGGCGCGCGAAACGATTTCCTCTAATACGTGCGCATGTGCCCGATGCACGCCGTCGAAGTTCCCCACGCTGACGAACGTAGGGCCGAGGTTGGCAGGGACCTCTTCGAGATTGTGAAAGACGAGCATCGACTGTCGATTGACGAATGCCGATTTTCGATCGCTTCAGAACCAGCCGCTGAACGGTCAATCGAAAATCGGCATTCGCAAATCGGCAATCAGATTTCGAACTCCAGCTTCATCCCGTCATAGGCCAGCCGCACGTTCCTGGGAAGATTGGCATTCGTTGCCTCATGCCCCAGATCGTGGCAGATGTGCGTAAAGAAGGCACGCTTCGGTTTGAGCCGGTCCACAATCGCCAGCGAGCTCTTCACCGTGGAATGCGTGGGGTGAGGCTTGTGCCGCAGCGCATCGAGGAACAGGATGTCCAGCCCCTGCAGTTGATCCATCGACGACTCGGGAATCTCGCTGTGATCGGTCAGATACGCGCCCGAGCCGAATCGATATCCGTAAATCTGCGCTTCGCCATGGATCAGAATGACCGGGTCAAAGCGCACTCCAAAGACTTCGAGCGGGCCGTCGATCGGGTGCAGTTCAAGTTGCGCCAGGTTGCCGAACTTGTAATCGGCGTCAAAGATGTAGGCGAACATCCTGCGGAGAAAGGCTGCCGCATCAGGACGCGCGTAGAGCGGAAGTTTGTTCGGCTTGTGGTGGTAGCTGAGCGGCCGCAGATCGTCGATGCCCAGGATATGGTCGGCATGGGTGTGGGTATAGAAGACGGCGTCGATATGGTGGATGTTCTCGCGGATTGCCTGCGTGTAGAAATCCGGGGTGGTATCGATCAGCACAACCCTGTTGCCGTACTCCAGCATGATGGAGGGGCGAGTCCGCCGGTCGTGTGGATCTTTCGAATGGCAAACGTCGCAGTCACAACCCAGCGTGGGGACGCCCATCGACGTCCCGCTGCCCAGCACGGTCAAAGTCGCTTTCATCTTGCGGTCGTTCCAGTCGCGGGTCCAGGTTGCGGCGGACGCGCGAGAGCGTTCGTTACCTCCACATAGGCCATGCGCAATTCGTACAAACTGTTCTGCAGGAAATTCTCTTCGACGGCGGTGAGATTGCCCTTGGTCTTCTCCGCGATCAGACTGAGAGTGTCGATCGTCACGCGCGCACCGATGATGTCGACGCGCGGTTGCTCGCCTTGTTGCCGCATAAGCCCGAGTTGCAGCATGGCGGTCATGTAGAGCTGGGCCATGAAGCGCTCGAATGTAATTTCAAATTCCTTCGCCGAATGTCCGCTGAGTTCGACCTCTTTGTCGATGTCCTGGGAAGACTGGCGGTAGGCCGCGGCTTGCACATCCTGCTCGGCTTGGGTCGGCGGCGGAGGGATATCGCGATCGGTTGCGGCGCCATCTGCCGTCGCGCCATCTGCCATCGCCGGCGGCTTCGCCACAGTCTCTTTCGCTGCGCTCGTCGCCTCAGGCTTTGGCTTTTCCACTTCTTCGGCCAATTCGGACCGCAACTCGCCGTCCGAGGTGAACAGGCGTCGATCGGTTACTTTGAAACTGGAATCGTTCTTCTTGTCAGCCATGGTGTCTGTTCCTCAATCTTACCGCTGTACGAGACTTGCGAGCCTACCCGGTAATCACATTTTCCTGAACGGCAACTCTCGAACCTCGGCCTCTGTGGTCCCGATGAGAACGTTCTTGCCCGGAATACCGGCTTCGCGGCGAATGTAACCGAGCGCCAGCACGGGCTGGCCTTTACCGATGGAAGCTACGCTCGTAATCTCACCGACTTCTTTATCGGCGAGTGATACTTTCGAGCCCGGTGCGATGCCCGTATCATCGTCCGTGCTAAAGCCGGAAAATTTGCGGTGAACCGTGCCCCTTGACCGAATCCGTTCCACAATTTCCTGCCCGACGTAGCATCCCTTGTTGAAATTCAAGGCACGAGCCTGTTCTGTCTCCTGGGGCAGATCGCGCTCGCGGATATCGACGCCGTACAACGGAATGCCCGAGGCAATGCGATGAACTTCGAGCGCTTCGGAACCGACGGGCGCGGCGCCGTGGGCTACAAGCGCGTCCCAGGTCTTTCGGACGTTGCCGGGAGCCAGCCATAGCTCGTAGGTCTCGTAAGCAGCATCCTCGCCGCGTACCACTGTGCACTGTACGCAATCGCAATCACACGCGCACTTCGCCTCAAATATCTCCAGAGGCTTGGTGTCTGGGATGGCAATGCCTGCGGCGGTCAGCACTTCGCGCGACTTCGGCCCGGCGATGCCCACGGTCGTGATCGAGTCACTCAGATTCGTAACTTCCACATCATCCATGATGATGTAGTGGTCGAAGGTCGCAATCATCTTTTCCATCTGGCTGCGATCGGTATCGACCACGATGGACTCACCCCGGTTGTAGGCATAAAGATCGCCCAGGATGCGTCCCTGCGGATTGAGCAGGAAGGCATACACGCCCTGTCCCGATGCCAGGTCCCGAATGTTATTCGTCACCATTCCGTTCAGCCAACGCACACGATCGCCACCGGTGAGCGAAATCTTGGCGCGATACCCGAGGTCATAGACGCCGCATTCCTTGCGCAGCTTCGCGAATTCTGTGTCCGGATCGCCGAAACGTGCTGCTGTCATCGCGCCGCGATATTCGGCAACCGCCGTCGCGCCCAATCCCTCACCGTGTGCCTGCAAAGCCGTAAGCCCCATACTTGTATTCGATTATAGCGAGTGTGTTAACGTTCCTGCCGTGGACCCGAAAAAGACAGCGAAGAAGCGCATTGCCGTCATCCCGGGAGACGGCATCGGTAAAGAGGTGATTCCGCAAGCAGTTAAGGTGATTCAGGCTACGGGCGCAGCCGTGGAGTTGAGCGATATCGACTGGGGTGCCGATCGCTATCTGCGCGATCAGACCACGGTGCCGCCTGACGGATTTGCCATGCTGGCCCGCGATTTCGATGCGATCCTTGTGGGTGCATTCGGGGACCCCCGAGTGAAGACGAATATCCACGCCAAAGAAATTCTGCTGGGCATGCGCTTCAAGATGGACCTCTACGCCAATGTGAGGCCGGTGCGGCTGCTCGATGCCGCTTTGTGTCCGCTGAAGGGCGTTGAACCGAAAGATCTGGATTTCGTCGTGTTCCGCGAGAATACCGAGGGCATGTATACCGATGCCGGCGGCGTCTTCAAGCAGGGAACTGCTGACGAGATTGCCACACAGGAAGACATCAACACGCGCAAGGGCGTAGAGCGCATCGTCCGATACGCATTCGAATACTGCCAAGCACACACGAAACTCGACGGTTCCCCACGCAGCAAAGTTCTGATGTGCGACAAGTCCAACGCCATGACGCACGCCGGAGGACTCTGGCAGCGGGTATTCAAAGAAGTCAGCGCCGAATATCCAAAAATCACAGCGCAGCATATGTACGTCGACGCCCTCTGCATGCAGATGGTGCGTGACCCGAGCCAGTTCGACGTGATCGTGACCAACAACATGTTCGGCGACATCATCACCGACCTCGCGGCGGGGTTGCAGGGTGGTCTCGGCATGGCGGCGAGCGGCAATATCCATCCTGGTCGCACCTCGATGTTCGAGCCGGTGCACGGCTCGGCCCCCCCGATCGCGGGGAAGAATCAGGCGAACCCCTTTGGCGCAATCCTGACAGCCGCCATGATGCTGCGGCATCTGGAGTTCACGAAAGAAGCAGACAGGATCGAGGCGGTCGTGCTCGAGGCGGTCCGCCAGAAGAAAACGACGCAGGACATCGGCGGCTCGCTGGGAACGCGCGAAGCAGGTGAGTGGATCGTTAGTAGATTGTCATCCTGAGCGCAGTCGAAGGATCGCTACCTTCTTCGCTACTGCCGGGATCGCAAAAACTCGAACGAAGAACTGGAGCGAATTCCCGGAGGAGTCTTCCTTTATTCAAGCTAATAGGGATCCTTCGACTCCGCAGGAGGCGCACCTCGCGCGCTTCCTGCTACGCTCAGGATGACATCTTGAAAGGGCAGTCTGACATGCTGATCTTCGAACAACTCGTCAGCCGCGGCCTGATGGCGTTCGATCCCAACCGCAAAGTGCTCGCTTTCAATATTCCGGTCGTCGCGAAATTCGCGGCGATTCGTCAGCAGAAGATCGAACAGTTCAAATGGCTGATCGGCGACTGGGCGTTCGAAAACCACGTCCGCGGCACGCCCACGACTCCGGCATATGTCGACACGTATTTCTATACTTACGAACTCGCCGACAATGGCGCGCACTACACGGTCAGCGGCCACGGCGCCAAGGCTCGCCCATATTTGACCTTCGACCCGTTCAGCAATCGCTGGATGATGACCTTTACTGAAGGCCTGTTCGGCGTGCTTCAGTCGAGCGGATGGGAAGGCGACAGCATCATCTTCTCCGGTCCGCTTACCATGTTAGGTATTGACTGCGAGCTCCGTCAGACGATCACCAAGAAGAGCCCGGACGAATTCCACATCCTGAATGAAGAAAAGTTGCCCGACGGGGCATGGCAAGTGACTGACGAGTTCTTTTGTCGGCGAAAAACTGCCTAGTCATCGCCGCGGCTCTTCCACGCGTTGTACATCGCATCCAGCAAATCCTGGGAGTGCCCATCGTAATCGGCGCTGAGTTCCCACATGAAGACTCCGCCGAATCCACGATTCTTCACGTAGCGAACCTTCCGCGCTGTCGAGGCGGGACCGTCAAAGGTGATGAACCCCGGGATGGTGTCGTTCGTAAGGTACGGAGACCGCGCCGCCTGGTCGACGCCGCTCTTCCATCCCTGATGATTGATGCGCTGCTTGATGT
>Ga0209698_10006100_pt1 | contig 12865 bp, 11 predicted proteins | sample LitLauG_LLR_2012_FD_187203 | JGI IMG/M metagenome (GOLD analysis project Ga0209698, IMG submission 187203) | Freshwater sediment microbial communities from Pennsylvania, USA - Little Laurel Run_MetaG_LLR_2012 (SPAdes) (version 2) | ecosystem: Environmental > Aquatic > Freshwater > Creek >...
GCGCGAACCGTGCGGCCGGGGATGCCATGGGCGTCGGCCAGCTTGACGAAATCCGGGCTGACCAGCGGCGTGGCCTCGTAGTTGCTTTCGTAGAAAAACTGCTGCCACTGCCGCACCATGCCCAGGTAGCCGTTGTTGATGATGGCGATGTTGATCTTGATTTTTTCCTGAACGATGGTGGAGAGTTCGGCAGCGGTCATCTGGAAGCCGCCATCTCCGGCGACAACCCAGACTTCTTTGTCAGGGCAGGCGAACTTGGCGCCGATGGCCGCAGGCAGCGCGAATCCCATGGTGCCGAGACCACCAGAGGTGATGAGCGTGCGCGGATGCTCGTGGTGGAAGTACTGCGCCTCCCACATCTGGTGCTGGCCTACGTCAGTTACGACGATGGCGTTGCCGCCAGTGATGCGCCACAGGTCGTGCATCACATGCGCCGCGTAAAGGTGGCCGGAGTCAGGCAGGTTCTTGATGTCGCGCACGGCGACCGCACCCTTGCTGGCCTCAATCGACTTGATCCACGCGGAGCCGTCGCGGCCTGCCACGCGGGGAAGCAATTGTTCCAGCACTTCGCGGAGGTCGCCGACCAGTGCTACGTCGACCTTGACGTTCTTGTTGATTTCCGCGGGGTCCACTTCGATGTGAATTTTTTTTGCCTTGAGAGCATACGTCGCGATGGTTCCGGTAACGCGATCGTCGAAGCGCATGCCGCAGGCGATCAGCAGATCGGCTTCCTGAATTGCGTGGTTAACCCATGCCTCGCCGTGCATGCCCATCATGCCCATGTTGAGCTCGTGGGAAGCGGGAAACGCTCCGAGGCCGAGCAGAGTCAGGGCAACGGGAATCTGCGCACGCTCAGCAAGAGTGCGAATCTGCTCCATTGCGCCTGATTCCGAAACACCATGCCCGGCGAGGATCACGGGGCGCTTGGCGTTGCGAATCAGTTCCGCGGCTTGCGCGAGTCCGCTGTCTTCAACACGCAACATCGGGTGAGGCCGATATGCTTTCGGCTTGGCCGCTTCGAAGTCAAAGATCGCAGTTCCCTGCTGCGCGTCCTTTGTAATATCAACGAGCACTGGGCCGGGACGGCCCGATTGCGCGATCTGGAAGGCAAGGCGCAGCGCCTTGGCCAGGTCCTCAGTGCGATTGACGAGGAAGTTGTGCTTGGTCACGGGCAGAGTTATTCCGGTGATGTCGACTTCCTGAAAGGCGTCCGTGCCGAGCACTTTGCTGGAGACGTTGCCGGTGATGCAGACGATGGGGATCGAGTCCAGCATGGCGGTGGCAATGCCTGTAACCAGGTTGGTGGCGCCGGGCCCGCTGGTAGCGATGCACACGCCCACTTTCCCGGAGGCGCGCGCGTAGCCGTCGGCCATGTGCGCGGCGCCCTGCTCGTGGCGCACCAATACGTGATGAATGGGGAACTTGCGAAGCGCGTCGTAGGCCGGCAGAATGGCCCCGCCGGGATAACCGAAGACGTCGGTAACGCCCTCGCCTACCAGCGTGGCCCAGAGAATTTCAGCGCCGGTGAGGCGTGTGGGCGTGGTGAGGTGTGCGTTCGTGTCCGATGCATTTGATGCGTTGGCGTTTGTTTTGGTCCCCATAGAAACTCCTCTAAACCCTATTTGCAGTAAGTGGATCTGATTCCGGTTTCACGCAGCTTACGTCGTTGCTCCCTCGGATGCAGAGGTGACGCGATCCACATATTTGCGGAAGACGCCATTCGGCCAGCGCAACGCCGGCGGCTTGAATCCTTTGAGGCGAGCGGCGATTTCCGAGTCGGTGAGTTCGACGTTCAAGGTGCGATTGGGAATGTCGAAGTGAATGATGTCACCCTCGCGCACTGCGGCGATCGGGCCGCCGACAAAGGCTTCGGGGGCAACGTGACCGGCGGTGAAGCCGCGCGTCGCGCCGGAGAAGCGGCCGTCGGTAAGCAGCGCCACTGTGGAACTGAGTTCGGGATTGCCGCTGACGGCGGCGGTTACTTGAAGCATCTCGCGCATGCCGGGGCCTCCCTTGGGACCTTCATAGCGGATTACCAGCACATCGTTGGGTTTGATCTTTCCGGTCTGCACGGCTTCAAAGCACGCTTCTTCCGTTTCGAAGACACGCGCGGGACCGCGATGGTCCATTCGATTGGCGGCGGCGATCTTCATGACGCAGCCCTCGGGCGCGAGATTGCCTTTGAGAATCACCAGGCCGCCGTTGGGCTTGATGGGCTTCTCAAAAGTATGAATCACATCCTGCCCCGGAGTCTCCTGGGCAGATGCTGCTTCTTCAGCGAGTGTCTTTCCGCTGATGGTGAGTGTGGAGCCGTCTGCATGCCCGGCATCGATGAGGCGCCTGGCAAGGAGGCGCGAGCCACCGGCTGCCTGGTAATCGGATGCGACGTATTTTCCGGCTGGCGTTAGATCGCAAATGAAAGGAGTGCGCTTGGAGATGGTGTCGAAGTCATCGATTGAAAGCTCGATGCCGATTTCGCGAGCGATAGCCAGAAAGTGCAGCACGGCGTTGGTGGAGCCTCCGCTGGCGGCGACGCTGGCAATGGTGTTCTCGATCGACTTGCGGGTGATGATCTGCGAGGGGCGGCGGTTGGCGCGGACGGCATCCATGAGTATGCGGCCTGCCTCGCGGGTAGCGGCGTGTTTGTCCTTTGAAGTGGCGGGAACGCCGGAGAGCTGGATGGGCGAGATTCCCAAGATCTCCGCGCTCATGGCCATGGTGTTGGCGGTGAACTGGCCGCCACATGCGCCCGCGCCGGGACAGGCGTTGGCTTCAAGCGCCTCCAGGCCCGCGTCGTCGATTTTACCGGCGGCGTAGGAACCGATGCCCTCGAAGACATTCTGAATGGTGATGTCGATTTTCTCGCCATTGGGGCCGTTCAATTTGCCCGGCGCAATCGATCCGCCGTAAAGCATCATGCCGGGAATATCGAGCCGGCAAAGCGCCATGATGATGCCGGGCATATTTTTGTCGCAGCCGCCGATGCCGACCAGGCCGTCAAAGAGATTGCCGCGCGCGACCAACTCGATGGAGTCGGCGATGACTTCGCGCGAGACCAAAGAGGCCTTCATGCCCTGCGTGCCCATGGTGATGCCGTCGGAGATGGTGACAGTGTTGAACTCCATCGGCGTGCCGCCCGCCTCACGGATGCCTTCTTTGAGCGCTTCGGCCACTTCGCGCAGATGCACGTTGCAGGTGCCGATTTCTGTCCAGGTGTTGGCGATGCCGATGATGGGTTTGTGCAGGTCGTCTTTTGCAAAACCGGCCCCACGCAAATAGGAGCGCGCTGCTGCGCGGCTGGGTCCCTCGGTCAACGGAATGCTTTGGCGCTTGCCTTCGATGGTCATTGTGCTCGTTTCGTTCGCTAGCTACTAGCCTCTAGCTCCTGGCTTTTAGCTCGTTTGTGCTGCCGTTAAGAATGCGCCCTCAATGGGTGGTCCGGGTTTGCTGCCTGTTCCTAAGTCTCCCAGCACAGTTGCACGAAAAGCTAGAGGCTAGAAGCTAGCAGCTAGAAGCTGTCACTTCGCTTTCAACCAGCTTGCTTCGTCATGCTTTGCTTCAAAGGTGTCGAGTGCTGCTGCATGGCGCAGGGTGAGGCCGATGTCGTCGAGGCCTTCAAGCAAACAGAACTTGCGGAAGGGATCGACTTCAAAGGCGGCGCTGAAGCCGCGGCCGTCGGTCACCGTCTGCGCCTCAAGCGAGACGGTGAGTTGATAGTTGGGAATCGTCTTGGCGTTGTTGAGCAATTCGGCCACCTGCTCCTCGCTCAGCCTCACCAGCACGATCCCATTCTTGCCTGCATTTGAGAAGAAAATATCCGCGAATGTCGGAGCGATGACGACGCGAAAGCCGTAGTCGGAGAGCGCCCATGCCGCGTGCTCTCGGCTGGAGCCGCAGGCAAAGTTCTTGCCGGCGATGAGGATCTGCGCGCCCTTGTAGCGCGGATCGTTGAGTTCGAAAGACGGATCGGGATCGCCGGAAGCGGTGCGACGCCAATCGAAGAAGAGGAAGTCGCCATAGCCGGTGCGCTCGATGCGCTTGAGGAACTGCTTGGGAATGATCTGGTCGGTGTCGACGTTGGTACGGTCGAGCGGCACGGCCAAGGACGTTAAAGTGCGAAAGGGTTCCATTAAGCTTTTACCTCTTCACGGGCTGAATCGTGGATGGGCCAGTTGCGAATGTCGACGAAGTGCCCGGCAATGGCGGCTGCGGCAGCCATCTCCGGCGAAACCAGGTGAGTGCGTCCGCCGCGTCCCTGTCGGCCCTCAAAGTTGCGATTGCTTGTTGAAGCGCAACGCTCTCCCGGCTCAAGTATGTCTGGATTCATGCCCAGGCACATGGAGCAGCCGGGCTCGCGCCAGTCGAAGCCGGCTTCTTTGAAGATGAGGTCGAGCCCTTCCCGCTCGGCCTGCGCCTTCACAGCCTGCGAGCCTGGGACGACCATGGCGCCGACGCGACTGGATACCTTGTAGCCGGCGGCGATGCGGGCCGCGGCGCGGAGATCTTCAATGCGCCCGTTGGTGCAGGAACCGATGAACACGCGATCGATGGTGACATCCTGGATAGGCGTGCCGGCTTTGAGATTCATGTACTCAAGCGCGCGCTCGAAGGATCTCCGACTAAGTTCGTTGCCCGCCGCTGCCGGGTCGGGAACCGAGGCGGTTACAGGGGCGACCATGCCAGGGCTAGTGCCCCAGCTTACATAAGGAACAAGACTGGCGGCATCGATAACGAGTTCGCGATCGAACTTTGCGCCGGGCTCGGTGGGCAGTTTGCTCCACTCTTCCACTGCCTTATCCCACTCCGCACCCTTCGGCGAGAAGGGGCGACCCTTCAGATAAGCGAATGTTGTTTCGTCGGGAGCGACCATGCCCGCGCGCGCGCCGGCTTCGATGCTCATGTTGCAGATGGTCATGCGGCCTTCCATCGACAGGGAGCGAATGGCCGAGCCGGCGTATTCAATGACGCAACCGGTTGCGCCGTCGGTGCCAATCTTGCCGATGATGGCGAGAATGACGTCCTTGGCTGTGACGCCGGTGGGAAGTTTGCCCTCGACGGAGATCCGGAAAGTTTTCGGGTCGGATTGCGGCAGGGTTTGCGTGGCGAGTACGTGCTCAACTTCGCTGGTGCCAATGCCGAAGGCGAGCGCGCCGAAGGCGCCGTGGGTCGAGGTGTGCGAATCGCCGCAGACGATGGTCATACCCGGCTTGGTAAGGCCCAGCTCCGGGCCGATGACGTGGACGATTCCCTGCTCGCGAGAATTCACGTCGTAGAGTTCAACGCCGAAATCGGCGCAGTTCTTGCGCAGGGTGGCGATCTGGGTGGCTGCGATCTGGTCGACGATATTGAGGCGGCCTTCAATGGTGGTTGGAACGTTGTGATCGACGGTAGCGATGGTGCGATCGGGGCGACGCACTTTACGGCCGGCGGTGCGGAGGCCTTCAAACGCCTGCGGTGAAGTGACCTCGTGGACAAGTTGCAGATCGATGTAGAGCAGGGTGGGTTCACCCTTGGGCTCGACTACGACGTGCTGCTTCCAGACTTTTTCGAATAACGTTTTTGGTTCGTTGCTCATTGGTTGATTCAACCCATCCCTCAGGTGCTAAAGCCCCCGGTATTTTTTTGGTCCATTATTGTCAGGGCTAAAGCCCTGACCGATCAGGCGTTCACGAGAAGCATCTTTACTGTCTCGCGGACTTTGGCTCCCATGTCGGTTGTTGAGAGGACAGTAAGGCCCTGCTTGTTGCCGCGCGCGAGGTCCGGCGTGCGGAATCCTTGCTCAAGTACTTTGCGGATGGACGCTTCAATCGCGGCGGCTTCTGACTCAAGTCCACCGGAGTGGCGCAGGACAAGCGCCGCGGTGAGAATTGCGCCGAGCGGATTGGCGAGGCCTTTGCCTGCGATGTCGGGCGCCGAGCCGTGTACCGGTTCGTACAGATTGACCTTGCCGCCGATGGTGGCCGAGGGCAACATGCCGAGGGAGCCGGTGATGACGCCCGACTCGTCGGTGAGGATGTCTCCGAAGAGGTTCTCGGTGACCACAACGTCGAAGTCGCGGGGGCGGTTCATGATGTGCATCGCCATGGCGTCGATGTACTGGTGTTCGAGTTCCACGTCAGGAAACTCTTTGGCGACTTCTATAACAACCGCGCGCCAGAGCTGCGAGACTTCGAGGACGTTGGCCTTGTCGACGCTGGTGAGTTTCTTGCGGCGCTTTTGCGCGATCTGGAAGGCGATGCGGGCTACGCGGGCCACTTCGTCCTTGGTGTAGACCATGGTGTTGTATCCAACACCCTTTTCCATGTCGCACTCGCGGGGCTTGCCAAAGTAGGCGCCACCGAGCAGTTCACGGACGAACATGATGTCGGTGCCTTCGACGATTTCGGGGCGCAAAGGGCTGTTGACTGTGAGCTCTTTGAAGGAGAAGCAGGGGCGCAGGTTGGCGAATCCGCCGAGCGCGGCGCGAATGGCAAGCAGGCCGGCCTCGGGGCGCTTGTCTGGGGGCAACGAGTTGAACTCGTTCCCTCCGACTGCGCCGAGGAGAACAGCGTCGGAGTCGAGAGCGGCTGCGAGGGTGTCGGCAGGGAGCGGGGTGCCGTCGTTGACGATGGCGACGCCGCCGATGCGTTTTGCATCGAATGCGAACGTGTGGCCGCCAATTGCTGCGACTTCTTTCAGGACCGCAACAGCCTCGTTGGTGACTTCGGGGCCGATGCCGTCGCCGGCCGTGATTAGAATCTTCAGGTGCATGCGTGTTCTCTGTGTTTTTGAATTTGCCTAGCAACAAGGGTCGAAATCGAAAAGAGTGCGGCCCAGACGATTAAAAAGTTGAGTGCGATCGAATAAAACATCTTGCCCTGAACGCTCGAGATCAGGTGAGTGACGACGTACACACCTGGAAACCAGAAGGGGATTGCGAGCCAATCGACGGGTGAGTAGTCGATCTTGAATGCGAGAAACATCAAAACCGGTGCGGCGATTCCGGTCCAGATCACACGCCGCAGATTCCGCATCCAATTTGTCCCTCAGGGGCTAAAGCCCTGCCTTTTTGGGTTGTCGTATTGGCACGGCTAAAGCCGTGCCCTTTCAAAACTTCATCAATCGAGTTCCGCAACCGGCTCATGGCGTTTTTCGCGAATGCCATCGGGGAGAAGCCCGATCAGATCCTGGTCGTAGATGTTTTTCTTGCGGTCGGCGAGCGCAACGAAGCGGTAGTAAACGTGCTGCAGCTCATCGCGCGTGAGCGTGAAGCCGAGTTGCTCAAGCCGGTGGCGCAGCGCGGCACGGCCGGAGTGCTTGCCGAGGACCAGGTGAGTCTTGGCGACGCCCACCAGTTGCGGCGTCATGATCTCGTAGCAGAGCGGGTTGGCCAGCATCCCGTGCTGGTGAATTCCTGACTCGTGCGCGAAGGCATTGGTGCCCACTATAGCTTTGTTGGGCGAGGGCTTGAAGGTGATGAGCTGGCCGAGTACTTCACTGGTGGGATAAAGCTGATCGAGCTTGATGGAGGTGGTCATGCCGTAGCGGTCGCCGCGCACGTAGAGGGCGGAGGCAATTTCTTCAAGCGCCGCGTTGCCGGCCCGCTCACCGATGCCATTGATGGTGCACTCCACCTGGCGTGCGCCGGCATCGATTGCAGCCAGCGAATTGGCGACAGCCAGGCCCAGATCGTCGTGGCAGTGGGAGGAAAGGACAATTCCCTGCGCATCGATGGCGGGGATGCGCTCGCGGACTTCACGGAACATGCCGGCGTACTCTTCAGGAGTGCTGTAACCCACGGTGTCGGGCATGTTGATGGTGGTGGCGCCAGCCTCAACCGCAATCCGGACCATCTCAATCATGAAATCGCGATCGGAGCGGGTGGCATCCTCGGGAGAGAACTCGACGTCGTCGGCCAGAGAGCGCGCCAGCCGGACAGATTCTCCGCACAGGTCCAGAGCTTCGGCGCGGCCAAGCTTCAATTTGTATTCAAGATGCAGATCGCTCGACGCCAGAAAAACGTGGATGCGGGCGCGGTCGGCAAACTGCAGGGCGCGGGCGGCCATCTCGATGTCTTCAGTCTTGGCGCGGGCAAGGGACGCGATGCGCGGCTTGCGGACGGCTTGGGTAATGGTGGCGATGGCCGCGAAGTCGCCCTCCGAGGCCATGGCAAAGCCGGCCTCGATGATGTCCACGCCCAAATCTTCCAGGGCATGAGCCATGGTGAGCTTTTCCTGCGTGGTCATGCTGCAACCGGGAGACTGCTCGCCGTCGCGCAGGGTGGTATCGAAAAAGACTACATGGTTTGAAGTCATGGTTTGCCTGTCAGGGGGAACGCCAGTCTGACCCATCCAGTGTCTCGCACGGGTGTCGTATAAGGCAAAGTTATTATTTTTGTAGAAGCGATTAGAATTCGTTATAGTGAAACAGAGATCAGGGGCCAGTCTCTCCGCCAGCGCATCGCCGATCGCGACTTTCCACAGCAGCCGGTCCCTCCAATCCTTAACCCACTACTCCCAGGAGCGCCAATGGAGTTGAACCAACTGGAAACTTTCCTCGCCGTCGCCGAAGAGCGCAGCTTCTCTCGCGCGGCTGTCAAGCTGCATCGAACGCAGCCTGCGGTGAGCCAGGTGATTCGCAAACTGGAGGAGTCAGTGGGCGAGACGCTGTTCGATCGCGCCGCGCGCGATGGTTCCCTGACCGCGGCCGGAGTGCTTCTGCGCGACTACGCGGTGCGGCTGCTGGCTTTGCGCCGCGAAGCATCGAGCGCGATGGGCGAGCTGAAGAGCCTGGAGCGCGGCCACCTGCAACTGGCCGCCAACGAATACACCTGCATGTACCTGCTGCCGGCCATTGACGCCTTTCGCCGCGAGTCTCCGCAGGTGAGCGTGACCGTGCAACGAATGCTGGCCTCGCGGATTCCCGAGGAGCTCAGCCTGCGCACCTTCGAACTCGGCGTAATTTCATTCAAGCCGGATCCGGCGCAGTTCCGCACCATCGCCGTTTATGCCGACAGCCTGGCCTTTATCGTCGGCCCGCGTCATCCCCTGGCTTCGGCCCAGCGCGTCTCTATCAACGACCTGGGTAGTGAGCTTTTTGTTGCCCATAATGTGGCATCGCCTTTGCGGCGTAAGGTGATCGAGGCCTTCCAGCGCTACCGCACACCGCTTAACATGGCCATCGAGTTGCCGACGATCGAGGCGATCAAGCGATTTGTGGCCATGGGGAACGGCGTGGCGCTGGTTCCGCACCTCACGGTGGCGCAGGAACTTCAGGCAGGAGATCTGGTGAGGATTCCGGTCGATGAGTTGGAGATGCGGCGGGTACTGCGGCTGGTGCATCGCCGCCAGGCCACGCTCTCCTACGCAGCCAAGGCATTTCTCCGCACCGTCCGCACCCTGGCCAAGCAGCAGGGACCGCCATTCTATTTTCATGTCGAACGGGCGGGATGAAGAAGTGAGGGAATTGCGAATAGGGAACAGGTTTCGCTTGCAGATCGGCGCTGGATTGCCGAGAGTGGAAAAGAGCGAAGATGCCGGAATGGATTGGGGTGCGTCTATAGCCATGGAAGATTCTCAAAAAATGGCTCTTGCACCAGATTCCGCCATGACCCGGTCAGGGCATTTACAATGCTGAGAGCGGGGCCCGGACGAAACCGGCGCGCCGGACCAGTGCGCGGAGATCGACCAGCTCGTTGCCACCCGCACGGTTGTGCACTCGTGAGGTTCAGGACCGAATGAAGAAGATCGCCTTAATAGCATTTCTGCTGGCCGTAAGTTTGGCCGCAGGCGCTCAGGAAAGCCGTCAAGACATCAGCCTTAGTGGAACGGGTGTGATTGAGCCATTCATGGCTTCGTCCACCACCGTTCAGGTAAGCGCGAACCGCGCCTTTGGCGGGTTAGCCAGCTACAGATTCATGCTTACGCCCACCAGCGCCCTCGAAGCCAATTATCAGATGACCTACGAGAACAACATCCATTTCTACGCAAATCCAAACAACTACAACATCAACACTCGCACCCAGGAGATTTCGGGTGCGTTCGTCCGCTCGTTTGTCTACAAGAACTTCAATCCCTTTGTCGAGGCGGGGCCGGGCGCGTTTATCTTCCTGCCGATCCGCAACTCGGGTACGCAGTCATTGGACGCCAAGCAGCAGACCGAAGTAGGGGCACTTTACGGAGCCGGTTTTGCTTACGAGATCAGTCCCAGTTTTGACCTTCGCGTCGAGTATCGCGGCTGGGTCACCAAGGTGCCCACTTTTGGCAATTCCCAGTGGTCCACCAACCGGTGGTACAACATCAGCAATCCGGTCGTGGGCGTGGCTTATCACTTCTAAAAACAGGGGTCAGGGATCAGGAAAAGGGGACGGCTTTCGGGCTGTCCCCTTTTATTTGGTGCGCCCGATTGCACGATGATTTTCCGGGGATTTGACATCGTACCAGGTGCTAGAGAGAGGCTTCTTTGTAACGGCCCAGTTCTTTCACCATGGCGCAATGCTTGCCGAGCGCATCGAGCGCCCGCGAGCCTTCATCGGAAGATTGAATCTGGCAATCCACATAAAAGATGTACTCCCAGGGCTTGCCGTGAACCGGCCGCGACTCGATCTTGGTGAGGTTGGTGCCCAGCGCCGCGAGTTCGTTGAGCACCGCCACCAGCGAACCGGGACGGTTTTCAACGGAAAAGGCAAGGCTGATCTTGTTGGGCTCCGGATCGGGAACGGACTCAGCGGCGCGGCGCACCAGGAAGAAGCGGGTAAAATTCTCCGGGTTGTCCTCGATACCCGCTTGCAGAATTTCGGCTCCGTAGTATTCCGCGGCCGCTTCGCTGGCGATGGCCGCGGCGTGACGGTCGCGAAGTTCGACCAGTTGCTTCACGCTTCCCGCGGTGTCGTAGAAGGCGAAGGCTTCCATCCTGGGATGCTGGGCGAGGAAGCGCCGGCACTGTGCAAGCGCCACCGGATGCGAGAAAACTCGGTCGATCTGGCCGGTCGCTGCCCCCGGAATCGCGATGAGATTGTGCCGGATGCGCAGCAGCGTCTCCTGCTCCACTCTCACGTCATGAGTGAGAAGCAGGTCGAAATGCTCTGACACTGAGCCGGCAAGACTGTTCTCGATGGGGATGACCGCGGCATCCGCTTTTCCCTCCGCGAGCGCCGTGAAGACCTCGGCGGACAGCGTACAGGGAACAATGGTGGCGCCAGGCACCAGCTTCAGGGCCGCTTCGTGGCTGAAGGAGCCAGGTTCACCTTGAATTGCAATCTTCATGCCGCTGCGCGCCGCTCCTGTCGGACGATAATTGGAATCGCTCTCTCGGACCATACTACAGGGGCGGATTGAAATCCCGAAGGTGCCAATCGCGCTCTGGCCATAGGCTTCGCGCCCGGAAAGTCAACTCCGCTGCCATAGATCGGCCGCGACAAAAGCGAGGAACACCATGGCAATTACACCGTTCATGGTGAAGAACGCGGCATTCAAGCGGCGCAGATCGCGCGGCGAGACGATGGAGTGCTCGTAGCTGAGAAGCAACGCCACGGCGGCAATTCCCACCCAGCCGAGCGCTCGAAAGTGAAACAGCAGGGCGAAGCAGACCAGCAGCCCCAACATGGCCAGGTGCATGATGCGGGCTGCCCAGAAGGCATTGGGAATTCCCACGGCACGGGGCAGGCTGTAAAGCCCGGCCTTGCGGTCATGCTCATAGTCCTGGCAAGCGTAAAGCACATCGAAACCGCCGGCCCACAGGGTGACGGCCGCGGAGAGCACCAGGATGCGTGCGTCGAGGTTGCCGCGCACCGCAATCCACGCCGCCGAGGGAGCTAGACCAAGTGCGAGGCCGAGCACCAGGTGCGACCAACGCGTCAGCCGCTTCATATAGCTGTAGCTGAGCAGAACCGTCAGCACCAAAGGTGAAAGATAAAGAGTCATCCGATTCAACTCGGCGGCGGCGGCTATGAAAACAAGTGCCATGATCACCGTGAATCCAAGGACAAACTGGCGCGACAACAAGCCTGCGGGAATCGCCCGGTTACTGGTGCGTGGATTGGCGGCGTCCAGGTTCGCATCGGCCCAGCGGTTGAAGGCCATCGCACAGGAGCGCGCCGAGACCATTGCCACCAGAATCCAAGCAACCGTGCGCCACGCAGGAAGGCCGTTTGCCGCGAGGAGCACCGACGTGAGGGCGAAAGGCAGGGCGAAGATCGAGTGCTCCCACTTGATCATTTCGAGGGTGGTGAGCGTTTTGGAAAAGATGCCTGGCATGAATTGGTCTATCTATAAGTGTAATTGAGCGGTTTTACTGCGAGGGTGCACAACGCCGCATTCCGGCGAGACCCACTCATCGTTTGTAAAGAAGCCATTGCGCCAGCGCGAACAATCCTCCGCCGAGAAAAAGCATTCCGAAGACTGTCTTGTTATGACGCGCCAGCCAGTTAGGCAGGTAAATGTCGAAGTTGTCTTTGGTATCGGGCGTGAACCGAGCGGCAACATCGCTGAGTGGGCAGCGGCAGCGATTCAATCCCAGGACCAGGCATTCAAGCAGAACCAGCGCGGCCGTTACTCCTGCAAGTTGAAACCTGTGCTGGCCGGCCGCAACCGGAACCGCCACGATGCAGCAGACGAAGAACAGCCAGACCACGGTGTGCAGGAGTTTGATGGCCACAACGATGGGCTTTGTCTTTGATTCTGGTTTCATGAGAAACCCCATTCTAATCCCTACCTCAATCCATTACGCAGCGAGTCCGATGTTCTGCTGCGGGGGATTCACGCCGCTTTCGAGATTGCAATTGGTGATCCGCGGCGCCGAATATACCTTGTTAGAGCGTGATTCAAAGACCCGCTTTGTATCAGGGCATGACTTTAGTCGTGCCGAAAAGGTCCGGAAGAATGAGGGG
>Ga0209698_10006101_pt1 | contig 12865 bp, 15 predicted proteins | sample LitLauG_LLR_2012_FD_187203 | JGI IMG/M metagenome (GOLD analysis project Ga0209698, IMG submission 187203) | Freshwater sediment microbial communities from Pennsylvania, USA - Little Laurel Run_MetaG_LLR_2012 (SPAdes) (version 2) | ecosystem: Environmental > Aquatic > Freshwater > Creek >...
CTGGCTGGCGGGGCTGGCCGTCAGCACGAGAATCGTCGCCAGCGCCGGTCCGACGCAAGGCGTCCAGCCGAACGCGAACGCCATGCCGACAACAAAGCCAGCCCACGAACGCGGCGCAGCCCGCCTGTCTCTGGTCCGGCTCAAGACCGTGAAGGCGCCCAGACGAAGCAAACCCAGCGCGACGATCAGCGCGCCCGCGGCTATCGCCAGACGGTCGAAGCTGCGCGACAACAGCGCGCCAATGGTTGATTCCGGAGCGCCGAGAGCTACGAACACGGTTGAAAAGCCGACTACGAAAGTCAGGCCGAGACCCAAGGGCCGTAAAACGCGTACGCCGCCGGCGTCATGCGACGCGTGGGAGGCCGAGCCCGCCAGAAAGCCGATATAGCCGGGCGCGAGCGGAAGAACGCAGGGGCTGGCGAATGAAAATACGCCCGCCGCGATCGCGCCCGCCACTGAGATGTCCGGCATCGCGCTTCGAGCCCCCTCAAGTCAGCCTGGACGAGCCTCTAGAAAACATATATGAATTCGTCTATATCTTTTTGGATGAAATGTTTCCCGCTTCTTCTGTCGATGGCTATTGCCGTCTGCGCCCCGACCGAGCCGCAAGCTTTCGCGTCGGAGCTCGTGATGGTCGAGCGCGCCGGCTGCCCCTATTGCGCACGCTGGGACAAGGAAGTCGCGCCGATCTACTCAAAGACGCCCGAGGCGCGAACGGCGCCGTTGCGGCGCATCGGCATTGACGCACTCGCCCAGAGCGGCATCGACCTCACACAACCCGTGCGTTACACGCCCACGTTCCTCCTCGTCGATGAGGGCCGCGAAGTGGGTCGCCTGACGGGCTTCATGAACGACGACACATTCTGGGGACTGCTCGACACAATGATCGCAGGGCTGCCCGGCCCTTCGAGCTCGAAGATACCGGCAGGTCAACCATGAGCGCAACGAGTTCAAAAAAGGTCGCACGCAAGCCGAACGCCGAGACGGCCGTCTCGCATGAACTCGATTTGCTAATGCGCAACGCCCGCATGGCCAGCGATTTTCTTAAGTCTCTCGGACATGAGCACCGCCTTCTGCTGCTTTGTTTATTGTCGGAGCAGGAGCGTTCGGTCACTGAACTGGAAACCATTCTTTCTTTGCGCCAGCCCATGGTCTCGCAGCAGCTTGCACGCCTGCGTCTCGAGGGCGCCGTCGCCACCCGGCGCGACGGCAAGACGATTTACTATCGTCTTGCCAACGAAAACGTTCGACAGGTAATCGCCGTTATCTACAACATCTTTTGTAAAACACCCGGCTAACATGCTTCTCTGCAATGTTCAAACCGAAGACAGTTTTTTACTAGAGCGCTTGTTCGGCGGAGCCCGCCGCATGAAGCGCGGTTGCGATGCGCGATTTCGTTTCAGGTAATTAGATTGCGATTATGGACCGCAAACGCCCTCACGCCACAGATACGCTCGGGAGAGCCGGCCCCGGAAGCTTGGACGGGACGATAAGTGGATTTTCGCCTGACAGCGGCGAGTATCGCCGGGGATTAGGAGAGATTATGACCAGACGATCGGGCCGGAACCACACGCCGGCCTTCAAGGCGAAGGTGGCGTTGGCCGCGTTGAGGGGCGAGAAGACGCTGACGCAGTTGGCTCAGGTCTTCGACGTTCGTCCTAACCAGATCACGGCCTGGAAAGCGCAATTGCTCGAAGGGGCGACCGGGGTCTTTGGCGCGCGGCTTCGTCTATCTGACCGCCGTCGTGGACTGGTGCAGTCGACGCGTGCTCAGCCACCGCGTCTCGATCACGATGGAAGCGGCCTTCTACGTCGAAGCGCTGGAGGAGGCGCTGGCCAAATACGGGAAGCCGGGGATATTCAACACCGACCAAGGCAGTCAGTTCACCACTGAAGCTTTCACCGGCGTTCTGATCGCCAACAAAATCTCAATCAGCATGGACGGCAAGGGCGCTTGGCGCGACAATGTCTTTGTCGAGCGCATCTGGAAATCGTGCCGGCGAACGAAACGGACTGGCGCGCCGTGCCGGGGTTGGCGACGTCGATGATCGTCCCATCGGCGCCGCTGGAGAAGATCAGGTCGCCCTTGGGTCCCAATTTCAGCGAGTCAGGGTCGCTTTGCGGCACGACCTCCATCTTGCCCGTCACATTGTCGAGGCCGATGGCGCCATTCGCGAGGAACGTGCAGGTCTTAAGCAAGCCGGACGGATGGTCGCCATTGACGAGTTCGGCCAGCGTCGCGTCGCCAACGCCGTTCGGGTTGGTAATGTCAACGCCGCCGAAGGCGCCCTGTGGCGCAAGGGGACGCGGCACGAGGGCGGGAGTGCCTGCTCGATACGAAAGTGGCGCCTCGGATCAGATAGAGGGAGCAAAATGCGGGGGCCGCCATGCGCCGGCGACGGCTTCGACGAGCGCGAGGGACGCGACGGCGCCGTTGGCCTCGCCTTTTTCGAAATCGCCCGCTTGACCCATCTGGTTGGTGACATGCGCGAAGCAGAGAACCGATTTTCGACGCGCCCGAGCGAAGGCGTAGAGCGCGGCGGCCTCCATTTCGACGGCAAGAATTCCCGCCGAGCGCGCCGCAGCAATAGCTTCGTCGGTTTCGCGATAGGGCGCGTCGGTCGTCCAGGTCGCGCCGCGCTCGACCGGTTCGCCCACCTCGGCCAACGCCGGAGAGACGAGCGCCACGAGATCCGCGTCGGCTTCGGCGTAATCGGAAGGCGGCAGGTAGTGATAGCTCGCGCCTTCGTCGCGCAAGGCCCGTTCGATCAGGATAAAATAGGGAGGCGCTCGCATCGCCGCGATCTGGCCGGACGAGGTGATGCTGATCAGCAGACGGCAGCCGGAGGCGAACATCTGTTCGGCGACGAGCACCGCATAGGAAGCCCCGACGGCGCAGCCAATGATCCCGAATGTCTGTCCGCCGAGGTCGAAGCCGTCCATCTGGCTGTGATAGCAGGCCCAACCCTCGACGGGGCGGGCGCGGCCGGTCGCGCGCAGATGGCGCACGATGTCGCCATCGGGATCGAGGAGGCAGACCTCGGGAATGGGGGAATCGGGCAGGGACTTCTGGCGGCGCGCCTCGCGCAACAAGCTTTCGGGCGTAAAGGCGGAGGGCGAGGCGGGATGCTTGTTGCGCAGGATCGGCGGTAAGGAGGGGCGGTGGCTCATCGCGCGCAAGGGTCCAGCGTCGCCGCCTCGCGAGCGCCTTGCAGAAAAAATGTCGTTTCACAAACGCGCATGGTCCCTCGAATGCGTCACGGACTCCCGATACATCGACGGAAGGTTCTTATGAAGGGGTCGTGGGGTCAAGCGAGGCGTCTGAGCGGATGAGGACATGAAAGGTCGTGACAGCGGGATGCCCGAGGAGACCTATTGGGCGTCGTTTTTCGACGCCGAGGCCGCCGTCGCGCGGCTGCTTGCCGAAATTACGCCGCATGGCGACGTCGTGGAGTTCGGCTGCGGCTATGGCGCGTTCACGCTTGCCGCCGCGCGCCGCACGCGCGGGCGCGTAACGGCGCTTGACTTCGAGCCTGATTTGGTCGCCCACGTCCGCACGAAAGCCCCCGAGGCCGAGCTGGCCAATATCGTCGCGCAGGCGCGCGACTTCGTCGCCGAGGGAACCGGGCTCGCCGTCGCCTCGCAATCGCATGCGATGATTTACAACCTGCTCCGTCTGGAGCGCCCTGTCGCACTTCTGATCGAGGCGCGGCGCGTGTTGCGGGAGGTCGGGATACTCTCGGTCATGCACTGGCGCAGCGATATCGCCACGCCGCGCGGCCCGCCGCTGGCGATCCGTCCAACGCCCGATCAATGCCGGGCGCGGATCGCGCAGGCCGGCTTCAGGCGAATTGAACCCATCGACATTGAGGATTGTTGCCCCTATCATTTTGCTGTCATGGCAGACCGGTAGCGGGGCTCATGAATGAAGCGGCGACGGATGTAACGTTGGGCGCCGGTTACCGAATAAGGCTGCGCGGGGCCAAACGAATCCGCGCTTAAGGAGCCTCTCTTGTCAGATCCCGTTTCCGATCTCTTAGCTTTCCTTACGGCAAACACGGGCGACTTCCTCTTGATGGGGTGGTTCAGGTTCGTGTTGCTGGCCTATTTTTATCTACTAGTGGCGGCGAGCGTCGCATTTCTCCTTCTCAACTGGCGTGACGATCCCACGCAGCGCACCGGCGCCAATCTGTGGCTGTGGGTCGCGCGACTGTTTATCGGCGGCATGTGGTTCCAGGGCAGCCTGTGGAAAGTGCCGTTCACCGACAATGACGGGCTGCTGTTCTGGACCAAACAGGAGGCGGGCCGGGCGGCTTACGCGGTCCACCGCGATCTCATCTCCAACGTCGTGCTGCCGAATTTCGAGTTCTTTCACTGGCTGGTGTTTTTCGCGGAACTGGGTTTTGCAACCTCGCTGATCCTCGGCTTATTCGTGCGGCTCGGCGGCTTCGGCGCGGCTCTGTTCACCGTCAACCTCTGGCTCGGTCTCTACAACACGCGCCCCGGCGACCGTCCGGAATGGCCGTGGACCTATATGTTCCTCATCCTGATATGCGCGACCTTCGCCGCGGTCGCCGCCGGGCGCGCGCTTGGCGCCGATGGCTGGCTGCGCCGCAACGTGGCGGCGGTGCGTACCGGCGCAGGTCTTGGTGGGCTGGCGCGCCTGTTCAGCTGACGCCGTCGGCGCGGAGCCGCGCAGCCAACCGAAGGAACGTGGAAACCAGGGTCACGGCGGCGCGCGGCGCGGCGCGCCATTGGCCCGATACTTTCGATTGCCCGCCCGCCCGCCTTCGGCAGCGGACAGGCACTTCCCTGATGCGCAGCCGGGCGGCGGCGACCCGCATTTGCATCTCAAGATTCCAGCCGTAGGTCCGTTCGGTCATGCCGAGGGCGGCGAGCCGGTCGCGGCGCAAGGCGCGAAACGGCGCCATGTCGGTGTAGCGCGCGCCGTATCTCAGCCATATCAGCCAACCCGCGAGCCGCCCGGCGAGCACCTGCACGGCGCTCATGCTGCCCGGTTCGCGCTCGCCGGCGAGCCGCGAGGCGAGGCAGAAGTCCGCCTCGTCGCGCGCAATCGGGCCGATGATTTCGGATACGGCGGCAGGATCGTCGGAGCCGTCGCCGTCCATGAACGCGACGATCTGCGCGTCCGGCCGCACCGCCGCTGCGCCCGCCGCGCAGGCCCGACCATAGCCCTGGCGGCTCTCGACCACGACGCGCGCGCCTGCGGCGGCGGCGATCTCGCGCGTGCCATCGCGCGAGCCGCCATCGACCACAATCACCTCGTCGACGCCTTGCTCGACCAGCGCGCCGACGAGCGCGCCGATGGCGGCCTCCTCGTCGAGACAAGGGATAACCATGCTGACGAAGGCCTGCGCATCGCCCAGACGCACAGGCCTTACAGGCTCCAGCGCACGCCGCAGTTGCGGCAGCAGTCGGGCGGGCGATCCGATTGCAGCGCCTGTCGGAACGATTGGTAGCGCGGCCCGTTCCAGATTTCCGCCAGCGTCTCGCTCGACGCGTCGCCCAGCGTGAAATTCTCGTAGCCGTGCTGCGCGAAGGGCGCGATGCAGCACGGCAGCGCGCGGCCGTTGGCGGTCAGATACATCAGCGTCCACGGCCGCCCGCACAGCGACCAGGGCGTGGCGCTCGTCTCTCCGTGCAGGCTCTCGGAGGGCTCGCTCGCCGCGCCCGAGGCCGAAAACGCGATCCCCGACTCGCGCGCGAGGTCCTCGGCGGCCTTCAGATGCCCGGCGTCTTCGGCCGCGACGCGCTCGAACAAAGCCTGATCCGGCCGCGCCAGACCGACGGCCCCCTCGTCGAAGAACACCAGCCGTTGCAGATGGACTTCGCCGACGCCGATCTCGGCGGCGATCTTCACAAAAGCCGGCAGTTCCGCAATCGTTTCCTTGAGCCCGGTCAACCACAGCGAGACTTTCGGCTGGACGCGGCCCTCGCGAAGCTGGGTCGCGCAGAACCGCTTGACGTTGGCGAGGATGCGCTCGAAATAATCCTTGCCGCGCACGCGTTTGAAGCTTTCGCGGTTGGAGGCGTCGAGCGAGACGCGCAATTCGTCGAGCCCGGCCTGCGCCAGCGCGCGGCCGATGCGGTCGGTCAGGCCCGTCGCATTGGTGTTGAACAAGACATAGACGCCCCGTTGTTTGAGATGGCGGACCATGTCCGGCAGGGCCTTCACGAGCAGCGGCTCACCCACTCCATGCAGCACCGCGCGTTGCAGATCAGGGACCTGATCGACCAATCGCCGGAACAGCTCGAACGACATATCCGCCGGCGGCTCCAACTCTTCATAGGTGCGGGGGCAGGTCGTACACAGGAGATTGCAGCGGTTGGTCACTTCCAGATAGAGGCAGACCGGCGGAGCCGCCGCCACGGCGGGGCGGCGCGGGTCGGCAGCCTCGTGGTACCGGCGCGGGTCGATCGCCCGACGCTCCGGCCCGGGGTCCAACGTTTGCGTGCTCAAGACCGAACTCCCTTTTCAGGCGTGCGCAACGCGTCCGCGAGCGCCGCTGCGGCGCCGACGCCGACAGCGACGCTCCAGCGCGCAAAGAACGCAGGCGCATCGCCGGCGAAATCATCGTTGAAGTCATAAAGCACGAAACCGGCGCTGCACATGGCGAAGGGCGACCACCATCCCAACAGCGCCGTCATCGGCAGCGCCAACAGGAAATACCACGGCAAACCCGGCGTGAGAATGAGCAGCGAGGCGACGAGAAGGCGCGCGGTCGCGAGCAGGGATTGGCGCAGATCGACGCCCGCCCGCCATCGCGAGGCCAGCGCCAGCCCCAGCAGCAGGGCGCCGGAGAGCGCATAATAGACCGGCGAGGCGGCCGGCGGGCGCGGGCGGAACTGCTCGATCAGGGCGATCCAGTAGAATCCGTCGCCGGTGTCCATGCCATGTTCGCGAACGAATATTGGCAGAAAGCCCAACACGCCAACGCCCGCGCCGAGAAACGGCAGGTAGCAGGCCAGCCCCAGCGCCACGACGAACAGCGGCAGTACGATCTGCAACGGCCGCCACACGCCCGGCAAACCCAGCGCCGCGGCGGGCTTGGCGAGTGCGCCGAACGTCAGCAGCGTGGCCGAGACATAGGGCCGCGCCGCGCCGCCGCCCCAGGCGAAGGCGCCGTACAAAAACGCCATCGCCAGCGCGTCGACATGCCCGTTGCCCGCGATCTCCCATAGAGGCGCGGGATGCAGCAGATAGCCGAACACGAGCCCTCTGGGGCGGCCGAGATCTTTGAGCAGGCGCAGCAACGCCAGCACGGCGACGGCTTCGGCCAGCGTCAGGGCGAGCTTCATCGCCGTCAGGCTCGCGGTGATGCGCGTCACCAGCGCGAAAAAACCCTCGGCGACGGGCGGATAGATCGTCACCGCGTAGTCGCGCCGGGTGATGTTGTCGAAGATGGCGGGATCGCGCAGATAGGCGAGCGAGGGATCGTCGGGAATATGCGTGTAGGGGTTGACGCCGGCGTTGACGACCTTACCGTCCCAGACATAGCGGTACACGTCGGTCGAGAGGCTCGGCGGCTCGAAGATCAGGAAGGCGCGCAGCCCGATAGCCGTCCCGACGAGCAACAGAACGGCGGCGCGGCCGTTTGCGCGCGCGCCAAACCCTCCCGCCGCAGCCGCCACCGCGCTCTGCGCGAGCGCCGAACCGTAAAACAAGAGATCGCTCGACGCGCGGCCCCGCATCATGCCGACGGTGCAGGCGACCGCGAGAAACGCAAGCCCGACCGCGACCCATGGACGCCCGCGATCAGGCGTCAAGAGCCAGAACCTTTCGCGTCGCCGGCGCTTCGGCGCCGCGCATCGTCAGGCCCGGCAGGCGCTGCCCCGCGAGATCGTCAAGCAACCAAGCAAGGCTCGCCTCGTCGTCGATGTCGTACCAGGGGTCGATCATTTCGACCCGCAGCCCCGCCTCAAGCGCACGCGTGCGCGAAACCTCCAGCACGCGTTCGGTGCTCCAGGGAATGTTGGCGAACACCTGCGGCGCCGGCAGCGTGAGGCCAATCAGCGTATAGCCGCCATCAAGCGCGGGGCTGAACACGACCTGCGCCCCCGGCCGCCGCAACGCCACAATCGCCTGGATCAGAATGTCGCAGGGCAAGGTCGGGCTGTCGCCGTTCACCAGTATGACGCTGGCGTGACCCCGCGCGAGCAGCGCGGAGGCCGAACGCGCGAGCACGCCGCCCAGCACCGAGTCGGTCTCGACCAAATAACCAAAGCTCGGCGGCAGGAAGGCGGCGAGGTCCTCGGCGGCGCTGGCGGGGCTGCACACGGCATAGCCGCATGCCGCATGCGTCTGGCCGACGGCGACGATCACGCTTGAGAGGTCGATGAGGAAAGCCCGAGACAGCGCGGCGGCGCGTTCTGCGCCCAATTTGGGGATCAGCCGCGTCTTGCTCGCGCCGGGCTTGGGAGCCTTGCAAATGACGCCGATGGCGGTCGTGGCTGACGTTTCCGACAATAGAAGTCTCGCCCTGTGCTCATCCTGAAAGACATTAGCGGAGGGCGCTTCGCCAATGCAAGGGCGCGGCCCGCGCGGCGAGGTCGCGTCATCGAAAGTCGCCTCGCATTTAGCCCTTTGTTGTTTCAGGCGAACCGTGGGCTTGTAGGTCACGCGCTACGCTTCGCTTCGGGCGCGACTTTAAGGATTGCGTGTTTTCTTGGCGCGGCACATACTGAGCGAGGGTTTCCCGCTTGTTCAGGGAAGAGCCGAGGGGCCAACGGCGTCGAGGAGGATCAATGGAAGCGGACGCCTCGGCCATTTTGGCGCAGGTGCAGGGATTGTTGGGCGATCTGAGCGTGGCGCTGTCGAAACGCGAGAGCGCGCCTCTCAACGCGCCATCTTCTCCCCCGCGCCCGCGAATGCATCAACCGGAGGGCGAGCGCGTCTATCATACGGCGCCGCTCACCTACCGGGTTCAGGGCGGCGTGACGCTGGCGATTGACGGCGAGCGGCCGCATTGGGCGACAACCAACGCGGCGGGCGCGGCGATCCTGCGCGCCTGCACAGGCGCGAACACCGTGGCCGACGTGGCGGAATCGCTCTCGCGGCGGTTTGGCGTGGCGGCCGAAATCGCGCTCGCCGACTCGCTCGCATTTCTTCAGTCGCTGGAGGCCGTCGACTTTGTGCGCCAATCGCCGGCGCTGGAGCCGCAATATCGCGGGCGAAAGAGCGCTGTCGATCTGGGCCGGCTCGCCGATCTTTATATCTTTGTCACAAACGACTGCAATCTTCGTTGCACGCACTGCTACGTGTCGAGCGGCGACTACATCCCGCCGCGCGAAATGGGCGCTGACGAGATTCTTGCGCTCGTGGACTCCGCGCGCGATTTGGGCGTGCGCCGCTTCCTGATCGCGGGCGGCGAGCCGTTCGTGATGAGGGACATTTTCAAGGTCATCAACCACATAACGGCGGAGAACGATCTCGTCGTCCTGACGAATGGGATGTTCTTTAGCGATAAGATGATCGAGCGACTTCGCGCAAGTCTGGGGCGCGGCAGGATTTCCTTTCAGATCAGCCTCGACGGTCCAGACGCCGCGACCCACGACCGGGTGCGCGGCGCGGGCGTCTTCGTCAAGACGATTCCCGGCATCCGGCGCGCTGTCGAGCAGGGCTTCGACGTCACCATCTCGACGGCGGTCAACCGTCACAATCTGCATGTCGTCGCCGAAACGACCCGTTTGGTCGGCAGCCTCGGCGTCAAGTCGCATCATTTGCTCGCGATGCAGGAGTTCGGCCGCGCGGTCGACAACAAGCTGGAGCTTCTGGTCAGCCCCGCCGAACTGACGAATGTGATGCGCGAGTGCCGAAAGGTTGGCGATGAGATCGGCGTCGTCATCGACAACGACGCCTCGTTGCGGGTGCGCGCAAAGGGCAAGCGCGGGCGCAAGACCGATCTGTGCAGTTGTGGTTGGGATACGCTGGCGGTGTTCAGCGACGGTCAGGTTTACCCCTGCGTCTGGCTCGCCGGGGCGCCCGGCATGGAGTGCGGCAGCGTGCTCGAACGCTCGCTCGGCGACATCTGGCGAAGTTCGTCGGTGCTGGAGGAAATCCGCGCCGCCTCGGTGCAGAACAAGGAGAATTGCGCGGGCTGTCATCTCAAATTCATTTGCGCCGGTGGCTCGCCCTGCTCGTCGCATTTCGCGAGCCTCGCCAACCAGGGGCGCAGCGACCTGCGCGCCGCCGAACCTTACTGCGACACGCTGAAGGACGTCACGCACGACATGCTTTGGGAACTCGGCCTGGCGGGCGTCGGCGAACGCGCGACGACGGGCGCCTACGAGGCGCCGCGCCTGTTCAACGCGATGGAGGGCGCGGGCGCGGTTTGCGCCCATCCCAACACGCGCGCCATCGACCGCGCTTTCGAGGTCGGCTCCTACCATTGCGTCTGCGTGCTCGAAAGCGACGTCGCCGAGGGCGCGCCGATCCTCGTTCGGTCGCCGCAGCCCGCCGCCGACCCGCGCGCGGCGGTGAGCTTCGACGCCATCGGGCGGGCCTGCGTCGAGCTGCTGCTGCCGATGGCCAAACAGGTGCGCGCGCTCGATCCCGGTCAGGTCCTCGAGGTCAAGACCGACGACCCGGCGGCGCGCGAGGATTTGAGTTCCTGGTGCCGGATGAGCGGCAACGAACTTCTCGATCGCGTCAAAGGCGTGGGCTTCGAGAGCTTCTACATTCGCCGCGGGAGAGGTCCATGAGCGAGACGGTCGCGGCCGACCGGCGGCTGGACGCCGGCGAGACCAAATGCGGCGAACTGCTGATGATGATGCATAGGGAAATGAAATCCATGCATCCTGGCGAGGTGCTCGACGTCAGCGCCTACAGCGCAGGCAATCTGCTCGACGTTCCGGCCTGGTGCCGGCTCACCGGCCACGCTCTTCTCGCCATCGAGATAGCGGAGCCGGCGCATTTCTTCATCCGCAAGAAAGGATAATCCCATGGCGAAAATCGTGATCAGCATCACCTGCGCGAAAGACAATCCCGACAAGGCGACCGTCGCGATGGTCATCGCCAACGCCGCGCTCGTCTCCGGTCAGGAGGCCATCGTGTTTCTCAGCACCGAAGGCGTGCATCTCGGCGTCAAGGGTTACGTCGACGACATCCACGAGGAGGGATTCGCGCCGATGAAGGAGTTGATGGCCAGCTTCCTTGAAAACGAGGGAACGGTTTGGGTTTGCACACCCTGCTTCAAGAAGCGCAAATATGGCGAAGGCGATCTCGTTGCGGGGGCCAAGCTCGTCGGCGGAGCGACACTTGTCGAGGCCTTGTCGCAGGGCGCGGCCAGCATAGGTTATTGAGGCGGCGGTCCATCGCGTTAGTTCGCAAGCCGCCGATTGGCGCCGAGCCTCAATCCAGCCCCGACGTCGAAATATTCGTGAAATCGCAGAACGTCGCGTCGATGCGGATCGGAGCGGAAAGGTGTCTTGCGCGCTCTTGACCATCAATCATGTCTTCGTAGCTTTGCGATCGGGGGAGCGTCTCAAGCGACTGAATCTGTTGATGGCGCCCTGTCAAATCGCGTCTGTTGATTGAGGCGGCCTCGTTTTCGTCGTTGACGAAGAACATCCACGCCTCGCATGCCCTGTCTCCGATTTCGTCGTAAGTCTCAAATACGGTGTTGGCGCGTTTGTTGCCGCGCAGATATCCCCGGATGCATTGGACAGGATTGATTTCTGGCGAATTGGGCGGCAGGGATAAGCGCGTGATGTTTTCTTAGACATGGAGCGCGGCCTTCTTTCGGCAACCTGCGCCGTCGAGAAAAAGCGGCGCCGGGGCGTCGGCGGCGATCTGATGAGATTCTTCCTACAGGCGCAGGTTCATGGCTTCGACGTTGGCGTTGGGCAGAGCAAGGGTTGCGCTTGCGCTTCGGTCAGGGCAGGCGGCGTCGGTTTGACAGGTCCATTCGTAGCGCTGATCGCGCGACGGGCGCAGAGGGGTTCGGCGATTTCCCAGACGCGGGTGTCAGCAGCCATTTAACGGTGCGAAGCCGGAATGAGCTATTTCAATGCGTCACCGATTAACAGGTAATTAGAGAAAGTACTCCTAATTTTACAAACTCAATTGGCTTCGGAGATCTTATCTGAGAATTTTTTCCTCAAGCGATTTGATCCGATTCAAGGCGATATGCGAGGGGAACAAAGGGAACCTGAAACTCAGAAAGCCAGCTTGCGTTGGCATGAAAGGGGTCCGCCGGCACGAAGCAATTCGCGGGTTGCTGGAGCGCCACAAGGGATTGCTTCGGACCGCCGAAGTGAACGACGTCGCGCGGGACCTTGGTGTGAGTCAGGCGACCCTCTATCGCCTGATCAAGACCTACAAGGCGCTCGGAACCGTCGAGGCCCTGATGTCCCGTGCAACTGGTCGGCCTGCGGGCCTTCGGCTGCTCGACCCGAAGGTAGAGGCGATCATCGCCAAGTGCATCCGCGAAATCTACTTTACGCCAAATAGACCGACGCTGAAACGGTTGACAGACGAAGTTCACGCCAAGTGCGCTGACGTCAGCTATTTGTTGCCAGATCGTCGGACAATTCGAAGCCGCGGGCAGGCGATCCCGGAACGGACAAGGGCCCCGCGCCGATCGGATAACAGGGACGTCAAAGCGACAACGCCGACGCCGAGCAAGCTCGTGACGACCAGGCCCCTCGAGATGGTCCAGATTGATCACCCCGAAGTCGATGCCGTGATTGGCGATGGAGAAAACAGACAGCCGTTGCCCGGTCGCCCGTGGTTGACCTTGGCGATTGACGTGTTTTCCCGGATGGTCACCGGACTTCATCTCTCGATGTCCGCGCCCTCGCGACAATCGATAGGACTGTGCATGTTGCGGGCGACATTCGACAA
>Ga0209698_10006102_pt1 | contig 12864 bp, 12 predicted proteins | sample LitLauG_LLR_2012_FD_187203 | JGI IMG/M metagenome (GOLD analysis project Ga0209698, IMG submission 187203) | Freshwater sediment microbial communities from Pennsylvania, USA - Little Laurel Run_MetaG_LLR_2012 (SPAdes) (version 2) | ecosystem: Environmental > Aquatic > Freshwater > Creek >...
CGAGCCCGTAGACGGTGGTGTTGAACTGGTCGTGCGAGCGCATGGTCTGCAACAAGAGGTACCCGGACGGCACGTCGGGCGCGTCGGGTCGGTTCGCGCTGAAGCGCGCCCTGCCCGACGCCGTGCGAAAGACGCGCCCGTCGTAGGGCCCGCGCGGCAGCATGAATCCTCCGGGTCGCGCGACGCGCGTCTCGAACTCGTCGAATCCCTCGACCACTCGCGAGATGTGCTGGCGGATCAGCCGGTAGTCGTCTCGCATGTCGCTCCAGCCCATCTGGTCACCGAAGAGGGCTCGACCGAGTTCAGCGACGATGGCCACCTCACTGCGCAGGTGCGCCGAACCGGGCTCGAGATGACCCTGGGACGCGTGGACCATGCTCATCGAATCCTCGACCGTCACGAACTGCTCGCCCGACGCCTGCGTGTCGCGCTCCGATCGCCCCAGGCACGGCAGCAACACGGCTTCACGACCGTGGTGCAGGTGCGACCGGTTCAACTTGGTCGCGATGTTCACGCTCAGCGCGCACCGCGCCATCGCGGCGCGGGTCACCTCGGTGTCGGGGGTCGCCGCCACGAAGTTGCCACCCAGGGCGACGAAGACGTCGATCGCGCCGTCGCGTAGCGCGCGGATGGTCTCGACGGTGTCGTAGCCAGGCTTGCGCGGCGCGGTGAAGTCGAACTCGGCCCCGAGGCGATCGAGGAAGGCGTCGGGCATCTTCTCCCAGATGCCCATGGTGCGGTCGCCCTGGACGTTGGAGTGACCCCGGATGGGCGAGGGGCCCGCCCCGGGGCGACCGATATTGCCACGCAGCAGCAGGAAGTTCACGATCTCGCGGATCGTCGCGACGGCGTTGCGGTGCTGGGTGATGCCCATGGCCCAACACACCACCACGCTGCGCGCCGCGACGACGTCGTCCACGAACGCCTCGATCTGGGTGCGATCGATGCCGCTGAGCGATTCGATGAGCGCCCAGGGCGTCTCTCGCCACTGCGCGCAGGCGACGTCGAAGCCGTCGCAGTATTGCGCGATGAAGTCGTGGTCGAGTATCTCCCCGGGGTGAGCGCCTTCGCGCTCGAGCAACGCCTTGTTGACCCCGGCGAAGAGGGCGAGGTCGCCGCTCAGGCGGACCGGCAAGAAGCGATCGGTCAGCACGGTCCCCTCGCCGAGGATGCCACGAATCGTCTGGGGATTCTTGAAGCGGGTCAGGCCCGCCTCGGGTAGGGGATTGATCGTGACGATCCGTGCGCCGCGGCGCTTGGCGGTCTCGAGGGCCGAGAGCATGCGCGGATGATTCGTCCCGGGGTTCTGTCCGACGATGACGATCAGTTCGGCGTGGTCGGTGATGTCCTCCAGACTCACCACACCCTTGCCGATCCCGATGGTCTCGTTGAGGGCGGATCCGCTCGACTCGTGGCACATATTGGAACAATCGGGCAGATTGTTCGTCCCGAGTCGACGCGCGAGGAGTTGATAGAGGAAGGCGGCCTCGTTGCTGGCGCGCCCGCTGGTGTAGAAGGCGGCGCGATCGGCCGAGGGCATGGCGAGGAGCCTCTGGGCCACGAGGCCGATGGCGTCATCCCACGAGATGGGCGTGTAGTGGTCGGCGCCGGGAGCTAGGTACATGGGCTCGGTCAGCCGGCCGAAGTGCTCGAGAGTGTGATCGTCGAGCGCCCGCAAGTCACCGATCGAATGGGTGGCGAAGAAGTCGCGGTCCACTCGCGACCTGGTGGCTTCCCAGGCGGCGGCCTTGGCGCCGTTCTCACAGAACTCGCTGTGACTGCGCTCGCCCGCGGGCGGGTCCGGCCACGCGCACCCGGGGCAGTCGAAGCCCGTCGCTTGGTTGATCGACAGGAGCGTGCTCGCACTTCGCCGCACCCCCATCTCTCCCAGGGCGTACTTCATGGCGTGGCGAACCCCGGCGATCCCCACGGCCGTCGTCTTGGGCGGCCCTACGTGGAGCTCATCGCCGTTCTCAGCCATCATCGACCCCGCACTACCCTTCTCGGCCCTCGCTGGGCGACCCCGAGGGACCTTCCCAATATAGAGAACCTCGCGTGCGCTGCCTCACCCAACCCCTAGTCTGGCGGTCGTGAGCGCACTGTCGTGGGTGTGGTGGATCGCGGGAGCGGCGTGCTTCTTCGCGTGGGTCGCCTCACTCATCAGTGGCGACACCTCGTGGGTGGACCGCCTCTGGTCGATCCTGCCCGAGGTCTACGTCGGAGTCTTCGCCGCCCACGCCCACTTCGACGATGCGCGCCTCGACACCATGGCGGTCCTGACCACGCTGTGGGGAGTTCGTCTCACCTACAACTTCGCGCGAAAGGGCGGCTACGCGGGTGTCGAGGACTACCGTTGGCAGGTCCTTCGCGAGTCCATGTCGCGCTGGCAGTTCCAATTGTTCAACCTGTTCTTCATCGTCCTCTACCAGAACGCCCTCCTCGTCGCGATCGCCCTGCCGGCACTCAGCGCCTACCAGCACCGTTCGCACCCCTTTGGTCCGCTCGACGTACCCTGCACCGTGGCCTTCGTGGCGTTCCTCACCGGCGAGACGATCGCCGACCAACAGCAGTGGCGCTTCCACCAGCGAAAGAAGGCCCTCGCCGCCGCCGGGCAACCGTCGACGCCGGGATTCCTGAGCGAGGGTCTTTTTCGTTACTCGCGCCACCCCAATTACTTCTTCGAGATCGCGCAGTGGTGGGTCGTCTTCGCCTTCGGTGCCGTCGCCGCCCGATCACCCCTGCAGTGGACCGCCCTCGGCGCCGTGCTCCTGACGGTGCTGTTCATCGGCTCCACCCGTTTCACCGAGCAGATCTCCTCGAACAAGTACCCCGACTACCGCGACTACCAGCGTCGGGTGTCGGCCATCGTGCCGTGGTGGCCCCGTCAGAGCTCCAGCGTCGTCGCGACGCCGGTCGTCGCATCGCCCGACTGAGCACTTTTGTTGGCGACCGCCTAGAAATCAACCACGGGCCCCGTCGGCGAGGAATAGTCTCGGGTCATGGTCCTCACCGTGACGTTGCTGTGCGTTGCCCTGGTGGTCGCACTGATCATCGGGCTGGCGACTCGCTCGATGAGGAGTCGCCACATCAAGACGCCGGGGACGAGCGACGTCGTGGTGCGCTGCGCCAGCGGTCATCTCTTCACCACGATGTGGGTGCCCGGCGCGTCGTTCAAATCGGTGCGCCTGGGCAACAAGCGCTACCAACACTGCCCGGTCGGCAAGCACTGGAGCATGGTCACGCCCATTCCGGTCGACCAATTGAGCGACGCCGAGCGCATCGAGGCGGCGCGCGTCCACGACATCCACATCCCCTGATCGCGGTGCCCTCGGGGCGTCAATGCGCGACGGTGGGCACCTCGTCGTGCTGGGCCAGGTGGTGGCGATCGATGTTCACGCTGAAGAAGAAGACCGCGGCCGCCACCACGAAGACCACGGCGCCGAATCGGAACGCCTGGTCGTAGCCGTGCACGTCGGCCGCGGCGACCAACGACGGTCCCGCGGATCGACCCTTGGCGATCGCCGCCGCCGTGAAGGCCGTCGCCGAACTCACCACGATGGTGTTCTGGATGGCCGTCCCGAAGGAGCCGCCCAATTGTTGGGCCGTCGAGAGGACGGCGGACGCTGCACCGGTGTCGCGTCCTTGCACGTTGAACAGCGCAGTCGACGCGAGCGACACGAACGCGAGTCCGAGTCCGAGGCTGGTGATGATCAATGACGGCATGACGTGCAGGACGAAGGAGCTCGTCGGGCTCAGGAGTGACAACAACCCCATCCCCGCGGCCGCCATCAGCGATCCCACCGTGGCGAGGGGCCGCGGTCCGATCTTGGGCAGCAGTTGGCTGGTGATGCCCGCCGACACGATGACGCCAAGGGAGAAGGGCATGAAGAGCAGACCCGACTTGACGGCGGAGAAGTGGTGGATGTCCTGGAAGTAGAAGGTGATCCACAAGAACATGCCAAAGAGCGCCAGAGCCACCAGCAGCTGCGTCAAGTACGCGCCCGCGCGAACGCGGTCAGCGAGGAGGCGAAGTGGCAGCAATGGTTGCTTCACCAGGGCCTCGATGACGAAGAACACCGCCAGCAACATCGCGCCGACGACGATGAAGGGCCACGCGCTGAACGATCCCCAACTGGTGATCGACGCCTCGCTCACGCCGTAGACCACCGCCACCATGCCGGCGGTCGCCATCAGCGCGCCGGGTACGTCGTAGTGAGGATGACCCTCGACCTTGGACTCCTTGACGTTGGGGATGGCGAGGAAGAGGGCGATCAGGGCCATGGGCGTGTTGACGAAGAGGCACCAGCGCCACGACAGGTACTGCGTCAAGAGACCCCCGGCGATCAGCCCGATGGCGGCGCCCACGCCCGAGAGGGCACCGTAGACGCCGAAGGCCTTGGCCCGCTCCTTGGAGTCGGTGAACGTCACCGAGATCAGCGAGAGCGCCGCGGGAGCCAGTAACGCGCCGAAGACCCCCTGGAGGGCGCGGGCGCCGAAGAGCCACTGCTCACTCTGGGCGAGACCGCCGAGAAGCGAGGCCGACGCGAAACCCAGCAGTCCGATGAGGAAGGCCTTCTTTCGTCCCAGGTAGTCGCCGATTCGACCTCCCAACAGCAAGAAACCGCCGAAGGTCAACGTATAGGCGGTGACCGCCCACTGATAGTCGTGGGGCGCGATGTTCAGCCCGCCCATCGACTTGGGCAGCGCCGCGTGCGGCAACGCGATGTTCACGATCGAGGAGTCGAGGATGACCATGAGCTGGGCGATGGCGATGACGAAGAGCGCGAACCAGCGCCGCGGATCGGGCACAGCGGCGTGCACCACGTTGTTGACGGGATCGGTCATGGTCATGTCCTTAGGGTTCGCCATCCGCCCGATCGACTCGTCGGCGCGAATGGGTTCGATGCTTCGGTTGATTGGATGAGAGACGACGTACGGCGGAACAACGAGTACATCTCGGAGTGCGGACGTCATTGTCGCGGACTCGTCAGTGAATCACCGCGCGCGGCCACGTGGCGGCGCACTGACCAACTATAGGGAATGAGTGTGACATCTGACACCACCACTTCGCTGGACGCGATGGAGTCGCACCATCGACGCGGTACGTCTGCTTACATTGGACGAATGAACGAGCACCCCGAGAGCCCGGTCGAGGGTCACGGCGCCGCGTCCGAGGTCATCTCCTCGGGTCGCCTCGAGTCCTTCAGCGACGGTGTCATGGCCGTGATCATCACGGTCATGGCCTTCAGTCTGCGACCGCCCGCCCAGGACCACTGGCGCTACGTGGAACAACGCCTCCCCACACTGCTGATCTACATCTTGAGTTTCACCGTGATCGGGATCTACTGGAACAATCACCACCACCTGCTGCGAATGACCACGACCATCTCGAGCGGCGTCATGTGGACCAACCTCGGCCTCCTGTTCTGGCTCTCGCTCACCCCCGTGGTCACCGAATGGGTCGGCCAGAGCGCGGGTTCGAGCTATCCGGCCGTCGCCTACGGCGTCGTATCGTTGGCGAGCGCCCTCACCTACTTCGCCCTGGTGCGCGCCATCTTGCGAGCGAACCATCACGACGAGACGCTCGTGCGGGCCCTGGGCCATGACGTCAAGGGCATGGTCTCACCCTTCGTCTCGATGCTGGGGATCGCCCTGGGGTTCGTCGCGCCGTACCTGTCCTACGCGTGTTACGCCCTGTTGTCGCTCATGTGGATCGTCCCGGACCGTCGGCTCGTGCGCGAGCACCGCCACGAGCGTCGCGCCTAGCCGAGCGAACAACCCGTCGCGCGCACGAAGTTGGCGAAGGTCGACGCGTAGAGGGCGGCGGCCGACGGGTTGGAGCGCACCAGGCTGAAGCGCCAACGACCGTCGATCTGGTGCCAATAATCGTGCAGCACCACGGCGCCGATCTCGTAGTCCACCCTCCACCAGCCGCCGGCGAGGCGGGTCGCGCGCAGGACCGTGGCCGGGCCCGGCGAGGCCGGACACTCCTGGTGCCAGCGGATGTAGTTCGCGCGCGAGATCAACGCCTGCGAGGCGGGATCGAAACGGTCCCAGGTGGGTCCGTCGATATTGAACTGGTAGTCGTGATCGAACGACGTCGCCACGCGCACCAGTTCGGTGGACGTCGTTGGCTCCACGCCCGCGCCGCGATGTGCGAGGGAGAGCCCCACCATGACGACCACCAGGCCCGCGAGGGTCCAGCGCACGCGCGAACGGAGACGAGGAGCGGCCACGGCTACACAAACTAGCGACCTGACGGTCACGTGGGGCTCGCCAAGTTTTCACTTTCGTAGCGCCGCGCCGGCGCGCGGGGGTCCTAGGGTAAAAAAATGATTGTGCGATTTGCCCCCGTCGGCTATAGTCGATACCCCTGCAAATATTTGAGCGGACCGTTCAGTGGCGATGCTCCCCGACTGAGAGGATTCCGTGATGAACCCCTTCGACGCCCTTGAATCGAACGTGCGCTACTACTGTCGGCGCTGGCCCGCGGTGTTCTCCTCAGCCTCGGGCAGCGTCATCACCGACGAGGACGGGGTCGAGTACCTCGACTTCTTCGCCGGGGCCGGAGCCCTGTCCTACGGACACAACAATCCCCTCTTCGTCGACGTCGCCATCGAGCACCTGCGCTCGGGGCGCCTCCTGCACTCCCTGGACACCTTCACCCCTGAGAAGCGCACCTTCCTCGAGACCATCGAGCGAACGATCCTGCAACCTCGTCAACTCGACATGGTCGTCCAGACGGTGGGCCCCACCGGAGCCACCGCGGTCGAGGCCGCCCTGCAGTTGGCCCAGCGCCTGACCGGACATCGCGGCGTGGTGGGATTCGCCGGCGGCTACCACGGTATGAGCTACCGCGCCGCGTCGATCTCGGACTCGATGGCCGGGCGCGAGACCAGCGCGCACCTCAAGGACTTCGTGGCGTTGCCCTACGTCCAACACGTCACCGAACAGGACATCGAACTGCTCGAGTCGACCTTGCGCTCCACGGTCAACGGCCAGCCGATCGGCGTCGTGATCATCGAGCCGACCCAAGGTGAGGGTGGTGCGCGCGCCTTCGACCCCGCGTACCTCGCCGCGATCCGTCGCGTCACCCGCGACCTCGGCATCTTGGTCATCGCCGACGAGATCCAGGCGGGCGTCGGGCGTACCGGCCCCTTCTTCTCCTTCGAGGGCTCCCAGCTCGACCCCGACATCATCTGCGTGTCCAAGTCGATCAGTGGTCTGGGTCTGCCCATGGCGATCAACCTGGTCCGGCGCAGTCTCGACACCTGGAACCCCGGAGAGTTCTCGGGGACCTTCCGCGGCAACAACCTGGCCTTCGCGACGTCAGCCGTGATGATGAGCCACTACTGGTCGGACTCGACGCTGGAGAAGAACACCGAGCTGTTCGCCACCACGGTGCGCTCGGCGCTCGAGGCGATGTCGGACTCCTTCGGCGCCGGACGATTCAGCGTGCGCGGCAACGGCCTCCTCTGCGGCCTCGCCGTGGGTGACACCGACGTGGCCGCGGCCATCTCGCGTCACGCCTTCGAACGTGGCTTGATCGTCGAGACCTGCGGGCCCGGCGACACCATCGTCAAACTTCTCACTCCGTTGGTCATCGAGCCCGCGCAGCTCGACACCGGTCTGGAGCGACTGGCCCTGGCCGTCGAACAGGCCACCTCGCCGCGTTGAGCGACGACACCACGTGGCGTGACCACTTCGTCGCCACCGACGCCCAGGGTCTGGGGACCCTCGCGAGCGCCGCGGCGCGGGCGGTGGGCTCACTCGACCAGACGAGTGACGGGCCGCGATCAAATCTGACGCCGGCGCAGCTGCGCGCGGGCGTGCGTGCACTGGACGTGTGCCCGGACGAGGGGGTGGATCTGGACGTCGTCCTCGACGAACTCGGCGCCGCCGTCTGGGCGCACGGAATGCGCCCCCTCGACGTGGCCTGCGTCGCGCACCTGCACCCGCCCACCGTCGTGCCGGCCGTGGTCACCGAATTGACCATCGCGAGTTCGAACCAATCCATGGACTCCTGGGACCAGGCGCCCGCGGCGACCGAGGTCGAACTCCACCTCATGGATTTCCTGGGCGAGCGCATCGGCTTTCCCGCCAGCGCCTCGGGCGTCATGACCTCGGGCGGCACCGCGTCCAACATCCTCGGACTCACCCTGGCGCGGTCCTGGGCGGCGTCGAAGCTGGGCGTGGACGTCCTACGGACGGGACTGCCCGAGCAGGCGCGGTCGTGGCGATTCGTGGCCTCGGATCAGGCGCATTTCTCGGTCGAGCGTGCCGCCGCCCAATTGGGTCTCGGGCGTGACGCGGTGGTGAGAGTTCGCAGCGACGCCAGCGGTGCGATGGACGTCGAGGCCCTGGACGCGATGCTCGCGTCGCTGCACGCCGACGGACACCAGGTCATCGCGATCTCGGCCACCGCCGGCACCACCGACCTGGGCGCGATCGACCCCCTGGACGCCCTCGCCCGACGGGCGCGCGACATCGGCGCCTGGTTCCACGTCGACGCCGCGGTCGCCGGGGCCTTCATCATGTCCGACACCCTCCGAGAGCGGCTGTCCGGTCTCGAGCTCGCCGATTCGGTGACCATCGACTTTCACAAGCTGTGGTGGCAACCCTTCAACGCCTCCGCGTTGGTGGTGGCCGACGAGGGGCGATTCGATCTCTTGCGGGTCCGTTCGAACTACCTGGACCGCGGCGACGAGCCCGAGGGCGTGGTCAACCTGGTGGGACGCTCCCTCGACACGTCGCGCCGCTTCGACGCCGCCAAGGTCGTCGCCTCGCTGCGCACCATCGGACGACGCACCTTCGCAGCGATGCTCGAACACCTGGTGGCGCTCAGCGCCTACGCCGCGTCGGCGATCACGAGGAGCGCCGACTTCGAACTCCTCGCACCCGCCTCGGCGGTCAGTTGCGTGTTCGACGCGCCCGGGTACCAACCCGACGACCTGCGCCGCATCCAGCAAGAACTACTGGCCGAAGGGGCGATGGTCCTCGGTCGCACCGAGATCAACGGCCGCGCCGCCCTCAAATTCACGTTTATGAACCCCCTCGCTACGAACGATGACGTCGACGAATTGCTCGAGGTCATCGCGCGCCGGCTCCATCAGGAGTAGCCCTCGAGCCTCACGAGTACCATCGGCAGAGACATGTCCGACACTCTTGCCCTCGAGGTCTCACGATTGCGGGTCGTGCGCAACCACAACGAGATCCTCAAGTCGCTCACGTTCGACGTCGCGCCGGGCACTCTGGTGGGGCTGCTCGGCCCCAGCGGGAGCGGCAAGAGCACCTTGATGCGGTCGCTCCTGGGCGTCCAGGTGATCACCAGCGGTTCGGCCCTGGCTCTGGGTGAGCGGGTGGGCTCGCCCGTCCTGCGTCGCCGGCTCGGCTACATGGCGCAGGGCTCGGCGATCTACCTCGACCTCACCGTGCGCGAGAACCTCGCCTACTTCGCCGGGATCCTCGACCTGGACGACTCCCAGGTGGACCACGTCCTCGACGTCGTGAGCCTGCGCCCCTTCGCGCAGCGCCTGGTCAGCGCACTCTCGGGGGGCGAACGTTCGCGCGTCTCGCTCGCGGTGGCCCTCCTCGGCGCGCCACCGCTGATGATCCTCGACGAGCCGACGGTCGGACTGGATCCGGTGCTGCGCCAGGACCTCTGGCGCACCTTCGCCCAGTTGGCCGACGAGGGCACCACCGTGCTGGTCTCGAGCCACGTCATGGACGAGGCGGCGCGGTGCGACCGGCTCCTGCTGCTGCGCGAGGGACGACTGCTCTTCGACGACACGCCGGGCGCGTTACTCGAGCGCACCGGAGCACCCGGCTACGACGCCGCGTTCGTGCGCCTCATCGAGGGCGCGTCGTGAGCCTGCGCCGCACCCTGCTGACGATGCGGCGCATCATGCAGCAACTTCGTCACGACCCGCGCACCATCGCCCTGCTGCTCGTCGTGCCCTCGGCGCTCGTCGGACTGCTCGCCTGGAGCCTGGTCAATCGACCCGGCAACTTTGACGCGCTCGGGCCTCGACTGCTCGGGGTCTTCCCCTTGACCATGATGTTCCTCGTGACGTCGGTGACGACGTTGCGCGAACGCACCAACGGGACCCTTGAACGATTGCTGACGTTGCCGCTGGCGAAGGCGGAGTTCATCTTGGGGTACGCGGGAGCCTTCGGCGTCGTGGCGATCGTTCAAAGCGCCTTGGTCTCGACCCTGTCCTACAGCGTGTACGGGCTCTCCCACCAGGGGATCCCCTGGCGAATCAGCGTGGTGGCGCTGTGCGCGGGGCTGCTGGGCACCGCCTTCGGTCTCGCCTTGAGCGCCCTCGCGAAGACCGAGTTCCAGGCGGTCCAGTTCATGCCCGCCTTCATCCTTCCCCAACTGCTCCTGTGCGGGCTCATGGTGCCGCTCGCCCAGCTGCCGACCGCGCTTCGCTACGTGGCCAACGTCTTGCCGATGACCGCGGCCGTCCACGCCATCACCCCCCTACAGACCACGACCTACTACCTCGAGCAGTTCGCCATCATGGTGGCCTACATCGTGGGAGCGCTGGTCGTCGGTTCGGCCACCTTGCGGCGGCGCACGAAGTAGGCGACCGCCCCTGGGTACACTCGTCGCGTGAGTGATCCCCGCGACAACGTCGACGCCCGGGTGCGCGAACCCAAGGTCATACTCTTCTACCGCTTCACCCCCCTGGAGGACCCCGAGGCCATCCGGCTCTGGCAGCACGCGCTGTGCGAGGGGCTCGGTCTGAAGGGGCGCATCCTGATCTCACGCCACGGCATCAACGCGACGCTCGGCGGAGCGATGGCCTCGCTCAAGGCCTACGTCAAGGCCACCACGGCCTATAGCGCCTTCCACGGGATCGACGTGAAGTGGTCCGACGGCACCGGCCGCGACTTCCCGCGACTGCGCGTGAGGGTGCGCGACGAGGTGGTCTCCTTCGGCGCGCCCGGCGAACTCAAGGTCGACGAGCACGGGGTCATCGGCACCGGGACGCACCTTTCGCCGCGTGAGGTCCACGAGCTGGTCGAACGGCGTGGTCACGACGTGGTCTTCTTCGACGGTCGCAACGCCTTCGAGGCGGCCATCGGGCGTTTCCGCGGCGCCGTCGTGCCCGACGCCGACACCACCCGCGACTTCGTGCGCATCCTCGACAGCGGGGTCTACGACCACTTGAAATCGCGGCCCGTCGTCACGTACTGCACGGGCGGCGTACGCTGCGAGGTGCTCAGCGCCGCGATGGTGGCGCGGGGGTTCGAGGAGGTCTACCAGATCGATGGCGGCGTCGTGCGCTACGGCCAGGACTACGGCAACCGCGGGCTGTGGGAAGGCTCCCTCTACGTCTTCGACGAGCGCCTCACCCAGGAGTTCGGCCCCGACGTCGCCGTGCTCGGACGTTGCGAGCGATGCGAGACGCCGACGAGCCACTACTACAACTGCGCCAACCTCGCGTGCCGCGCGCTCATCTTGCTGTGCGACGACTGCGCGACGCGCCATTCAAGTAAGGACTGCGGCCCTCGCCACGCGCGCGCACCGCGCGTCGCTAGGTGATCAATGGCGCCGAGTTGGCGTCGGTCGACGCGCGCCGCGGTACTCTCGTCGCGCTCGAGGATCTAGGGCCTCGCGGGCGGTTCACCTTCGGGCGGCGGGCTCGGCGTGTGGCGGCCGATCCCCGAGGCGAGCATCACCGAGTTGGGGACCTTCAACACACCCGTCGCCGTGCGCACCGTCACGTAGGTGAGCCCGATGCCTCGCACCTCTCCCTCGACGACGCCGAGCGCCCCCGAGCGGATCACGATGTCCTCGCCCACCCGAAAGGGTCGCGCGAAGAGCAAGACGAGCGAGGCGAAGATATTGGCCAGGCTCTGCTGGGCGGCGATACCCACGATGATGCCCGCGAGCCCCGCCCCGATCAAGAGGCGTTGCAGCGAGAGGCCGAAGACGTAGAACACGGCGAAGAGCAACACGACGTAGCCGAGACCGGTCGTCACGAGTCGCACCACCGCGCCGGCGGCGATGCCGGACTGCGAGGTCACGACCTTGCCGAAACACAGGGTCAGCCAGCGGATCGTGAAGGTCCCGGCGACGATGATGATGACGACGAGCGCCCAGATGGCGAAGATCCAGAACACTCGTGGATCGCCACGGTGGTCGTGATGGACGTTGAAGGCCAACTCCATCAGGGTCACCGTGATCGCGAGGGCGAGGAGCGAGCGCAGCCAGTCACCCCAGTGCGCCGGGTGCATCAGATTAGGGGCCCTGCGAGTCACCCCACAACTGTAGTGACGACCAGTGGATAGCTTCCTTCGTCGCAAGTACCATGGCCCCGTGAGCAGCGCCCCGTTCGCCCTACCCCGATTGCAACTCTTCGCCCTCGATTGCCCCGATCCGCTGGCCCTCGCGGCCTTCTACTCGCGGGTCACCGGTTGCGCCGTCGAACCCTTGGGCGACTTTCCCCCGCAGGACGTGAACTGGATCGAGCTCGTCATGGAGACCGGGGCGACGCTGGCGTTCCAGAAGGTGGATTCCTACGTGGCGCCCACCTGGCCCGAGGGCGCCGTGCCCCAGCAGGCCCACCTCGACTTCACGGTGAGCGACCTCGACGTCGGCGAGGAGCACGTGCTCGCCGCCGGTGCCATCAAGGCCGCCGTCCAGCCCGGTGAGACGTTCCGCGTCTACCTCGACCCGGTGGGTCACCCCTTCTGCCTGGTGCTGACATCCTGAGCCCACGGGCGGGGTGGTCACAGCGGTTAGACTATTCCTTCGCGTCTCAAAGTCTCGGCTTTGGGAACACCGAGGACCTGTGGTGCAGCTCGGAGTGCACGCCGCCCTGTCAAGGCGGAGGTCGCGGGTTCAAATCC
>Ga0209698_10006103_pt1 | contig 12864 bp, 10 predicted proteins | sample LitLauG_LLR_2012_FD_187203 | JGI IMG/M metagenome (GOLD analysis project Ga0209698, IMG submission 187203) | Freshwater sediment microbial communities from Pennsylvania, USA - Little Laurel Run_MetaG_LLR_2012 (SPAdes) (version 2) | ecosystem: Environmental > Aquatic > Freshwater > Creek >...
GGCCGTAGCTGAGAGGAGACCAGAATGCCCAAGACGAAGAGTCCCTCGCCAACGGTGAAGAAATCGCGAGCGGACGGAATCCATCCCACCACAGAGCAGATTGCGCTGCGCGCCTACCATATCTATTTGGAGCGCAACGGCGTGCCCGGCAATCCGCTCGACGACTGGACTCGCGCCGAACGCGAGCTGCTCGAGAAGCCTGCCAAGCCCCGGCGTAAACTGGGGCCGAAATTGGTCGCTGCTTAAGTTCACTTCACCGCGAGTGCGCCCTGGCAACTATTGGCAAAGGCTGCTCGCGTCCCTTTGCGCGAACTTCGTTTGTCGAAACTCCACCTGTCCCTCTGTTCAGGTATAACCGCGAAGGCAATTCCGTCCTCCCACTTTCACTGTGTCTCTTCGAATGCTTCTAGAATCGAGGAATGACCCGGCCATCCAAAGGCGCAGCCGTTTTCCTGACCCTCTTTGGATTGCCATTTCTGGCCGCGGGTTTCGCCTTCATTTACCAGCAGCTGGCTGATCGTGGAAATCACACTGCGTTTGAAACGGTCGCCGCCATCCTGTTCGGCTCCGTATTTGCCTTCATCGGCGGCGGACTCATGTACGCGTCCGTGCACGGCTACTCGCTTGTATCGCAGCAGGCTGCGCGCGAAGAAGCCAGTCCGCTCTCTCCCTGGCTGTGGCAAACCGATTGGGCTTCGCGCCGCGCCGAGAGTCAGAACAAGAAAAGCGCCGTCTTCCTCTGGGTGCTCGCTGTCGTCTGCAATCTGATTACGCTGCCGTTTCTCCTCGGCATGGCTCAACAGTTCGCGCGCGACCGCAACCCCGTTATATTTGTGCTGCTTGGTTTCAATTTGATTGGCGCGATTCTGATCGTCATGGCGGCGCGCGCCACGATTCGCCGCCGCCGTTTCGGCGACACCTACTTCGAGTTCGATGCCCTGCCTTTTTCCACCGGCGAAAGCGTCCGCGGAAGAATTCAATTGCAGCTCGATACTCGCGCAGAGCACGGCATCGACTTGCGGCTCAGCTGCGTGCGCAAAGTCGTCAGCGGCTCCGGCAAGAGCAGCACCACGAATCAGATCATCCTCTGGCAGGCAGACCAGAATGTTCCTGCCGGTGCGGTGGCTCCCGGACCGTTGGGCTGCGCCATCCCGGTCGATTTTTCGATTCCTGCTGACAGTGCAATCACCAGCCACGACAATCCCAGGGATCAAGTTCTTTGGCTGCTCCATGCCCAGGCGGACGTCCCCGGAGTGGACTACAAAGACGATTTTGAAATTCCTATCTTTCGGGGCACGGCGTCTGCTGAGGCGACCCGCGATTCCGTGACCTCCGCTACTTCCACTCCGAACACCTTCGGTTTCGGGACGACGCGCAGCGGTGATGCCGAGGAAGTCAAGCAGCCTTCGCACACAAAAGTGGTTGTTGGGATGGGCTCCGGCGGCACCGAATTTTATTTCCCGGCGCTTCGCAATCCCGGCCGCGCCCTGATGCTGCTTCTTTTTACGACCATCTGGAGCGGGGTGGTTTACTTGCTCTACCAAAAGCACGCGCCCATTTTCTTTTCCATGGTCTTCGGGCTAAGCGATCTGCTGATCATCGCCGGCTTTCTGCACGTTACCTTTGGAAGCGCCCGCATCACCGTGCGCAGTGGAGAAATTTTCTCGCGCACCGGCCTTTTCAGCTTGGGCCGTACCCGCCGCATCCAAGTTTCCGACGTCGCCTCGATTGTGCCCGTCGTCAGCGCCCAGCAAGGCACCGGCTCCGGAAATCAGCTTCACGCGATTCGAATGCGGTTGAAGGACGGGCGCAAAATCACGCTCGCTGATGAAATCGATAGCCGCCAGGAAGCCCGCTGGGTGGTCGCTCAGATCGAAACGCTCGCCGGACTCAAATTAGATACGCATGTCGAAGTGGATTTGCCACTCGGCGTGGCAGCACAACTTCCCGGGCAATCGTCAGGCCAGGTTTTCACGCAGACGCGGCGGCCCAATTCTGCCGCGGCGCCGCTCGCCATCTTTTTTGCCATGGTGGCCGCGATGATGGGTTTCATGGTCTGGCGCATGACCTCGTTCACTTCGCGCGCGAAAAACTCGCGGACCGCGGCTGCAGCATCTGTCAAACCAGTCGCGCGCCGTATCTTTTCCGAGCCCCTCACGGATGTAGATGTCGAACGCCTGCGCGCACTTCCCGCGCAAACCCAGGCCGAAGAATTGCTCGAACGCGCCATTGGCCACGACACGCGCGCCCTGGAACTCTTCGAGCAACAAGTCGAAACCTGGAGAGGCCACATTCGAATGACCGGGCGCATGAAAACGCTGGAGCGCCGCTCCGAGTTTTCCAAGGATCTTCGCGTGCGGTACGCCAACGTGGACATCAATCTTGCGCTGGAAGGCTGGCAAAAGAACGAACAGGCAGCCGACCTGCTGATCCAGCGAGCGCAGACTGATCCGCATTATCGTTCAGCCGCGGTCTACTACCTCGGAATGCTCGCGGGACGCGGTGTCGCTTACGACCGCATCCATGAAGTCCTATGGAACTACGCGCGCAACGATCAGGATGCGATTGTGCGGCAGTGGGCCGTCGAAGGAATGCGCTTCCTAGGAAAAGATGAGGTCCTCGACGAACTCTTCATCTCCTTTACCGAAGATCCTTCCAGTAGTGTCCGGGACCGCGCGGGCTGCAACATTTCCGATTGCGGCATCTTCACGCGCAAACAGCGCATGAGGTTGGTGCCTCAGCTCATCGATCTCGCGATGAACCCTCGCACCACCGGCCAAATGCGAACTTGGACATTCCTCGCTCTTCAGGAAATCACCGACGTAAATCTGCCCGCCGACGCGCTCGCCTGGAGCCGCTGGTATCAGGAACACGGCGCCGAAAAATTGGCCGAATTCGAACGCCTCGAATGGTGCCAGGTCCGCGGCGACGAGTAATCATCCAGCGCGAAACGCCCTTACCGCTCGAACGAGAAAATCAAGACACGCCCATTTACTCCCATCCGCCGCGGTGTAGACTACCTGCTCGCGGAGGAAGCTTCTATCGATGCCTACTATCCAAGAGCATCAAGAACACTTTCGGATTGGCGTGGATCTTGGCGGCACCAAGATTGAATTCGTGGCGCTCGAACGGGACGGCACGGAACTGCACCGCCATCGCATCGGCACGCCGCGCTTCGACTACGATGCAACGGTTCGCGCCGTTGCGGAAGCCGTGCAAGATATCGAAAAAAAACTTGGCCGCAGCGCCACCGTCGGTATGGGAATCCCCGGAACGATTTCCACCAGGACCGGTCTGGTGAAAAATGCCAACTCCACCTGGCTGAACGGAAAGCCGTTCCATAAGGACCTGAGCCGTGTGCTGGCGCGCGAAGTGCGCTGCGCGAATGACGCGAACTGCCTGGCTGTTTCGGAAGCGACCGATGGAGCGGGTGCCGGAAAACACGTTGTTTTCGCGGTCATATTGGGCACCGGTTGCGGCGGCGGAATTGCCGTCGACGGCCGCCTTCATGCTGGTTCAAACGGGGTCGCGGGCGAATGGGGACACAATACTCTGCCGTGGATGCGCCCTGAGGAGTATCCCGGGTTCACTTGTTATTGCGGGAGGAATGGCTGCATCGAAACTTGGATTTCCGGAACCGGCCTGGAGGCGGATTACCATCGTTCTACAGGAGTCGCCCTCAAGGGTCCCGAGATCATCGCGCGAAGCAACTCCAGGGAAGAGGCCGCGCTGGCCGCCCTCGATCGATTCGAAGACCGCCTCGCGCGCGGGCTCGCGCAAATCATCAATTTGCTGGACCCCGATGTGATCGTCATGGGCGGAGGCGCCTCGCAGATTCCCCGGCTCTATAAAAATGTTCCCGCTCGCTTGGAGGACTACGTTTTCGGCAAGGAAGCCGACACGCCGATTCTCCCAGCCAAGCACGGAGACTCCAGCGGAGTGCGTGGCGCCGCTTGGCTGTGGCCATTGTAAGCAAATAAGTCTGAGTAATTGGGGCCGGCAAATTCTTACAATACACCGCGACACGCATTAGCTTTAACCGCGGAGCTTTTCCGCAAAAAATGACACCAGGATCAGTATGAGCGCGAATTTGGGAACGCTGCTTGTGACAGGTGGCGGTAGGGGCATTGGTGCGGCGATCGCGCGGCTAGCGGCACTGCATGGTTATGCGGTGGCGGTGAATTTTGTTGCCGATGAGGAAGCTGCCTCCGGTGTTGTGCGCGAGATCGCGCAGAATAACGGCCGAGCGACCGCCATCCGAGCCGACGTTTCGAGGGAACAGGATGTCATGCAGCTCTTTGAAAGCGCCCACCGCGATTTGGGCCAAGTCGTGGCGCTCGTTAACAACGCTGGCATTACCGGCGGTTTTTCACGACTGGAAGATATTGATGCCGGAACGTTCGAACGCGTGTTGGCCGTGAACGTCACCGGAGCACTGCTGTGCGCCCGCGAAGCGGTGCGGCGCATGTCCAAACGGCGTGGGGGAGCGGGCGGAGCCATCGTAAATATTTCTTCGCGCGCCGCGCAATTGGGGAGCGCCGGAGAATGGATCCACTACGCTATGACCAAGGGTGCCATCGACACGCTGACCATTGGTCTGGCTCGTGAAGTGGCCAATGATGGAATCCGGGTGAATGCTGTCGCACCGGGACTGGTGGAAACGGACATCCACGCCACTGCCGGCGATCCTGATCGCCCGCAGCGAATGGCGCCGGGAATTCCTCTCGGGCGCGGAGCCAAACCCGAAGAGATTGCGGAAGCAGTTCTCTGGTTGCTGTCGCCCGCGGCTGGCTATGTCACGGGAGCCATTCTTGCCGTGAGCGGCGGCCGGTGAGAAGTTGCGATACGCGTGCAACGGAAAGAATAGGACCGCGCCATCTGAGAGACGTTCGGCGAGGCCTGAACCGCAAGCAAAATGGAAACGATCAGCTATGGCCGGCGGCTTTTGCCATACTCGCGGCCCATTCCGCTTGCCGTCGCTCCATATCGGCGGGAGCGACATCTTCAATGTGCGTGGCCACCCCCCAGGTATGGCCGAAGGGGTCGTTGAATTTTCCGTAACGATCTCCCCAGAACTGGTCGGCTACCGGCATGGTTACTTTGCAATTTGCCTCCACGGCGCGACGGAACACTGCGTCTACATCTTCCGTGTAGAGGAACAGATACACGGGATTGATGGAAGCGCCGCTCGGAGCAACCGCCATGCCCGGGATTTCGTCGTTGACGAAGATGACGGAGTCGCCGATGCGGATTTCAGCATGCATGACGATTCCTCCGGGCCCGGGCATGCGCATGATTTCCACGGCGCCAAAGACCGACTTGTAGAATTCGATGGCCCGAGCGGCGTCTCTGCACGTGAGTGACGCCGAAATCGAGTGGTACCCTTCGGGAATAGCGCGGACGGGATTGGGCATAATAGCCTCCTTGACGTTTGGATGGGCGCGCACTGGAAACGAGGCGGGAACCCGGTAGGGATAGTGCGCGTCCTTGGTTAAATAGCGCAGCGCGCTGTTGCTGTCAACGGTCTCCCATTGAAATTCGGTTGATTCGAAGGAAGAGCATGCGTACGATTTACGGCGCCATCGCTGGACTAGCGCCAGCACCGTATTTCAGCAGTAATCCCCATCACTGGGAGCGGCACTTACTCGCGAGATTCGTGTTGTCCGCCAAATCGGCGCGAAAGGAATCGAAACGCTATGTCGGATCCCACCAGCAGAATTGTTCGCCGATCCGTTTTCACCCTTACTGCCGTTTTCCTTTTTGTCGCGACTCTGGGTGCTGGAGATAAGGGGACGACTCGGCCCGGATACTACCGTTACCCCGCGATTCACGGCGACACCATTGTTTTTACTGCCGAAGGCGATTTGTGGTCAGTGAGTACCAAGGGCGGAGCGGCGAGACGGCTCACTTCAAACCCCGGCAAGGAATTTCAAGCGACTATTTCTCCAGACGGGCAAACTGTTGCGTTCAGCGCGGAATACGAAGGCCCGGTCGACGTATACACAATGCCGGTGGATGGCGGGCTGCCGCAACGGCGCACCTGGGACGGAGATGCGATCGCAGCCGGCTGGATGCCAGATGGCCGCTTGCTCGTTCGAACGACACGCTACTCCACCTTACCCGACCCGAAATTGGTAGCGATCGATGCCAGCGGCAAGAAAGAGATTCTGCCGCTGGCGCAGGCTGCTTCCGGCAGTTACTCCCAGGATGGCAAAACTCTCTTCTTCACCCGCCTCGATCGCCAAGGCAGTTCAACGAAACGCTACCAGGGCGGCACCGCGGAAAACATCTGGCGCTACGAACCCGGCTCCGAGGCCGTGCTGCTGACGGGCGACTGGCCCGGCACATCGAACAATCCCATGGCTTGGGGCGATCGCGTTTATTTCCTATCCGACCGCGACGGTGTCATGAATATCTATTCGATGGAAAAGGACGGCAAGGATTTAAAGGAGCATACCCATCAACATGGCTTCGATATTCAGTCGGCGTCGCTTTCTGACGGACGGATCGTGTATCAGTGCGGCGCGGACCTTTGGCTCCTCGATCTGAAAACCGGCGAAGACGCGGTCCTCAATATCACCTTGGTTTCCGATTTCGATCAGTTGCGGGATCACTGGGTGAAAAAACCGCTCGAATATTTGACGGCGACGCATATCGCCCCCGACGGGACCGCGGCAGTGTTCACGGCGCGCGGAGAAGTGTTCACCCTGCCGGTAGACAGCGGGCGCATCGTTAAAGTTGCGGCGAAGTCCGGAGTGCGGTATCGCGAGGCCCGCTACATGCCCGACGGGAAGAGCATCATTGCGCTCTCTACCGAAAGCGGGGAAACCGAGTTCTGGAAATATCCCGCCAACGGCGTCGGTTCGCCGGAACAGTGGACCAATGATTCGAAAGTTCTGCGTTGGGAGGGCGTGCCTTCTCCTGATGGCAAATGGGTGGCGCACCGCGACAAGGATCAACAGCTCTGGCTCTATGACATCGCCGCCAAGCAGCAGAAGCGCATCGCGCAATCTATGGAAGATGATTTCGACGGTCTTACCTGGTCACCGGATAGCCAATGGCTCGCCTACGTGGAAACCCCGCACAACACCTTTAAGCAAATCAAGATCGTAAGTGCGAAGACGGGCTCGACCGAGGCGATCACTTCCGACCGCTACAACAGCGTCAGCCCAGTCTGGAGCTCGGATGGAAAATGGCTGTATTTCCTTTCGGACCGGGCCTTGACGACCACGGTGGAGTCACCCTGGGGAACTCGGCAGCCGGATCCATTCTTCGACCGTTCCATGAAAATCTACGAACTGGCGCTGACCACCGGTCTGCGCTCGCCTTTTACGCCGGTGGACGAACTTCATCCCGATCATCCGGAGACACCGGCGAAGCCCGAAGAAACGAAGCCCGAGAACAAGACCGAGCCGAAGAAGAAGGAAGCGAAGAAGGAGGAAGGAAAGAAAGAGGAAGCCAGCAAAGAGGGAGGCAAGAAGGAAGACGCGAAGAAACCTGTTGTCCCCGTCGTGAATATCGATTTCAAGGATCTGGCGCTGCGGCTGAATGAAGTGCCCGTTCCGGCGGGGAATTATTCGGCGTTGCAGGCTATCGAGAAAAGGCTCTGCTGGCTGGAGCGCTCCGGCGAGGTGCCTCCAAAGCGGGCGCTCGTCTGTGTGGACATCGCCAACAAGGGACTTCCAAAAGAGACGGTGGTCGAAGATGTGAAGAATTACGAGATCTCGCTGGACCGGAAAAAGATGCTGGTGCAAAAGCCGGAGGAATTCTACATTTTCGATTCCGATGTGAAAGCCGCGGGGTTAACGGATGCAAAGGTGCTCGCAAAAGCAAAAATCGATCTCTCCAAGTGGACGTTTGCCACAAATCCGCGCACGGAATTTCGCGAGCTGTTTCTGGACGCCTGGAGGTTGGAGCGCGACTATTTCTACGACCGCAACATGAATGGCGTGGACTGGAAACAGATGCGCGAGCGGTACCTGCCTCTGGTAGATCGTGTTGCGGATCGCGATGAGCTGAACGACGTCATCGCGCAAATGGTGAGCGAACTTTCCGCGCTGCATATTTTTGTTTTTGGCGGCGATTCCCGAAAGCCCGCCGATCAGGTTGACTTGGCCACGCTAGGCGCGGTGCTGCGCCGCGATGAGCAGGCGGGCGGTTACGTGGTGCGGCATATTTATCTTCACGATCCGGACTTGCCGAAAGAAGCGCCCCCGCTGGCACGTCCTGATTCGCTCGTTCATGAGGGCGAGGTGATTGTCAGCATCGATGGCGAGAACACGCTCGGAGTTGTGGATGAACGCATGCTGTTGCGTGGAAAGGCCGGCCGCCAGGTGTTCTTGCGAGTGAAGTCATCCGCAGGGCAGACGCGCGATGTCATCATTATGCCAATCTCGGCTAAGGACGACGGCAACATGCTTTACAAAGAATGGGAATATTCTCGGCGCCTCAAGGTGGAGGCCGATTCGCAGGGACACATCGGCTACGTTCACTTGCGAGCGATGGGGTCCGGGGACATTGAACAGTGGGCGCGTGAGTTTTATCCCGTGTTCGACCGCCAGGGACTAATCATTGATATGCGCCACAACGAAGGCGGCAACATCGATTCGTGGCTGCTGGGGAAACTCCTGCGGCCGGCGTGGTTCTGGTGGCAGCCGCGCATCGGCAATCCCAGTTCCAACATGCAATACGCCTTTCGCGGACACCTCGTGGTGCTTTGCGACCAAGAGACGGCTTCGGACGGCGAGGCTTTCTCCGAAGGCTTTCGCCGGCTGGGGCTGGGAAAAGTGATCGGCATGCGGACATGGGGAGGCGAAATCTGGCTGTCGGCGAGCAACACGCTTGCTGATAGCGGAATTGCCACGGCCGCGGAGGATGGAGTCTACGGGCCGGAAGGGAAGTGGCTGATTGAAGGGCACGGAGTGGATCCCGATATTGTGGTGGACAATCTTCCGCATGCCTCGTTTGAAGGAAGCGATGCGCAGCTCGATGCGGCGCTCCAGTATTTGAAGGAGCAGATCCAGAAGGATCCGCGGCCCGTTCCCAAGGCACCCGCGTATCCGAACAAGGCGTTTAAATACGACAAATAGATCGTGCCACAATTTGCGAATCGGAATCTGGCTGGGCACGCAGATTCAAAAAAACGCCGGGCGTAGCGTCGCGGGAGGGTGCTTGGATGCGATTCGACTTTCTAGTGGAAACGTACGAGACAGAGCGGATGAAAGTGGTGAGCGTGTGGAGTGAATTTCGCGACGAGGATCTTCCGGTGCGTCCACGTGTCGGGGACCTGCGAGGGCGCAGCGTCCACGAGCAAATGGTACACCAGTGCATGAGCGAGAATTTGTGGTTTATCAATATGCTCGCGATAGACGTCGGTGCGCCGCCATTGCCGGCAGCGGAGACTCGCCTGGAATTCATAAAGCGCTATGCCGAGGACAGCGGAAAGAGATTGGCGGTGTTGCGGTCAAAAGATGAGAATTGGTGGGAGTCGGAAACGAAGTTTTTTGATGTACAGCGATTGCGCGCGTGGGTGATGGTGCGGAGAATCGCGCACACTGCGCATCATCGAGGGCAACAGATGGCCATGCTGCGGATGCTTGGCCGGGACTTGCATAGCAATTACGGCCCGACGGCGGATACCGGCGGGCTGATGCAGAATCATGCGCCGACCATTTACGGTTACCCGAACCTGGAAGCGCTATTCGCGGCAGAAGTGGCGGGTGGGACGAAGACAATGCTTCCGGGCGCCGCCGGCAAAGCCGTGAGCGAGCGCCCGGACAAAAAATAGTGCCGACAATTTGTCCGCGAAGGAATTATTCCGGCTTGGTGATCACGCCACAAGCGATGCGCGCCGGGGCGCCGCTGCCCGCGGAAACCGCGTGAATGACGATCGCCGTTCCTCCATTGCTGAAAACGGAGTTAGCGTCCGCCCCGAGAGTGACGTTCGGAGCGAGAGTGCTCGCGTGGGCCGTTCCGTCGGCCGCGACGATCAGCGCAAAGTCGGGGATGTCGCCAGCGGGCGTACCCATATTCATGCCATCATGCGCATGGCCGCCACCGCCAAAATGAGGACCGGCGGATTTGAAGTCAGGCGGCTCGCATTTGGGGACCTGGTGGATATGGATGGAGTGTTCACCCGGCGGAAGATTCTTGATATCAAGGGTGATTTTGACACCCTTGGTCGCGGCAGTCAGTGTCGCGGTGCCTACGCTCTGCCCTTGCACATTCTTGATGTCCACAGTGACGGGCTTGGCGGCCTGCGCGTGACTGCTCTGCACACAAACCAAACCTGCTGCCAACAAAAACAGCGCAGCACAAAAGAAAGCTCTCATGATGGTTCTCCTCGCGGCGAATCGGTATATAGAAATGTGGCTATCCCAGAAAAAAGCTCGATTCAATCTAACGCAAGACGCGTGAGAGGTAACCACTTTTCTTCTGTCGGGTAACGAAGAGTTAGCAGGTTGGCCTGTCGATTGGAGAAGATTGCCACAGGTGTTGTAGTCGTGCGCCTCGGTCACCGTGCCCGTCGCAGCCACTTTAATGTTCGTGACTAGCCTGATTCGCCGTTCGCAGCAATAGCTAATCTCGAAAAAGACTACTTAAACGAAGGTATCCAATGGATGGCCTTACTCACAATCCGTTCACTGGGAGAGGTAACCCCTATTTTGGAGACATTGTTACCCAGTGAAGGGCCGTGATTCCCGCCGGATCGCCGCCACGGCTTATCACCAAGTTTCCGCCGTCAAACCCCCAAACGCTGGAAATGGTGTGTTCGTCTGTCAAACGGCCCACGGTGCCGCCGACAGGTTGCCAATGTCCTGAAGCTGCCTCGTGATCCAGCACCAGCATATACATCCCCCCTTTTCCCTGGTCCTCCCCCAGGTCGGTAAGTCCTCCGTACACATCATCCGAGTCGGTGACGGCGAAGTTCACAACCTCGAGACCTTCGAGCTTAGGGACATCATAAACCCGAGGAGCTTCCGTCTTGTAAGGAAGCTCGATCAGCACGTTTGCCGGGTTGCTGTATACAAAGACTGCTTCGCTCGAGCACCGAATGTGCGAAGCCTCGTCCGCCTGCATTTTTGGAGGAAATGTGGACCCCGGCACGAAGCTACCAGTTTCTCCCTTTTGGAGGTCGAAACGCCGCAGGATATTGCCCGGCAAACGCTCGCGCTTGGCAGCGTCCCACATCATCCCTCCAAAGGCCCAAATCGATCCGTCGGGTGCCTCGCAGACTCTTCGGGGATGAAAATTTCCAGTCTGAATAACATTGGTAACTTGGCCCTTCAAATTCGCAAATGCGATGAAAAAGGCCCGCGTGCCGTCAGCTTTGTCCGCTTCGCCTGACGCAAGAATGCCGCTATGATGACTGACTGCAGCAGACGAAATTATGACTCTTTGCGAACCGGGAAACCAAAAGGCAACTGCGGTCGACCTAGAGCCATTTCTTCCCAGCAAGATGACATTGGGAGTGCTTGCTGAGAAGCTCTCCGTCTTTGTGCTGACCAAATAGCCGTTATTCCAATAGGGAATGGGACCATTAAAAAAAACGTCTCTGTCGAAAAGCACTCGATTCTGTGTTTCGCCTATGAATCCCTTCATGCCTACGGGAGTTATGACGTTTGTTCGTTCCTGGGCCAAAACCGCAGACCCACAAAGGGACAACACAAGCCAGGCTGCCAAGGAGCCCCGGTGTCGGCCACGCGGTTGAAGATGTCCGTAGCGTAAGGAGAGGCTCACCACCCGTGGTTCATCTTTTACGGTTTCCGTCGTACCCTTGCACATAGGTCTCTCCTCTCTTGCTTGACATCCACAACCCAGATAAGCGTCGAACGATGTCCCAGTTGCTCTCTACCGCATTCGCCCCATGCGTTCGCCCTCCATTGACTGCGGGGGGCAGTTCCTACTGGCACGCATAGCAGCTGTCGCAGTGCTGCTCTCGGTACTCACAACCATTACACGAGTCGCCAACAATAGCGTAGCCATTGCAGTCAATGTCTCCGCCGGAATAATACCACCCATAGTAAACACCACCAGCGCAGCCTGAGTCACATGACCTATATTGCTGTATCATAAATTGCCCATAGCAGGGACACGCCTGAGGAAGTGCCGCACTGAGTAACGTTTTCTTTGGACAGCGTTCGCGGTAGACCAAGTCCTGGAAATGAGGGATCGATTCCCTCTGCTGCAGCTGCGCAATCTGTGGCCTTAGTACCAGCGCGAATTTCGGATCCGGGAGAAGGCCCCAAAATACGTTCGAAATTCTGTGTCCAGAAGAGTCCATGTAGAAACAAGAATTCGGTGCTGCTTGCGATGACCACGTGAAGGTTATTGCCACATAACAAACCGCAAGCGCCGCGAACGCTCGAACGCGCCCATTCCGAGACTTGAGCATTGTTGTTTCTCCTGTTAACAATGTCAGCAGTACGTAGGTCCCAAGGATTTAATCTGCGAGCTACATCAAAGAGCGGTTAACATTATTTTTTTCCGTGTCAAGCAAAATATTCGTAAGAAATCTTCCTTCTTGAGGCTTACGGCTGATAGAGGTTTGGAAAAGCCTTTTTCAAATGTTCCAGTTTGGGCAGGTCGTTGTAGACGATATAAGGATTGTCGGGATTGTTCTTGAGGTAGTCCTGATGGTAGCCCTCGGCGGGATAGAAGGACTCGAACGGCTGCACTTTTGTGACGATGGGCCGGGAATAAACCTTTGCGGCTTCGAGTTGTGCGATGTAGGCCTGGGCAATGCGTTTTTGCTCCTCGCTGGTGTAAAAAATCGCGGAGCGGTATTGCGAGCCGGTGTCCGGGCCCTGGCGATTCCATTGCGTGGGATCGTGAGCGACGGAGAAGAAAACCATCAAGAGCTGG
>Ga0209698_10006104_pt1 | contig 12862 bp, 12 predicted proteins | sample LitLauG_LLR_2012_FD_187203 | JGI IMG/M metagenome (GOLD analysis project Ga0209698, IMG submission 187203) | Freshwater sediment microbial communities from Pennsylvania, USA - Little Laurel Run_MetaG_LLR_2012 (SPAdes) (version 2) | ecosystem: Environmental > Aquatic > Freshwater > Creek >...
GTCCTACGAACTCTGGTTCAAGGTAATCATCGACGAACTGCGCCGAGCGAGCGGGCGACTCCACGCGAAGGAACCGTGGGCCGCGACGGGCCACCTGCGCCGCATGGTCGCCATCGAGGACCTGTTGATCTCGCATCTGCGGGTCCTCGAGACGATGTCGCCCGAAGGGTTCCTCAAGTTCCGTGACCCCCTCGATCCGGCGTCGGGCTTCCAGTCCTTCCAGTTCCGGGCGATCGAGTTCCTGAGCGGCGGGGGCAAGGCGTCCATGCTCACCTTCCCTCTGTTCGACGAGGCGCGGCGCGACTGGCTGCGCGTGACCAGCGAGGAACCTTCGGTCTGGGAAGGGTTCGTCCACTCGCTTCGTCTGACGCTCGCTGCGTCGGGTGAGGACGACGTGCTCGATCTCTTGCGCGCGCTCTACCAGTCGCACGAGGGGGCCGCACCCAGCGCGCTGCACGCCGTGGCGGAACTGTTGATCGACCACGACGAGCGCCTTGCCATGTGGCGCCACCAGCACATGCTCATGGCCGGTCGCCAGATCGGGCGCCGCCCCGGCACTGGCGGCAGCGAGGGCATGGCGTATCTTGATACCACGATTGTTCAACGTCTGTATCCCATCCTCTGGGAAGTGAGGTCGGTCCTGTGATCACCCGAGAAGAATGTGAGGCCCTCGACGCCGGCGACGAACTGGCCGCGATCCGCGACGAGTTCACCCTGGACGACCGAGAGATCTACCTCGACGGCAATTCACTGGGTCCAGTGTCGTCGTCGGTGAAGGCGCGCGTCGACGAGGTGATCGAGGACCAGTGGGCGCGCGGTCTCGTGCGCAGCTGGGGAGACGCCGGTTGGATGGCTCAGCCGACACGTCTCGGAGACCGGATCGCGCCGTTGATTGGTGCACGGGCTGGCGAGGTCGTCGTCGCGGACACCTTGACCTTCCTGATCGCCAAGCTGGTCGGAGCCGCGCTCGAACTGCGACCCGATCGCCACGTCGTCTTGACCGACGTCGCGAACTTCCACTCGGACCTCTACATCATCGAGGCGATCTGCGCTCGCGCCGGACGCCCGATCACCCTGCGGGCGATCGACCGCGACAATCTCGACGACGAGCTCAACGAGGACGTCGCGCTGGTCGAGTTGACCCAGGTCGACTTTCGCACCGGCGAGGCCCTCGACCTGAAGGGGATCACGAAGAAGGTCCACGACGTCGGGGCGCTCATGCTCTGGGACTTCGCACACTCGACCGGAGCCGTGCCCCTCGACGTCGAGGGCGCCGATGTCGACTTCGCCGCGGGCTGCACCTACAAGTATCTGAACGCCGGCCCGGGCGGCCCGGGCTTCATGTACGTGCGCGAGGTCTGGCAGGGCGTGCTCAAGAATCCGCTGCCCGGATGGCTCGGTCACGCCCGGCCCTTCGACTTCGAACTCGAGTACGAACCCGCCCCCGGCATGCAGGCCTTCGTGACGTCCTCGCCGTCGATCATCGCCCTCGCCGCCCTCGACGGGGCGCTCGACGTCTGGAACCGGGCATCCATGGACCAGGTCCGCGCGAAGAGCCTGGCCATGACCGACCTGTTCATCCAGCTCGTCGAGGAACGCCTTCCCAACGTGTTCGAGATCGTCACGCCCCGCGAGCACGACCGACGGGGCAGCCAGGTGGCGCTCGGTCACCCCGACGGCTACGGCGTCATCCAGGCGCTGATCGAGCGCGGGGTGATCGGCGACTTCCGGGCCCCCGACATCTGCCGATTCGGCTTCACGCCGCTGTACCTGAGATTCGTCGACGTCTACGACGCCGTCGAGCGGATCGTCGAGGTCATCTCGACTGGGGCGCACCTCGACCAGCGCTTCGCGGAGCGTAACCCGGTGACCTGAACTATTGGGAGAAGATGACCGTTCGTTGACCCACCAGGGCCACGCGGTCCTCGGCGACGAGACGAACCGCCCGCGCTAGCACGTTGCGTTCGATGTCGCGGCCCAGCGAGACCAGGTCCTCGGGTCGGCGGGCGTGGGTGACGCGCAGCACGTCCTGTTCGATGATCGGACCCTCGTCGAGGTCCGACGTGACGAAGTGGGCGGTGGCACCGATCAGCTTCACACCGCGCTCGTAAGCCTGGTGGTATGGGCGCGCCCCCTTGAATCCCGGGAGGAACGAGTGGTGGATGTTGATGATCCGCCCGTTCAATTCCGCGCATAACGCCGGCGACAGGACTTGCATGTAGCGGGCCAGCACCACGAAGTCGACGTCGTACCGGGCGATCACCTCGCGTAACGTCGCTTCGGCGATGTCCCTCGTGGCGGGGGTCACCGCGACCAGGTGGAAGGGGATCCCGTGGCGTTCACAGAGGGGTCCGAGATCGGGATGATTGCCCACGACGACGGGGATGACCACGGGCAGGTCGCCCTGCTCGAGGCGGTAGAGCAGTTCGGCGAGGCAGTGGTCGACCTTGGAGACCATGACGAGGGCACGGCGCCGCTCGTTCTCCAGACGTACTCCGAGTCGCGGGGCGAACGCGGCCAGGTCGTCCTCGAGGCGGGAGCGGACTGCAGCCACGTCGCCGTTCGGCGTCTCGAAGCGGGTGCGCATGCAGAACTGCCCGGTGACCGGGTCCGTGAACTGGTCGTTCTCGAGGATGTTCCCGCCGAGGGTGAAGATGGCCGAACTGGTAGCCCGGACGATGCCCGACGTGTCGGCGCACTGGAGCGTAACGACATAGGTGAACACGGATCTCCTCGTCGACGTCGTCCTGACGACAGACTAGTTTTTCGACCCGATGCTCGTGAGGTCGCCGATTCAGGCCTTGTAGGAGTAGAAACCCTGACCCGACTTGCGTCCCAGCAGTCCCGCCTGGGTCATGCGTGAGAGCAGCGGCGGCGGCGCGAGGTGGGGCTCCTTGAACTCCGCGTAGAGCGAATCGGCTACCGCGAGCGTGGTGTCGAGGCCGATCAGGTCGGTGAGCGCGAGCGGCCCCAACGGGTGCGCGCAGCCGAGCACCATCCCGGTGTCGATGTCTTCGGCGCTCGCGAACCCCGACTCGAGCATGCGGATCGCCGAGAGCAGGTAGGGGATCAGTAGGGCGTTCACGACGAAGCCGGCCCGGTCCTTCGAGGTGATGACCCGCTTGCCGAGCGGACCGCTCGCGAAGTCGCGCACGCGCTGGGTCGTCTCGGCGCTCGTGAGCAGCGACGAGATCACCTCGACCAGCTTCAACACCGGCACCGGGTTGAAGAAGTGGACCCCGACGACCTGTTCGGGTCGTTTGGTCACCATGGCGAGCTTGATGATCGGGATCGATGAGGTGTTGGTCGCGAGGATCGCGTCAGAGCTCTCGAGGATCGCGTCGAGGCGGCGAAAGACGTCCACCTTGACCGCCTCGTCCTCGGCGACCGCCTCGATCACGATCTCACGGTCGAAGAGGAGGTTGAAGTCCTCGGTGTAGACGAGGTTGGCACGGGCCATCTGTGCCTCCTCCTCGGGCAGCTTGCCGGACGCGACGGCTCGCGTCAGCGAACGTTCGATACGACTCTCGCCCTGGGCGAGCGCCTCGGCGTTACGCTCCACAACGATGACGTCGGTCCCTGAGCGCGCGGCGATCTCGGCGATCCCCGAGCCCATGAGGCCACAGCCCACCACACCAATGCGTTCCATGAGGACCTCCTCGTCCAGCGACCGATCAAGTGCAAATCCTACGCCCGTCCCTGCGTCGGGCCCTAGGGCGTTAGGTCCCATCGAGGCGCTCGAGACCGGATTGCGCGGCGAAGATGACTACGATTGACCCGACCGACGGGTGGCAGCCCGAACAACCTCAAGGAGCCGGCGACGACATGGAAACCGTAGACGTCATCGTGGAGATCCCCCGCGACAGCCGCAACAAGTACGAGTTCGACCACAAGTCGAACACCATCAAACTGGACCGTCACCTCATCGTCGCCATGGGCTATCCCGCCGAGTACGGCTTCATCGCCGACACCCTGGGCGGCGACGGCGACCCCCTCGACGCCCTGGTGCTCACCGAGTACCCAACCTTCCCGGGCTGCGTGATCGAGTCGAGGATCCTCGGCATGTGCATCATGACCGACGAGAAGGGCGAGGACGCCAAGCTCATCGCCGTGCCCGCGTACGACCCCCAGTGGAAATCCGCGACGGACATCACCGACGTCCCCAAGAGCACCCTGGACCGCATCAGCCACTTCTTCACCGTCTACAAGGACCTCGACGAGGGCAAGTGGGTGAAGGTGGAGAACTGGGTCGGTCGCGCCGAGGCGCTCGCCGAACTCGAGGCGTCGCGGGCGCGCTACCAGGGCTGAGCAGATCGACGAGCCGTCGGTGAGCGGTTCCGAGGTCAGCTTCGCGAGTAACGGTCTCGACGTCGAGGCCCGCCACGTACTGCTGACGACCCAGGTCGGGTTCTTCGCCGCGTTGGCCTGGTGCTACCTGATCGACCACAGTCCGGTAGTGCAGGTGGACGGGATCTCCTACTACGGCGTCTACCACCGGACGTTGCCGATCCTCCTCGCCGGCTACCTGGTCGCGGGGATCGGGCTCTGGCGCACGGGCGACTACCTGAGGAGTGCCGGCGAGGGTGCGGTCGTGTGGGGCGGGCTGCGGGTCGTCGGACTCTCGCTCGCGATACTGCTGGTGACACCCTTCAATCACGGGCCGTTCCTCAACTGGACCCACATGACGACGGGGGTGGTCGGCGCCCTCGTGCAGCTCGCGATCACGTGGCGACTGCTGAGCCTTCGTCGGACGTTTCGCGCGGTTGCGGGATTCACGCTGCAGTTGGGGGCCGGGGTACTGTGCGCCGCCTCACTGCCCGATTGGCACTTCTCGTACCTCTTCACCGGAGAGGTCCTCTACCAGATGGGCTTCGCCTGGTGCCTGATCGAGTGGACCTACTCGCTTCGACCGGATCAGATGGAGAATTCGCCCGACTGAGGGCGGATCATCGACTCGGCCAGCACCTTGAGCGCTCGCAGCCAGTCGTCACTGTCAATCGACAAGTCGTGTTCGCCCTCCAGAGAGATCTGTCCGAAGAACAAGGCGTACCAGATGCGAGCGAACGCGACGCCACTGACGCCCTCGGCGAGCAGGCCCTTCTCCACGAGCGGCTGCACGCACGCGAGGATCTCGGCGCTGGCCTCACGCTTGGCCTCGGCGATGCCCTCGGACGCGGTGCGGTTGTGCTGGGCGAAGGACATGCTCTCGATGCGCAGCAGTCGGCCCTCGGTCCGCTCGGGAATCTGCGCGTCGGCGATCATGGTCTGCAGCGCCGCGCGCAGGTCCTCGGAGGTCTCGACGTGGCGCAGTGGCTTGGTGAAGACGTCGGCCGAGCCGAGCAGGACCTGGCGGAAGCGGTGGACGATCGTGGCGGCGATGAGGCCTTCGCGGTCGTCGAAGTAACTGTAGAGGAGGGCGACCGATATGCCAGCCTCCGCGGCGACCCGCTTGACCCGGAACTGGGTCATCCCGTTGCGTTCGATCTCGAGGGCGACCGCCTCGAGGATCTTGTCACGTGTCATTTGCTCAGGATACCGCTGGATCTGGAGGTGCTCCTAGAGCTCCCGGGCCCAGTCGCGCGAGTTGAGGATCTCGGCCATGCGCTGCAGGAATCGCGCCGCGTAGGCCCCGTCGACGGCCCGATGGTCGAAGGTCAATGCCAGCATCCCCATGGAGTGGATGGCGATCGATTCGCCGCCGTCGGTCGTGTTCACCACCACGGGCACCCGGGTGACGGCGTCGGTGGAGAGGATCGCCACCTGGGGCTGATTGATGACGGCACCGGTGATGAGCGTGCCGAAGGGACCGGGGTTGGTGATGGTGAAGGTCCCGTTAAGGGTGTTGTCCACGGTGAGTCTCTTGGTCCGCGCGCCGGTGGCGAGTTCCCGTATCCGTCGCGCGATTCCAGCCAGGTCGTACTGGTCGGCCGCGTGCACGACGGGAACCACGAGGCCATCACCGTCGAGGTCGACCGCGATCCCGAGGTTGAGATCGTGGTGGATGATCAGTTCGTCGTTGCCGACCGAGGCGTTGAGGTTCGGGAACTCACGCAGCGCTTCAACGGCGGCGAGGGCGTTGAAGGGCAGGTAGGTGAGCGAGAATCCCTCGCGCTGTTTGAACGCTGCGCCGTGGGCGCGGCGCACGATCTCGACCCGTTCGTAGTCGACCTCACGCACCATCAAGGTATGCGCCGACGTGGCCTTGGACTTGACCATGTGTTCAGCGGTGAGCCGGCGGATCTTGGAGAAGGCCACGACCTCGTCGCCCGAACGCAGCGGCTCCGAGGCGGGTCGTGACGCGATCGCCAACTCGACGTCGCGTCGGGTGATCCGACCTTCGGGCCCGGTGCCCGTGACGTCTGAGGCCTCCAGGTGGTTGTCGGCGAGCAGGCGGCGAACGACCGGTGACAGCGCCGTGCTCGGAGCCGGTAGAGACGAGGGACGCTCGAGGAAGGCCAACACGTCGTCGCGCGTCAAGCGCCCGTCGGGCCCCGAGCCCTGGATCTGGGACGCCTCGAGGCCGTGTTCGGCGAGCAGACGGCGAACGACTGGTGAGAGCTTCTCGTCCGAGCGCTCCCGGCGGGTGGTGGGTGCTGGCGCGGTCATCGAAACGACCGGCTCGCTGGCGGACGTGGCGGCGGCGGAAGCTGGTGTCCCGTCTCCCCCGATGACGGCCAGCGTGGTGCCGACGTCCACGGTGACCCCCTCGGCCACGAGGATCGCGGTGAGCACTCCGTCGTGCTGGGCCGGGATCTCGGTGTCCACCTTGTCGGTCGAGACCTCGAACAGCACCTCGCCGCGAACGACTGTGTCGCCGACCTTCTTGAACCACTTGGTTACGGTTCCGTCGGCGACGGTCTCGCCTAGTTGGGGCATGGTGACATCAGCCATGGCGGACTCCCTCGTTCGTTGAATGAGTGGACGTCATCACGCCAGGGTCTCTTGCGGGAGTAACTGGTCGGCCATCCAGTCGGCGCTGAGCGGCCGGTGGCGATAGACGACGTTGGCGCACCCGTGGTTTCCGGACTCGAGCAGGACGAAACGCGAATGCTGGGCCTCGTTGGCCAGTCGTTGACCGTCTTGCCACGGGAAGAGCCGGTCGCGCTGGCCCATGACCACGAGCAGGGGCTTGGCGATCTTCTCGGCCCGTCCATCGAGGGTCAGGTCCTTCGCCCGGCGTTCGGCCGCTTCCGGGGTGTCGCTGTACGAACGCACCTGAAAAGCCCTTCTCGTCAGGGGATTGAGGTTCGCGAACGAGGCACCGAAGTCGTAGGGACCCGACAGGGCGATCGTGGCGCGAATCGGCAGGTCGGCGCTGGCCAGGCGGGCGGCGTAGTAGCCGCCGAGGCTCACCCCCCAGACTCCGATCCGCGTGGCGTCCACCTGGGGCATCTGGTGCAGGTGCGCGATGATCGCCTCGCCGACGTTCTCCCAGTCGGGTCGGATCGCCAGGGTCCACTCCGCCTCGCCCTGTCCGGGTCCGTCGACCGAGAACGTCGCCATTCCCCGTTCGTGGAAGCTCCGTTCGACCTCGCGGAACTCCTCCTTGGTCGAGTCCAGGCCCGGGATGAGGATGACGGTCGGATGAGGGCCGTTCAGGTCGGGAGCGCGGAAGAGCCCGACGAGTTTGGAGCCGTCGAATGGAATCTCCTCGCGCGAACCCGGCGGGGAGAACAGCGGCGTCGCCAGATTGAGCGCTTCCACGGCCTTAGCGTGAGCTTCGCGGGCCTGGGCGGGGTCGTGGACGAAGAGGAACTTGGCGAAGTGGAAGTAGACGGCCGCGCGGGCGTACGCCTCGCCGGCGCTCATCTCGCGGCCCTCGGCCAGGGCCTCACGGGCGATCGTCAGGTGCTCGTCGGCGCCGTTGCTCCAGGCCCGACACCAGTCATCCCAGCGCTCGAGGGACTTCGTGATGCGCGCGTAGTCACTCGGGTCGACGCCGTTCGCGGTGAAGCGAGGCTCCCAATTCGCGATCGCGGTCTCGAGTAGAACGTCCGTCACAGCCCCCCTCGGACTTCTGGTCAGATGCGAATGGTAACGGACTGGTGACCCGTGTGGACAGGGCGCAGGGTTTGAATTCTTTTCATGGTTTCTAACGTCTTTTCACCGCTCCTGCGCTTGACGGACCCTCGCCGCATCGTTAGGGTTGCCCAATCGCTCACCGAGTGATCGGATCCGGGACCACGTATTTGGGGGTGTCCCGGGTGCGCAAAATTGCAGGGGGAAATTTATGAACAAAAGAGGCAAACTCTTTCGTACGCTTGGTGTGACCTCGGTCGCAGCGGCATCGTTGGTAACCATGGCCACCACGAGCGGGGCCAGTTCGAGCGGGCTCGCCAAGGGCGCCCCCGTGAAGATCGGCATCTCGCTCTCGCTCTCGGGTGACTTCTCGGCGGACGGCCTGGCCTTCCAGCAGGGGTACAAGCTCTGGGCCGCGGACGTGAACAAGACCGGCGGACTGCTCGGCCACAAGGTCGTGCTCGACATCGTCTCGGACGCGTCGGACCCGACCCAGGTCGTGACGAACTACCAGAAGCTGATCTCGAACGACAAGGTCGCTCTCACCTTCGGACCGTTCTCGTCGCTGTTGACGATTCCGGCCGCGAAGGCCGTTTCACGCTACGGCTACGCGCTGGTCGAAGGTGCTGGTGGTGCTCCCAAGGTCTTTGGTCAGCATCTCAACAACCTCTTCGACGTCTCCTTGCCGATCGCCAACAACCTGGTGCCGTTCGCCAATTGGATCACGGCCCTGCCCAAGGCCCAGCGTCCGACGACGGTCGCCTACGTGACGTCGAACGACCCGTTCACCCAGCCTCAGGTGACGACCATCATCCCGGCGCTGACCAAGGCCGGCATCAAGGCGATCTACAACCAGGTGTTCCCCGCTGAGGTGACCGACTTCACGCCGATCGCCGACGCGGTGGCGGCCGCCAAGGCCCAGGTAGTCGTCCTCGGTTCGGTCGACGTTCCCACTGTCTCGGCCTTCATGCAGGCGTTCGAGCAGTCGGGCTACACCCCGAAGGTCTTCATCGCCACCGGTGGTCCGGACCAGGGATCGACCTTCATCAAGGCCGTTGGTCAGGGCAACGCGAATGGCATCTTGGTGCCCAACGCGTGGTACGGAGGCTCCTCCAACCCGTTGAGCCAGAAGATGGTTGCGGAGTACATCAAGTTGTACGGTGGCACGGCCGCCGGAGTCAGCAGCGACGTCGTCGAGGCCTACTCCGTTGGTGAAGTAATCGCTCAGGCGGTGAAGGCCACCGGTGGCTTCAACAACGCGGCCATCATCAAGTACCTGCACTCCGGTGTCACGCTCACCTCCGCGCAGGGACCGGTGAAGTTCAACTCGCTCGGCATGAACACCACGCCGACGGCCTTCACCTTCCAGTGGCAGGGAGCGAAGTTCGTACAAGTCAACCCGGTGGGTGACAAGAACTCGGTCAAGATCCTCTTCCCGAAGCCGGCTTGGGGTAAGTAAACAGTGAACTTGACCGCATTGCTCAGCGCCGCCAAGGACGGGATCATGACCGGATCGGTCTACGCCCTCATGGCGACAGGTCTCACCTTGATCTTCGGAGTCATGGACATCATCAACCTGGCTCAGGGAATCCTCGTGATCCTTGGTGCGTATTTGAGTTACGCGTTGCAAGTTCACATGCACATTGACCTATTCGTAGGCCTGGCGATCACGATCCCGACGATGTTCGTCGTCGGGATCGTGATCGAACGGGCCTTCATCGGACGCCTCAAGGGTCCGGAGAAGACCGCGATGTCGATCCTCGTCACGTACGCCGTCTCTCTGCTCATCGAGGGCGCGCTCAACATGATCTTCACCACCAACACCGTGCAACTCCAGGGTTGGTACGTGAACAAGTCATTCGCCATTGGAAGTGTCCACTTCGGCTACATCTACGTAGCGGGCTTCATCCTGGCGGCCGTCCTGTTGAGCGCCCTCTATTTCATGCTGTACCGCACCCGTTTCGGGGTGAGCGTCCGAGCGTCGTTGGCCGACCAGACCTCGGCGGCGCTCGTGGGCATCGACGTGAAGCGCGTCTCGACGATCTGCTTCGGGATCGGTGTCGCCGTGACCGCCGCCGGCGGGATGATCTACGGCGCGACCAACTCCTTCAACGCGTCGACGAGTTACGACCTGATTTCGCGTCTGCTCACCATCATCGTGCTCGGCGGAATGGGCAGCCTGGGTGGGGCCATGCTCGCGGGGGTAGGCATGGTCTTCGTCGGTGACGTGGTCGGCGTCATCTGGTCGCCCATCTGGTCGTCGATGTCGTACTTCATCGTGCTGACGATTGTTCTGCTGGTGCGTCCTCAGGGCCTCTTCGGCAAGCAGTCCGTGAGGGTCGCCTGATGCTCCAGAAGAAGAACCTGTGGTGGCTCGTGGGCGTCGTCGCGATCGCCGTCTTCCCGCTGGTGGTCACCAACCCGCTATACACGTCGATCGGACTCTTCACCCTCATCTTCATGGCGTGCGCCACGTCATGGAACATGTTCTCGGGCTACTCGGGCTACATCGCCCTGGGCTCGGCGGTGTTCTACGGTTCGGGCGCATACACCATGGCCCTGATATCCACGCACGCCAACATGGCGCCGGGGGCGGCGATGTTCTGGCTCGTGCCGCTGGCCGGAGTCGTTGCGATGCTCATTGCCTTACCGTTCGGTTGGATCGCGCTGCGGGTCCGTCGGCACACCTTCGTCGTCATCACGATCGCCGTGTTCTTCATCTTCCAGCTGGGCGCGTCGAACTTCGCCTTCACCGGGGGCACGTCGGGCATCTCATTGCCCTTCATCACCTGGGGTGCGAGCTACTACTTCATACCCTTCTACTACGTCGCGCTGGCCATCGTGATCTTCATCACGATCGTGTCGGCCGCGGTTCGCCGCTCGCGCTTCGGCCTACAGCTACTCGCCATCCGTGACGACGAGGACCGTGCGCTCGGCCTCGGGGTGAAAGTCACCTCGGTCAAGATCGTCGGCTTCACCCTCTCCGCGTTCACCATCGGAATGTGCGGCGCCCTGTACGCCATGGAGCAGGGCCAGATCTACCCGCAGTTCGTCTTCAGTCCGGTCTTCGACGTCAGCGTGGCGCTGATGACCTTCCTCGGCGGCCTCGGAACCTTGACCGGCCCGCTGCTGGGCGCGCTCATCCTCGAATCGAGCCAGCAGTACCTGACGGTGTCGTTCTCGAACGGTTCGCTCTACCTGATCCTGTTCGGATCGCTCTTCCTCATCGTGATCCTCTTCATGCCCCAGGGCATCGTGGTGTTCCTGCGCGACCGACTGACCCGCAAGGCCGACCTCGAACGAGCGATGATCAAGACCAACGACGTGGCGCTTTCGGGGAGTACCCGCTGATGGCGGTGCTGCTCAGTGCCAAGGACATCTCGCGTTCCTTCGGTGGCCTGAAGGCCCTGAACGTCTGCAACCTCGAAGTCGAGAAGGGCAGCATCACCGGCCTGATCGGCCCGAACGGCTCGGGCAAGACGACCCTCTTCAACGTCATGACCGGCTACGTGCGCCCCGACTCGGGTACCGTCACCTTCGACGGCGACGACATAACCTCGTTCGAACCGGACAAGGTGTTCGCCCGCGGCATCGGGCGGACTTTTCAGCTCACGCGGATCTTCGGGCGGATGACCGTGCTCGAGAACATGCTCGTCGCGACCCAGCACGACGAAGGCTGGATCCGCAGCATGACCCGTTCAAAGTCCTCGCAGGTCGACGTCGACAATGCCATGGAGTGGCTCGAATTCGTGGGCATCGCCCGGCTCGCCACCCTGCAAGCCGGATCGCTCTCCTACGGCCAGCGCAAGCTCCTCGAGCTCGCCTACGTGCTGGTGGCCAACCCCGACGTGATCCTGCTCGACGAGCCGGCGGGCGGGGTCAACCTGACCCTGATCAACCAGATCGCCGAGAGGATCCGAACCCTCAACCAACAGGGCAAGACCTTCCTCATCGTCGAACACAACATGGAGTTCGTGATGAACCTGTGCGACACGGTCACCGTGATGAACCAGGGAACGAACCTCGTTTCGGGCCGGCCCGAAGAAGTGCGCGCCAACCCGCTCGTCCTCGACGCCTACCTCGGTGGCGGCGACGACGAGGAGATGGAGGCCGTACATGGCTGAGGGCGCGTTCGTCAGTTTCAAGGGCGTGTTCGCCGGTTACGGCGGCGCCGATGTCTTGAAGGACGTCAACTTCGACGTCCAACAGGGTGGCGTCACGACCATCGTCGGGCCCAACGGCTCGGGCAAGTCGACGTTGCTGAAGACGGTGAGTGGACTCTTGAAGCCCCGAGCGGGTGAGATCTGGTTCAAGGGCGAGAACCTGGTGGGCAAGTCCCCGAAGGAGATCCTGCGGATGGGCATCGTCCAGGTGCCCCAGAATCACAGCCTCTTCCGCGAGATGACGGTGGAGCAGAACGTCGAGCTCGGTGCATTCCTGGTCAAGGACAAGAAGGTGATCGCCGAGCGCCTCCACGCCATCGCCGACATGTTCCCGATCGTTCGCGAGCGCGCCGGTGACAAGGCCGGCAGCCTGTCGGGCGGCCAGCAGCGCCTCGTCGAGTTCGCGCGCTGTCTGATGCTCGAGCCCGACCTCGTGGTCCTCGACGAGCCCTCGATGGGACTGGATCCCAAGACCCTCAAGTCGATGTTCGACACGATCAAGATGATGAATCAGGCCGGTCGCACGGTGCTGCTGGTCGAGCAGAACGCCCGACGGGCCCTCAAGATGAGCCACCACGGCGTAGTGCTCGAGAACGGCAACGTCCGGCTCAACGGAACCGGTTCCGAGGTGCTCAACCACCCCGAGATCGGCGCGCTCTACCTGGGTGGTTCCATCGAAG
>Ga0209698_10006105_pt1 | contig 12862 bp, 9 predicted proteins | sample LitLauG_LLR_2012_FD_187203 | JGI IMG/M metagenome (GOLD analysis project Ga0209698, IMG submission 187203) | Freshwater sediment microbial communities from Pennsylvania, USA - Little Laurel Run_MetaG_LLR_2012 (SPAdes) (version 2) | ecosystem: Environmental > Aquatic > Freshwater > Creek >...
GACGCTCAGATGTACGCCGCAGACGCTGCCGGCGCAGAGGCGACGGCCGACAGTTCCGCCGAAGCAGGCGAGTACGGCGATCCGTTGGGTCCGGAGGCCGACTCTTCGGCCGCCGCGGAAGCGCCAGCCGAAGAAGCTCCGGTCGAGGATGCAGCCGCTGCGGACACCTCGGTGGTCGATGAGGATTCTTCGGCAGCGGGAGACTAGCTCAGTTCATCTCGCCAATCGCAATTCCGGGAGACCCACATTTCGCAGCCTGCCCGGCAACCCGCCACTACCGCCCAAGGTATTCCCGGTACTGCAACTCCAGCACCCCGGCCGCCCTCGCCAGCGCCAGCTTCGACACGTTGTACCGGTAGAGGCTTTCCACAAGGTTGTTCTCGGCGGAGGCAAGTGTGGCCTGTGCGGTTACCAACGGCAGGTTGTCGTCCACACCGGCATTCACGCGGTCGGTCTCGTCGCTCAGGGCCCGGGTGGCCAGCTCGACATTTGACCGCGCCACCTGGACTAGCTTTGAACTGGCCCCCACATCCAGCAAGGCCGCACGCACCTGCTCGTCTATATAGTTGTGCAGGTCGGCGAGCTCAGCGTTCACTGACTCCAACTGCGCCGCTGACGCGTCTTCCTGGCCGCGAATCCCTGCCTCGCGGAACAGCGGCAGATACAGCGTTCCTACCGCGGCAAAGTTCCCATGAGTCCCCGCGCCGTTCACCGTGCTTGTGCCGTAATAGCTGTTGAACACAAGCGTCGGCAGGCGCTGGGCGCGGTAAGTATTGTGGATGGCCCGGTAGGTCACCACCTGGTTTTGCAGATTCTGGTAGTCCTGGCGGTTCTTGTACGCGATGGCGCGAACCTCTTCCGGCGTCTGCTCGGCAAGATCGCTATAGGGAGCCGGGTCAGTCAGCGCAATCTTCTGCCCAGGATCGATCCCGGTCTCCCGCTTCAGCAAGATCAGGTCCTTTTCCAGAGCGTTCTGCGCGTAAAGCAGTGCCTGCTGCTGCGCCTCCAGCTGCACTCGTGCCCGAAGTTCGTCCAGATTCGACGCCACCCCCGCCTCATGCGCGGCGTGGGCATGGTCCAGTTGCACCTGGTCCTGGGCCACTTGTGCCCTGGCGTTATCCACTTCGCCGGAAGCGGCTATCGCGTGCAGATAAGCGGTGGCAACCTGCTGTACCACCTCGCCTCGCGCCGTCATCTTGGCAAAGTGGGCCGCCCTCTCTGCCGAGCCCGCCGCCTTCCATCCGGAAATCACGGGGCCGGAAAAAAGCGTCTGGCTGAAGTAGACCTTGCCTTCCGTTAGATCATCCTTCGTAATCAGCGAGAGCTTGGGTGTCGTCCCGCCCGGAAACACTCCCTTGAACTTCGAGACGACTCCCGGCCCAAAACCCTGCGCCGCAAGATTGTGCTGGTAGACCCCCGTGCTCCCCTTCAGAGTGATAGTCGGCAGAAACTCCTGGAGCGCCTCGCTCTTATCCGCGTGGACCGTCCTCTCGTCGTTCTCGGCTTCCTTCAGGCCCAAATTGTTCTTCAGGCCCCGGCTCACCACATCGTCCAGCGAGAGCTTCAGAGTCTCATCGCTGAGCGGCTGCGCAGTCACACTGCCGAAGAACGGATTGGCCGCGGAACTAGGATTCGGCGCCTGCGCCACGGCTCCCACGCCGCCCAGAAGCACGGCCGCACAGAAGACCAGCCCCGCTTCCTGTCGGAGCACAAAATGTTTCCCACGTTTCACTAGCATCATTATTTCAGATGAACTAAACGGCCTTCGGATTCATCCGGAACCGCAAACCCAGATGTCAAGTATTCCCGTATTTACGGCTTGGATGTCGGATGAATCCAGATTGCATTTCCACCCCCGGAAACCATGTGCACTTTCAGCACGGTGGCCCGATTCACAGGCACCTTCGACAGAGTTGTATGCGTGGCTTCGGTGTCCGCGTCGGGCGCGTCCGCGTAAGTCTCTGCAATGTATTCACCGTCGCCGAGAAAGTCCAGCGGGACCTTTACGTCGCGCTCGTCCCAGTTGGTGAGCGAACCCACATACCAGTCCTTGCCGCTTCGCCGGGCAAGAGAAATCCACTCCATTGGCCTGCCGCCGATCGCGTGCACCTCGTCCCAGGTAGCCGGAACCCGCTTGATGAAATCGAACTCCTTCTGCCCGGCGTAATGTTCCGGATAATCCGACACCATCTGGAATTCGCCCTCGAAGACAACATAGAGGGCCAGTTCCTGCGCCCGCGTTCCCAAGCCCATCGGCATGAAGTTCCGTGCCACAAAGTTCTCACGGTTGCTGTTGCCAAAGGCTCCCGGCGTGTAATCCATGGGCCCGGCCAGCATGCGCGTAAAGGGCAGCGTGGTGTTGTGCTGCGGGCTGGTGCGGGCGCTCCACTTCAGATACTCCTTGCCCATCACGCCTTCCCGCGTGATCAGGTTCGGATAGGTGCGGCGCAGCCCATCCGGCTTGTATGCGCCGTGGAAATCGATCATCAGATGGTGCGCCGCCGCAGCTTCCACCACGCGGTGATAAAAGCCCACCATCCACTGGTCGTCGCGATTCATGAAGTCGATCTTCACCCCGGCGATTCCCCATTTCTCGAAGAGCGGAAAGGCCTCGTCCATGTATTTGTCCACTGAAGTCCAGTGCGCCCAGAGCCACAGCTTGACATGCTTCTCCTTCGAGTAGGCGAGCAACTCCGGCATGTCGATCTCCGCGGTCACTTGCGTGATGTCCGCGAGCGCCGAATAGTCTTGTGGGCCGTTGCGATTCGCCTTCGCCCATCCCGCGTCGATCAGCATGTATTTGAATCCTGATGCCGAGGCGAAGTCGATATAGTGCTTCATCGTCGCCGTATTCATGCCAGTCTTGAAGCTCACGCTGGGCGCGGCCTCCCCCGACCACCAGTCCCACGCCGACTTGCCCGCCTGAATCCAGGACGTATCGGTAATCTTGGAAGGCGGATTGAGATTGAGAACAATGTTCGATTCGATGAGGCGCCCCGGTTCGTCGCCGATCATGAACACCCGCCAGGGGCTGTTGAAGGGCGTTGAAGTCTCCACGGCAAGGCCGGGCACGGAGACACCCGCGTCGTTAACGCTCGGCGATAGATCCGCTCTCATGGTGCGTGCACCGAACTTGCTGTCTTTGCGCAGATACATCCCGGCGTAGTTGTCGATCTCCGCCTCGGTAATCGCCAACCAGCCCAGCCCCGGCTCTTCGGCCAGAAACGGCAGTCCGATAATCCAGTCTGGGTGCAATCCGCTCACATTCCGCCGCTGGTACTCGTCTTCCCACGAAGACTGGTATCCATCCAGAATCAGCGGATACGTCGTTGCATCCTTCACAAAGGCAAACTCCGTCAGTTCGTTTGAAATACGGACCTGCTTCAACGACGGCTGTTCCGGCACAATGTAGCGGAAGGCCACGCCGTCGTCGAAAGCGCGCATTTCAAGGGTCAGCTTCCGACCGGAAGTGTCCTCAAAGTCCGCGCGCATCCCGTTGTAGTGGTCGCGCACGGTGCTCGTCTTGCCCACCGGGATGCTGTAGGTCTCATCAGCATCCTCCGGCTGCGAAGCCTTGAGGCGCATTCCCGGACCCAGCGCCGCCTGCCCCACCAAATCCAGTCCCAGCCGCGCGGACTCCATCAACTGCTTGCCGTGGAACTCGATCGCATAACGCAGATCGTCCGTCGCCTGCATCCCCTCGCGTACAGGACTGCCGTCAGGTGTTCCGGCATCGAAGAGCAGGACGGCGATCTCTCCGCTGGGAGAGGTGACCTTCACAGGATTCGCATTGCCCGTTTGAGCAGCTAAGTTGGCAGTGGTAAAAAGAGCCAGAAAGCAAGGCAGTATCGCGCGCAGAGTCGGCATCATCGCTCCGTCGGAGGCAGAGACAATCCAAGCATCGGCCTCGTGTATTCCTGGAACGCCTCAGTATACTGCGTGTTACCCCGCTTCGATTCTGTCAGGCTGGGCGCGGTTCAACCGCCCATGAACATTCCACCGTTCACATCGAGCACGTGGCCAGTGATGTACGCGGCAGCATCCGAGGCCAGAAACACCACCGGTTGCGCAATATCCGCCTCTGTCCCCGGGCGGTCGAGCGGAATCTGCGCCATCATGGCCGCCCGCTGCTTCTCGTCAAGCACCGCTGTCATGGGCGTTTCGATGTAGCCGGGAGCTACGGCGTTCACGGTAATCCCCCGCGAGGCCACCTCGCGCGCCATTGACCACGTGAATCCGATAAGCCCGGCCTTGCTGGCTGCATAGTTCACCTGTCCAGCCTGCCCGGTGCGGCCCACAACGCTGGAAATGTTGATGATCCGTCCCCAGCGATTCTTCAACATGGGACGAAGCAGTGCCTGCGTAAGCAGGAAAGCTCCGGTCAGATTTGTCCCAAGCACATCGTCCCAGTCTGCGCGTTTCATGGCCATCATGAGCCCGTCGCGCGTGATGCCCGCGTTGTTCACCAGGATCTCAACCTTGCCATAGCGCTCCAGCACTGCCTTGGCGCACGCTTTGATCGATTCGTCGCTCGCAATGTCCAGCACAAACGCAGCAGCCTTCCCGCCGGATCTCTCAATCTCCGCAACCGCCTCGGACAGCTTTGCTTCATTGCGGGCCGCAATGGCGACCGTTGCCCCGGCCCGCGCCAACTCCACTGCACATGCCCGCCCAATCCCCTGCGAAGCACCGGTTACCAGCGCGATTCTTCCCTGCAAGTTCGTCATAGTGCTTTCACTAACCCGCGCGAGATCACGCGCCCTTCCATCCCTGATTATAGGTGGGGAAGAATCAGCGATTTCAATGTCAAGTTGCAAGAGGCTCCTTACTACCATCGGAGCCGGGTATGCCTGAGTTTCGAACCTGAGCCTGAGAACCAGTCAACCTTCGGTAGTCCCTGGTCCCTGCGTCCCTATTCCCTGCCTTCGTCACCCCGTCGGCGAGACGGCTACCGTGACCGGCCTGCCTGCCAGCGCCGGGCGGACCAGTTCCCTTGGCCAAACGTAAACCGCGAGCCGGCGCGAGTAATGAAGCACCGGGTCGACTTTTGGCAGGTTGAGTCCGATCGTGGCCGCCAGGTCGTTGCGCTCAATTTCCGCCTCTGCATCTTCCAGCGGCCAGGAAACAAAGTGAAGATTGGCGCGGATCGGCTGTCCAGCCCGGTTGGAGCTGTACAGGCAGGACCGCTCGGTCAGGAAGTATTCAAGCGTCCCGCAGCGATTCTCGGCCAACTTGCTGTTCGGTCCAAGCCCTCGGTAGCGAGCGTTAAAGATCACTTCCCGGCTCGAAAATCGTCTCCGGCTGTAAAACGCAAACTCCCGCTCCGAGCGCTGCTCCAGCCGCATCTCCGACCAGTAATACGGCAGGTGATAGTAGGAGCGCGCCACGGCCACAGCAAGCAGATTGCTGGCATCAAGGGAAAAGCAATAAACGCCAGGCGTGCCTGTAAACTGGTCGCGGACATAGGTGCGCAGGTTCAGGTCCGGAAAGCTGCGCGCTCCGGGGATGGGAGGAACGCCTCGGATCTTGATCCGGTCCAGCCAGAAAGGCACTATGCCCAGCCAGGCCGATCCCTGAAACGTGTCCACTTCAAGCCAATCGGGCAACAGCGCCGCCATTTGCGCTACCGGAATCGGCCAATGGGCAAACAACAAATCGTTCCAGCGCTGGGTCATGGCCCAGTGGCCGGAGGGTAGAGGTCGCGGCCGGTGCGACGACCGTAGCTGAAACTGCTGCATGGCCCACTCCAGCACATCTGGCCGGTCTCACTCTAATGGTGCTTCGCCCGCCAGGGATTTGCTAAACGCCAAGAGTCTTCATTGCCGCCCCAATGCCGTATTCTGTTCGCGAGACCCGAAGAATGTCCAGTGAAACTTTTACCGCTCCCATCGCAAGTAACCAAACGAATGTATTCGCCGTCCACGGCGCCGACCCTGAAGTACTGGCATTCGCCATGGCCAAGTACTCCCGCTCTGCCCTCTCCATGCGCGAGTCGCTCACTGAAATCAGCGCTCAGCGAGCCGAGCAGTTCCTCAATACGTTCTACTTTCAATATGGTCACCGCTCGATTGCCGACTTGGCTCACATCGCTTTTGCCGTAGAGCGCCTGAGCCTTCTGGCCGCCATCGTTCTGGTGGACGAGCAGCGGTGGGATGGTCAGGAACGATCCACGCGGTACCAGAACTTCCTTAAATCCGGCTGGTATTTTCCCGATTTTGGTGAGGATTCCGGCTCGGCCCGGCTCTTCTCAGCCACCGTCGAAAATCTGTTTGCCGCCTACCAGCGCACAACGTCCGCTGTTCTCGAACTTCTGCGCCGTCGTATCGCATGCCCTGAATCCCTCAAGCCCGAAGCCTACGAGCGTACCCTGAAGGCCCGAGCATTCGACGTTGCCCGTTACCTGCTCCCTTTGGCGACCAATACGTCCCTTGGCCAGATTGTCAGCGCACGCACCCTCGAAACGCAGGTCTCAAGGCTTCTCTCCAGCCCGGTCGCCGAGGTCCGCGACCTGGGAGTCAAGCTCCGCGAGGCCGCAACCGGTCCCGCGTGGATCGTCAACGCCCAGGCTGCCGCCGCCTTTGCCGACAAGGTCGCCTCCGTCGACCCATCACTCGCTGCCGAGGCCGCTCAGTTCCTTACGCGTGAGATCCGCACCGCCCCCACCCTGGTCAAATACGCTCAGCCAAGCGACTACGAAATCCAGACCCGCGCCGAACTGGTGCATGCCGCCGCAGAGATTCTGGACGGCGTGCCCATCGCTGCTGCGCCACTGGTTGACCTGGTTGAGCGCACCGAGGCTCTCGAAGTTGAGTTGGCAGCGACAATCCTTTATTCCGCCGGCCACCACCCCTACCGCCAGATCCGCGACCTCGTCGCAGGCTTTCCGGCCTCTCGTGTCTCGGAGATTATCGAACTCGGTTTTCGCCACCGTGGGAAGCACGACGAAGCCCTCCGCGCCCTTCACGCCGGGGCCGCTCTCAGGTTCGACATCCTCATGGACATTGGCGGCTTCCGCGACATGCACCGCCATCGCCGCTGCACGCAGATTATTCAGCCGTTCACCGCAATCCACGGCTATGAAACTCCTGACTCAGGCGATCTCGGAGGCGACACTGACGTTCTCGGCGAAGCAGGTATTCTGGCCGATTATCAATCTGCGATTGCCGCGGCACATCGGGCGAGCGCCCAAATCGCCGCAGGTCCGGCTCCTGAGTCGGCACAGTCAGCCCTCTATCTACTTCCGCTGGCCACCCGCGTTCGCAGCCTGTTCAAAATGGATTTTGCCGAAGCCCAGTACATCTCCGAACTGCGCTCCGGTCCCGCCGGCCACTTCAGTTACCGCCGCGTCGCGTGGGAGATGTTTCTGGCCTTGCAACGCCAGCACCCCTCGCTCGCCTCCTACATCCGTGTCACCGATTTCACAAAACCCATCGACCTTCTCCAACGGTAACTGCGGGCTTGTGAAGATCGAGACCTCAAAGTCCGAGACCCGCAGTCCACTGCGTTCCCTTTGCCATTGTGCGAAAATCAAAGTTTGCACACGCAGTCAAAGTTCCGCCTCCTTGTGGTCAGGCCGGGCGCCATGGGCGACATTCTGCACGCCCTTCCGGCGGTTACCGCGTTACGCCTCGCGCATCCAACATGGGATATTGACTGGATTGTCGAGCCGCGCTGGCGGGCGCTGCTTGCCACCGACTATAGCTCCGGCCGCGGACCCGAACAACCAATCGTCGATCGCATCTACCTTGCGCCCACCAAAGATTGGCGGCAAAGGCCGCTGACTCTGAAAACGACCCATGAAATCAAGGCTCTGCGCGATCAGCTCAAAGCAGTTCCCTATAACGCGGTCATCGACCTCCAGGGCTCGCTGCGCTCTGCGGTTCTGGGGCGCATGTCCGGCTGTAAGCGGCTTATTGGCGAGCAAATGCCCCGCGAATCTCCGGCACGTTTACTTTTCACTGAGCGCGTCGCCACGCACGGCGCACATGTAATCGAGCAGGACCTGGAACTGGCCTCGGCCGTAGCCGGCGATGTCCTGGCCCATAGCCTTCCCATTCTCCCCATTGATCCCGCCGCCGAAGCCTGGTGCGATGCACTGCTTGCTTCCAGCGGAACCAGGGCCCTTGCCCTCCTCAATCCCGGCGCCGGGTGGGGCGCCAAGTGCTGGCCCGTTGAGCGATATGCCGAGGTTGCTTGCGGACTTATTGGGCGGGGCTTCCGCATCCTGATCAATGCCGGGCCCGCCGAAGAACAAATGGCCGACGTTATTGTGAAGAGAACCAGCGGCGCGGCCATCCCTCTTGCCACCTCCTTGCAGCAACTCATCGCCCTCACGCGCCGTGCAGCATTGTTTGTTGCGGGAGATACCGGCCCGCTCCACCTGGCTTGCGCGCTGGGCAGGCCGGTGATCGGCATCTACGGCCCTACCGACCCCAGCCGCAACGGACCCTTCGGGACAAAATTCAAAGTCTTGCGCAGTCCCCTCAGCCGCCGCGACCACACCCGCTACTCGGAGCCCGAGGCCGGCTTGCTCACCATTGAGCCGGAAGAAGTTCTGCGCGCCGCCGATGAGCTGCTTGCCGAGGTCGATGCCCGATGAGCGAGCCACCCGCCCCGCGCCAGTCGAACCCGCAACATTTTGGCGCCCAGCATCTTGACTGGGTCGCCCGGTGGCAACGAATCGCCCGCCGCATCCGTGTGCCGTTGGGATTTCTCGCTGCGGCTCTCTATGTGTCCGATCTCTGGCAGCGCGCCCCGCGTTCCATCGCGGTCGCGTGGAGCCTGGCGCTGGTGCTGCCAGGACTCTGGCTTCGTGCTTACGCATCCGGTTATGTGAAGAAGAACCGCGAACTCACCGTCACCGGTCCCTACGCGCATACGCGCAACCCGCTTTACCTTGGGTCGATGCTCATCACGGCCGGCTTCGCCGTGGCGCTGCTCAGTCGGCCAGTCGCGCTCGTACTGGCCGTGGGGTTTACGGTCATCTACGTTCCTGTTATCGCTTCAGAGGAGCGTTTTCTCCGCGCCACCTTTCCCGGCTTCGACGCCTATTGCCGTCATGTGCCGCGCCTCATTCCTCGCCTCACACCTGCTCAAACATCCTCAAATCAGAGTCTTCCTTCCGGGAAGAACTCGCCGGCGGAAGTCAGTCAGGGTAGCTTCTCCGTTAAGCTCTATCTCCAGCACCGCGAGTACAATGCTGCTATGGGGGCCGCATTGCTTTACCTCAGCCTGCTCTTTCTGCGGCCGGCGATGGAAGCGATCCTGCACTGGGCGCGGTGAGCGTTTTCCGGGTCACAAAGGAGCCATACCCAACCTTGAAGTCGCACACGCACGCCGCACTCATGGTCTGTGCCCTTGCCTTGGCTCCCATGACTCAAAGCCAGCAGTTGCCCTCGCTGTCTCCGCCGCGCGCCGGCTTCAACCTCCAGCAGAAACAGACCCTTACTTATTCCGTCGACTGGCGTGTCTTTCCAGCCGGCTCGGCGGTGCTTCACTTTGAAGCGAATGGCGATCGCGAGCGCCTCACGGCCAATGCAGACACCAGCGGCGCCATCAACCTCCTCTTTCACGTGAGCGACCATTTTCAGTCCACATTCGACCGCCAGACCGGCTGCACCTATGAGTTCGATAAGCAGACCGTCGAGGGCCGCCGCCAGATCAACTCCACCCTCCGGCTTGACTACGCCCAGGGCAAGTCCATCCTCGACGAAAAGAACCAGGTCACCGGTCAAACCAAGCATGTTGAAACAGCCATTCCGGCCTGTCTTACCGACCTGCTTACCGGCATGTTTTACGTCTCATCGCAGCCCCTGTCTGTGGGCCACAGCTTCGTGATCCCCGTCGCCGACGCGCAACGCACCGTCCCGGTAACCATGAAGGTCGAGAGTCGCGAGGAGATCAAAACCACGCTGGGCACTTTCAAGACCCTGCGCGTGCAGCCCACCGCGGACGCCGGCGTTGTGAAGAACCGGGGCAACATCTGGATCTGGTACACCGACGACGACCGGCATCTGCCTGTGCAGATGCGCGCCCGCCTCTTCTGGGGCACGATCACCTTCCGCCTCACCAGCAACGAAGCCAAGTAATTTCAGCGATTTACGGGGGAATTGAGCGCGGATCTTTGGCAATCTCACAGTTTCACAGTTTCTGTGAGGTTGAGGGGTCTTGTCTGTAAATTATTGATTCTTCGTTGGTTCCAGGCTTCACAGTTTCACAGCCCGTTTTTCGCTCTTGCAGGGGGGGTGGGGTATCTCGGTGGTCCGGCTTCCAACTGCAGACTACTGGTCGTGGCCACCGGCAGATATTTCTATTGTGCGCCGTCAGTGCGAGATTATCTGCAAATCCTGGCAAGCTTTCTCGCGGGCGGAGCGCAGCCCGAAAGTCCCGACAGGTGTACACTTTCTCTTCGCGCGCGCAGCCGAGGTTTCCTGCGCGCTGGAGGAAATCTGAGGCATTCCATGCGCAAAGCTACGTTCGCTCTCCTTGTTGTATTCTTCTTCGCCCTCGCACCCTTCGCCAATGCACAGACCACACAGCCCAAGCGGCCGATGACTTTTGAAGACATGATGGCGATGAAGCGCCTGGGCGAAACCGCCGTGTCGCCGGACGGCAAGTGGCTGGCGTATTCGGTGACCACGGTGAGCCTGGAGAAGAATACAAAAACGGCGGAGCTTTGGTTGCAGGCGATTGCCCCATCGTCCGGAACTGGCAGCGAGCCAATGACGCTGGCCGCCGCACAGCCCGGTGACTCGGGGCCGCAATTCTCGGCGGACGGCAAGCGGCTGCTCTTTATCAGCAGCAGGACGGGCGCCGCGCAAATCTGGATTGCCGACTTTGACTCGGCAACCGGCGCCACAACGAACCTGCATAAGCTGACGAACCTCGACCTTGGCATCGACAACGCGCAGTGGGCGCCCGACGGACGCTCGGTTGTGTTCACGGCGCCGGTTTATCCCGACTGCCCGGCGATTGTTCCAAGTGACAACGGCGCCGGCGCGGAGTGCAACTACGACCGCGACGCCAAAGCCGCCGATAGCAAGGTTAAGGCGCAGATCTGGACGCACCTTTTGTATCGCCACTGGAACCACTACACCGGCGACAAGCGTTCGCATCTTTTCATCGCTTCAGTTGACGAAGGCGCCTTGCGCGACCTCACCCCCAACGACCCGCACGATATTCCGCCGTTTTCGATCGAAGGTGGTGGCGGGTTTGCCATCGCGCCCGACTCCAAGGAACTGGCCTTTACCGAGAATCTCGATCCCGAGCCAGCCACCAGCGTTAGCGCCAAGATCCTCACCCTCGACCTCACCAACCCAGCGGCGAAGCCCGTGGCCGTAAGCAACTCCCTCGGCGGCAACTTCTCGCCCGCCTACTCCCCCGACGGCAAATACCTGGCGTGGCGCTCCGAGGCCCGTGCCGGCTACGAAAGCGATAAGTTCTGTCTCATGCTCTACGACCGTGCGGTGAAAACTGTCAGGGACTTGCTGCCAAAATTTGACAACTGGGTGGATGAGTTTTCTTGGGGATCAAGTTCGCAACAGATTTTCTTCACCAGCGGCATCCGTGGCGAGCAAGATGTTTATGAAATCTCCTTGCAACACGAGGAGTCAGCGCTTATGGCGCTGGGAGCCGAATTCAGCGATCTTCACCTGATTGGAATTCCCGACCGGCCCGGAATGGTTGAAAAGGGGGGCGTGGGGACAATCGTTGCGGCAATGATGAAAGCCGACCGCCCATCCGAAGGCGTTTTGATTGAGATCGGCGATACAGTTCATACTGTGACGGATCAGCACGGAGTGGCATCCGAATACGACCCAACGATTGTTCCTTTTACTCACCTTAACGACGCGCTCTTTTCACAACTAGATCTGCAGAAGATGGAATCTTTCTGGTTCACTGCCGCCGACAAGACCAAGGTCCAAGGCTTCATCATCCGCCCTCCCGCCTTCGACCCCGCGAAGAAGTATCCGGTCAAATTCCTAATCCACGGCGGCCCTCAAGGCGCCTGGGGCGACTCATGGAGCTACCGCTGGAACGCCGAGCTCTTTGCCGCCAACGGCTACGTCGTTGTCATGATCAACCCGCGCGGTTCCACCGGCTATGGGCAGACCATCGTCGATGGCGTCAACGGCGACTGGGGCGGCAAGCCTTTCACCGATCTGATGACCGGCCTCGATTACGCCGAGCAGCATTACCCCTTCATCGACAAGACACGCGAGTGCGCGCTGGGCGCGAGCTACGGCGGATACATGGCCAACTGGGTGCTCGGCCACACCGACCGCTTCAAGTGCATCGTCTCCCACGACGGAATGTTCAACCCCGAGTCGGCCTTCGGCACTACGGAAGAGGACTGGTTCAATATCTGGGAGTTTAAGGGCCATCCGTGGGACTACTACGGCAAGCCCGACAGCGAGAACCCCTTCCGCAAGTGGGCGCCGATGCTTGCGGCCAAGAACTTCAAGACGCCGACGCTGGTGATCCACGGACAGCTCGACTACAGGCTCGATGTGAGCGAGGGCTTCCAGCTCTTCGACACATTGCAACTGCTCAAAGTCCCGAGCAAGATGCTCTACTTCCCGGACGAAGGCCACTGGGTGCTGAAACCGCAGAACTCCCAACTCTGGTACAAGACAGTGAATGACTGGGTGGATCAGTGGACGGGAAGTGCAGCTACTAGCCGCTAGCTTCTAGCTGCCAGCCCATCAGTGAACACAACCGTCTGGGTGTTCAAATACTGATGAGTTGTCATCCTGAACGAAGGTCGCCGCGGCGACCGAAGCTGAAGGATCCGCGGTTGCTTTTCGCATCGGGCCGCGCAAAGACAGGTTGATCTCCATGCCTTTTGGCCGCAAAGCTTCGA
>Ga0209698_10006106_pt1 | contig 12855 bp, 6 predicted proteins | sample LitLauG_LLR_2012_FD_187203 | JGI IMG/M metagenome (GOLD analysis project Ga0209698, IMG submission 187203) | Freshwater sediment microbial communities from Pennsylvania, USA - Little Laurel Run_MetaG_LLR_2012 (SPAdes) (version 2) | ecosystem: Environmental > Aquatic > Freshwater > Creek >...
CCACCACAGGTCCGCGGCGAGTTTCTTCCTGAAAGCGTTCGAGCAGGAAGAGAATCGTTGCGGATGACATGTTTCCGTACCGGGCCAGGATTTCCCGCGAGGGAATTACTTCGTGATTCGAGATGCCGAGAGCTGTCACGCAGGCATCGAGAATTTTTGGACCACCCGGATGAATGGCCCAGCCGGTAAGGCAGCGGGCAACCTCCTGCACATCCTTTTGCGTGTAGCCGCCGTCCACGCCCATCGTGTGCAACTCGAGAATCTCGCGCCCGTAGTTCTCGTTCAGGCCACCGTCCATCTTCGGCCTGGCCCCGGCCGGCATCGCCGCGAAACCGAGCAGCTTCTCGACCGCCGCCGCACGGATCTTCTGCTCGAAGACGGAGAGTTCGCGCGGCTTCGAGTTGTCCTTGTTGTCCAGATAGGTCAGCATCGCCGCGCTGTGCGCCGAGGCGCCGAGCAAATCCCGAAACTTGCCGAGCACATGCGGGCGGATCGTTTCCCGATCGTCCAGCACCTTCAGGCTGCGGCATTCGTTCTTCCGGGCGTCAATGTTGAAATGATTGCCCCAGAAATCCACCAGCACCTCCTGCAGTTGCCTTTCGCTCATCACCGCCCGCACCACTTTCGCCGTCTGCAACTCGCCCAGCGCCCGGACCGAAACGCGCTTCGGCGCCTCCTCCAGCATTTCCTTCGGCGATTTTGGCGCCGGCGCGGCCGCTTTCCCCGGAGCCGTTTCGCTCTTCCCGACATCAATGCTGTACCGCAGCTTCATGTCCTCGCTAATCCCGCCCGCCGCACGCTGCTCCTCGATGAAATTCCGGACATCGGCGTAGTAGGCCATGGTGAGCTGCGGTCCGCTGAGGCTGAGCGTTTCAAGCTTCGCCACCAGCGCGTCGCACGCACTGTCATCAATTTTTTCGGGATGAAGCTGCAAATCCATGTATTCGCGGAGGCCCAGCTTCGCGACACGCCCGGCATCCCCCGGACGCGGCCCGTAGCCGAGCCGGTTTAGAACATGCACGATTTCCGCGCGATCGGGCACCGGTTCGGCCGCCAGCGCCGTTGCCGCAATTCCGAGCAGAAGGAGGGAAGGAAGGTGCCGCATATCACTCAAGACGCGACACAATGGGGATGCGTTACAACAACTGCAAGCAGCCGTCGAAAAATGCGAACCGCCCGGCGAATCCACTCCGCCGCATCCGCCCCGAAGCCGGGTTTGCACAGGCTTGTGCCCGCCGCATCGCATCCGCCGGGCCGGCCGCCATTGGACTTCAGGGGGTCTCCCGGCTCACCACCTCGATCAGATACCGCAATTCCTCCCGCGCCTCCTGCTCGGTGGAAACCGTCTGGGCGATCTCCGCCTTTACCAAATCCCGGAAACGCTTTCGCAGGCGATGAATCGCGACCTTCACCGCTCCTCCGCTCACCCCCAGCCGCGCCGCCGCCTCGGTCTGGCTCTCGCCGATGGCATCGCCCGTAAGCCACGGTTTCAGCAATTGGAACTGCCCTGCCTTTCCCTGCCGCTCGTGCTCGGCGGCGAGGGCCGCGAGCGCGAGATCCAGGACGGCCAGGCCCCATTGCCGATCGAAGAACGCATCCGGCGTTTGAGGTTCCGGGACGGAGCATCCGTGGCCGGGGGATGTATCGGTGCCCGAAACCAGCGGCACATGCTCATGCTGCGCGCCGCGCTTGGCCGCGCGGAGACAGTCGCGCATGTCGGCGAGATGATGCTTCACCGCGCCGAGCAGGTAGCCGCGGAACCGGCCCTTCTCCCGCTCCGCACCCGTGATCACGCGCCCCGCGAGCAGGCGCGCGAAAAACTCCTGCGTGAGATCGCGCGAGTCGCCGAGATCATGCGCGGTGCGCGCGATGTAGCCGTGCACGGGCGCATAGTAAGCCGCGCACAAATCCGCCAGCGCCGTCCCCGCGTGCGTGGACGCGCCCTGCGCGGCGAGCACTTGCGTCCAGCGCGTGGTGAGGAAATGGTCGCCGGCGGAAGTCATGCGGTGGATCGAAGGGAAAACGTCACGCGCGCGGTTCTGCCTTCGGCTGGCTCGCGTTGGCTTTCGGCTTCGCCTTTTCCCTGGCTTTCTCCTTCTCGATCTCGCGCGCCATCTCGTTGGCCTCGGTCACGTAGTCGTGGATGCGTGCTTGCAGCACCTTTGCTGTTTCCTCCAGATACTTCAGCTTTTTCTCCGCACGAAGATGCCACTCCTTCTGCTGCGCGTCCGTCAGCCCCGTTTCCGTCGGCCCGATCTCGTATTGCAAGCGCGCCTCATACGTTTCCATCAGCACTTTCTCATACTGCCTGATGGCGACGTTGAGTTCGATCTGCCGGATGATCACATTCGGCTCGCGCGGGGCGAAGGAGGAGATGTCCACCCCCACATCGGCGGCGGGGGATGAATGCGGTGACGCGGCGCAGAGCAGCGCGGCGGCGAGGAGGGTGAGCAGGCGTGGTGTTTTCATGGTGTGAGTTTGAATTCAAAAAGGATGACTTCTTCGACCGGGCCTTGCAGTCGCTCGCCCCTCACGGTTCCTCCGATGGTCGGAGTGATGCTTGTCTCGACGTAATCCTTGCTGCCCTTGAGCCGGATCAGAGCGCGGAAGTTTAGAGTTTTGTTGAAGGGGTTCTTTCTGATGAGGGATGTAATCTGCGGCCCCTGCTTGAGACTGAAGGTGACTGTCGGCGTCTTTGCATCTGGCTTTTCGACGACGGTGGGTTGAGAGAGCGTGTCCCCTTGCTCTTGAAATTGGACAGCCAGATCCTTGCCGACGGTGAGCGTGACTTTGTCTTTCAGGTTTGCCGGGGCTGGCGCTTTCCCGGTTATGACGTGAACGCCGTCCTCCGCGTAAGTGAACTTCAGGTTCGCCAGTTCGGTGATGTAGGCCAGCACTTCCGCGGCCGGGACACTGCTAAGCGACACGGTGATCGCGGCGGCATCGTCTTTGGATGGAATATAAATGACTTTGATGTCCGTTGCCTTTGTGAACGCCTTGAACGCCTCGGACGTAGTTGCGGCCCTGAGATCGAATTTCGGGATGATGATGCTCTCAGCCTTGTGCTGGATGGTGTCGGCCGATGCGCTGCTGAGACTGAATGCTGCGGCGAGAACGGAGGCGATGCGCGGTGTTTTCATGCTGTCTGATTGGGTTGGTGTTGGATTGGATTCGGGAATGGTTTGAGGCTCATTGTTTGGGCGCGCGCTCTGCTGGATGCGCGCGCGCAGTTCTGCGGCCTGCTGTTCGAGCACCTGGAGTTTGCGTTCGAGCTGCGTCACCGCAGGGTGGGTCTTCCTCTTCTCTGTCAGCTCGCTGGCGAGAGTGGCCTGTGTCTCCAGCAGTTCGCCGAGCACTTTCACCAACTGCTGCTGCGCGACTTTCAGCTCGATGGCGGGCAGCGGGTCGGCGATGGCAGCGGGCTTGGTAGAATCACGAGTCTTGAGCCCTTCCTCGCGATGCTCCGCGCTGAACATCACATTCACCGTCATGCCCTCTTTGAACTGCTGTTCCGGGTCAGCGATATCGATCAATGTTTCATAGGTCACCGAGTTTTGCGTCGTGACTGGTGTGTCGCCGATGTATGCCACCTTGCCTTTGAAGACCCGCTTCGGAAACGCGTCCAATGTCATGCTCACCTCCTGCCCGACAGAGACAGCAGTAATGTCCGCCTCCGTCACCGGCGCCCAGCACACCCATTTCGTTGTCGTTCCAGCCGTCGGGGCCACTTGTGATCCGGCTAAGAGCGATCCGGTTGCCTTGACGGCCTTTGGCAGGGGCACACCGGTGTGCGCTGCCTGCGTGATCTTCTTCACCGCCGCGCCTTCGATGAGGCGATAGCTAATCTTCACGCCGCACGGGTTGTCGCTGGTGCCGAGGATTTGCAGCACGCCGCGACGATGCGTGCGTGTGTCGAGAATGAGGTAGGTCTCCGGGAACTGGCCGTCGCTCGTGATCTCGGCGATCTGTGGGATCATGTTCCACTCGTGCATCGCCTTATCGAAATGCTCCTTCAACATCCGGGCATCGGCGAGATCGGGCGTCCATGCCTTGTTCTCGACGTGGAACACGAGCAAGTCAGGACAGAGCAGGCCGCACTTCACGACCTTGCCCTCCTTGGTGGTGACAAACGCCACGGCGTCCACCTGATTGTTCCGCGCCCAAGCGAGTGCTTCTTCCTGCGCGCGCACCCAAGCCTCGGCCACGGCCGGTGCCGGCTCTTTCGTCATCTTATTTTGCGACAGCGCGTCGAGCGTGATGCTCGCCGGCACGGGCAGGAGCTTGCCGGTGTCGAGACTGAGCGCGCAGTTCTCACGCGTCGTTTGCAGGTCGTTCACCGTGATCTCGACAGGCTTGCCGAGGTGGGATGACCAGATCGCATCGGCAACAGGCGCGACTTTCTGCGTCGCGGGATCTTTCACTTCGATGGTCACCGGTCCCGTTTCCAACTCGCCGCGCCACACACCTTGGTTGGGCGCGAAAGGCACATCGTCACCGGGCAGGCGCAGCTTCATGCGCAGCGTGTAGCGTCCCGGCTTCGCCTGCGCGACATAGCCAGCGCTCGACGGCACTTTGTCGAGGCTTTGAAAACTCAGCCCCGCGCTCTCGAAGATCGCGACCTGTCCGGGACCGTGGTACCCGCCGCCCATGCCCACCTTGATGTCGTGCGTCACTCGCGTGATCGGCACGGGCTTCCCATCCTGGTCAGTGAGCAGGCATTCGTCCTCCTGCCGATAGCTCGCGCCATCAATGGCGATGGCTTTGTCGGACACATTGCGAAGGTAGATGCGCAGGCCGAAAGGTTCGCCCGGTGTGACGGTGAGCGCAGCCTGCAAGCCCTGGGTTTCCTTGCCGAAATTGAGTTGAGGGAGCGTGATCTTGGACGGGGTGATCGTCGTCGTGCCCGTGCCCTGCACCAGTTTGTAGCGGAACTTCATGCCATGCTCGCTCCAGTCCCCGTGTTTCACTTCCACCGTGCCGAGCACTTCCATGATGCCGACTTCGCCACGTGCGGTTTTGAAAAGATAGGTGATGGGGAACTCGCCTTTCTTTGGTGACACCACGCCGTCCACAAAGCTCACGCTCTTCACCGACTCCACGGCTTGGTCGGCAGTGAAGCGATCCCACTTCGAATCCGCCACATCCCGCGTGAAGAAACAGCCGCGTCCGGCGATTTGAATGCCTTTGTCGCCGCTGATCACTGACATATCCACGCCGCCCGCATCGTCGATCCGCTTTTGATCAAACGCCGCTTCATCGGCTGATGTGCCCGGCCCGTTGCCGACAACGAAAATCTCGCCGCTATGGAACTGGAAGTATTGCTCCCGGCACGGCTCGCCCGAAGGCAGCACGCGCTCGATCATCGGGCCGAAGGCGGGTTTCGCATCGGCACCGGGGACGGTCGCTGTAGTGGGGGCTCCCGATGGGGTGCTTTGCAACACGGCCGACAAAGCCGCCGCAGCTTCCGGCGTGAACTTGGCGTGACGCTCGACCTTCTTGCCCCGGCGAGTCCAAACGCTGCCGCTGGTAAGCGGAAAAGTGACGAGCATTTCGTCGGGATGATTGGTGGCCGCCGTGTCGGTGAACTTAATCTCGATGCGCGCGGTGTTCAGTCTGGCGTCGTTCATCTCCGAATCGGAACTGTCTTCGGAAAAGGTGCATGCATCGAGCAAGGCCAGCGCGGCCTTGGCAATGGCAGTTTGCTGGACCTCGGAAAATTTCGTCGGGCCGACGATGTTGCCAGTAACTTCAGCGCTGAGTTTGACCACCGGGCCGGAAGCGGGCGTTGCAGCGCTGGCAGCGGCCTTGTCCGTGCCGCTCTGCACGAGCTTGTAGCGCACCTTCACGGCGTTGACTTGGTCCGGCGTCGGCCCGGTCGTGCCCAGCACCTGCAACAGGCCGGTCATGTCCCATTTTTTGAAGCCATAGACGCCCGGCGGAATGCGCGTCTCGGAACGGTTCTGACTTGTCCGGCGCACGGTGGCGTCTTGGGTGAACTTTTTCTCCAGCGCGGCGGCGGAGAGATTCGTCCAATCCGATTGCTCCAGCTCGAGCAGCCGGGCATCGAGAATCATGAGCGCGTTCAAGTCGTTTTCAAAAGCAAATTGAAACACGTCGCCGTGCAGCGCCCGCACTTTGTCGGCGGTGGCAATGTCCGGCACCGGCACCACCTGGCCCGTCGCAAGATTCAAGCAAGCACCGTGGAAAGGAAGCTCGCGCTCTATCACCGGACCGAAAGCAGGTGCCGCGTTGCCTGGCTGCGTGACAACTTTCTTGAGCGGGATGTCGCAGTCAGAAATGGAGTCGAGGAAATGGGGATTCGCCGCAATCTTTAGCAACAATTCGCCGGAGGACTGAACGACCAATTCGCCCAACCTGACTGAGCCTTCCTTTTCCGTCGCCGTCGCACGGTAGTCGCAGCGCAGCGCGAACCTGCCGGCACCGAGACTTTCCACCGTGAAATCCACGCTGACTGAATCGCGTTTGTTATGGATGTGCAGGTGCGCTGTGCCGCCTTTGAAAACATCGAGCTTAGCTCCCACTCCGTCTTTTTCTCCTTCGAATGTTCCGGTCGGAGCCCATTCGGCAATTCCGTTGGCGGGAATGCTCGCCTGTGCATGTGCATCCTGCACGAGCTGGTAGCGGATCACCACGCCGCGCCCGGCGGCGTCGGCCAGCCCGCGCACTTGATAGAAGCCGACCAGTCCGTCCCGTGTGCGAAAGACATTCACGCTGCTCAAGCCGTCGCGATAGCCGCATCCGCTGAGAACGCCGGAGCCCGGATTGGTGTTCAGCTTTTCCAACCCTGCCAGCAGTGGGGCGGCCCGATCCGGAGGGATCGTATCCCATTCCATGGGCTGTCCCGCGAAGCCGCTTCGCATGTCGAGCGACAGCACAGCGTATTCTTTTTCCTCGAGATGCAGGAGCAAGTCCACCTGCTGGTCCAGCATCCATTGCTTCAACTCGGGCGTGAAGCCGCGCGTCTCCCGCTTCTGAAAATGCCCTGTCAAAGTGTCCGGTGGCAGGACCGGGAAATTGTCCTTGAACCGGAATGCCACGACTCCATCGCGATTCGCATCGCGCGGGGTGATCGTGCGCTCGGCTTGCAGGCCGAAGACACTCCGCCGGGCCGTTGCGGAAGTGGTGGGTGATGACGCCAAGCCCTGCACCAGCTTGTAGCGAACCTTCACACCCTGCTCCAAGTATTCGAGCACTTGCAGGATGCCCTTGCCGCCTTCGCGAGTTTCAAAGACCCACGTCACGGGCGTCTTTCGTTGCTCGTCGGTCTTGCGATTCGGATCAAGGTCCTGCCACGCCTCGCGCTTGGTCACTTCAAGCGTCGCGATGATTTGCTCGGGCGTGAGATTATCCCACGCCTCGTTGTCCACGGACTTCGCTTTGAGGTTCACGCCTTTGAGCGATTGGCTCGGCTCGGTGATGGCATCCATCCCCTCGTGCTCCAGCCATTCGACGGCTTTCAACACATTCTCGGCGAGGTCATTCGACTTGCTCAAATTTTCGGGCAATGCCGAGACCTTGCCGGAATCGAAATCAATCGCGCCATCCACAACCCGCTCGAATATGGGGACGAAGGAAAGGGCACGCGACTCCGCTTCTGCGACCTTGATCTTCTGTTTCAGTGCCGCAATGGACTCGTGCACTTCCATCACGAATGGATGCGTCGGGGCGCAAGTCTTCAGCGCGTCCTGGAGCTGCGACTCGGCGGCTTCGAGTTGCTGGCGCAATTTCTCCACCGTGATCGGCTCATCATTCATTGTGCGCGCGGGCGGGATGAGCTTCGCGAGTTCGTCGGGATTGCTGGCGGTGGCGAGCGACGGGAAGAGCTTGAGCTGCTCCACCGTGCCGTCGTCGTGCGGCACGAACACGCGACCTTGGCGCAAGTCGTATTCTTTGCCGTTGAGTTGCAGGTGAAACGGATCGGTGGACTCGCGGTCGTAGCCGAATGTCTGCTGCTCGGTGAGCTTGAATGAGCCATGGTCCCGCCACGCGAGTGAGCCCGTGTCGTATTGATCCGAGCCCGAGGATCCCACCGCCTTCGGCGCGAAGAAGACGTAGTGAAGGTCCACATCGTCGTGATGCACGAGCACGGTCCCTGCGTTGCGCGTGATGTGCGCGGATTTCGGAGTGCGACTGCGCACTTGCGATGCTGCGGGAGTCGGAACGACCAGCTTGTAGCGAATCTTCAAACCGCGCGGTTTGTCGTTCGTGCCGAGGATTTGCAGCACGCCGGTGGCTCCATCTTTCGTGCGGAACCACAACGGGTGCGAACGGCCATGAGTAGTGTCCCATGATAACTTCCCTTCGAAGGCGACCTTCAGCCTGGCTTCGGCATCGCTGGCGCGAACGGAATCAAAATCGGCAGTCTCCTCGGCGACGAACACGCAACTGTCATTGTTCAAAGCGACGAGTCTGGGATAATTGTCGGCGTTGAGCTGGGGCATCTTCGATGCTTCTTCCACCATTGCATCCGCGCCGGTTTGCTTGATCCATGCATCCCATTGTTCGGGAGTGAATGGCGGCGACTTTTGCAACTCAGGCTGCAAAACGTTTCCCGTCTGGAAATCAATGCAACTGCGATCAAACGGTAGCACGCGCTCGATCACCGGGCCGAAGGTGACCGCAGGTCGGATTGCTGGCTCATTCGACGCGCGCCAATAGATGCTGATTACTTTGCCCAGAATGCCGTCGCGCGGCACCACGGTGTCGGCCTCCCCATTTCGCTTCACTGAGATGACTCCGCCCTCGCTGCCAACCACGCGGCCGAGATTGGCGCGACCCTCACTGGTATAGGCGATGAGATCGCCTGCGGCGAAAGTGTGCGCGAGTTTCCAGACGAGCACGTGGCTGCCGCGCGGGATTTCCGGTGCGGCAGCATCGGTCGCCGCGGTGAACGGCTGCAGGAAAAATGTGCGGACGATCAATGCGACGACGATGGCGATGGGCGCTTGGACGAGAAAAAACTTCCGGAGCCAACGCCCAAACCCGGCTTCCGACCTGCGGCCCGATGGCTGCGACCGGCCATCCGCAGGGTCACCGTCCAAAGGCCTGTGCACCGCACGCCACGCTTTGCGGACGATAAGAAAATCAACCCATGCAATCAGCGCGAGACCGAGCGCGATGAAGCCTGCCAGCAGAAACTTTGTCCGCAACGGGGCGTCGCTGAAATCCGGAGGATCACCGGGCGTGAACAAGAGATCCCGATTCCGGCTGATCGCTGATCTGAAAAGAAAGCTCGCGATGCCAACAATCAGCAAGTCGAGCCCGAGCAGTGGAAAAAACAAGCCGTCGAAAACCGCAAGCCACATTCCATGCAGCCTCCCGGCCGAGCGGCGGATTTGTGAAACGGCGACCCAACCAAGGACGGTGCTGCCGAAGATACCCGACAGGCTTGCGAAAATTGCGAGCGCCGCACCGAGGTTGAATTTGGAAAATGGAACGCCAACCGAAATCCAGAATACCGCTGCTGCGACGGCAAATGGCATCCACGCCGCCCCGACGATCGCCGTGACGGCAAAGCGCGCTTCAGGATTTCCAGCCGGCGCAGAATCGGCAGCAGGCTGTGCGGAAGGCCCGGCAGAATCGCGACGGAGCTTCTTTTTGCCGCGACCGATTCCGAACGCGGGCAGCACCGCGAGAATCGAGCAGCCTGCGGCAAAGTAATACCATGCGCGCTCTCCCCAAGGGTTGAAAAATGCCAGCAGCACTGCGATCAGCGGAACGCATTTCCAAGCCCACGCGATGAGCGACGGCCCCCCGTCCTCCTCCGCCGCTTCCGCAGCGCTTGGCGTATTCACGGCAGTGGGAGCCGCATTCTCCGGCGGTCTGCCCGTCATCGCCACCACCTGCGTGCGAAACTCTCCCGCCGTTTGGTAACGAAGCTCCGGCGTTTTTTCCAAGGCGCGCAGGACAATCTCGTCGAGGCGCACATCAATCTGCACCTTGCGCGAGGGCGGTTGAAGTCTGTCGGCGGGGAGTTCGCCAGTGAGCAGTTCGTAGAGCACCACGCCGAGCGAATAGATGTCCGCGCGGTGGTCGGCAGCGCGATGCGCCTTCTGCTCCGGTGCCATGTACTGCGGCGTGCCGGCGACGGAGGCGAGCGTGCCGGCCTGCGGCCCTTCATCGCGCACGTTTGTGTCGGCGTCGCTGCCGAGCATCTTCGCGATGCCGAAGTCCGCGATCTTCACGCGGCCTTCTTTGTCCAGCAGCAGATTCTCCGGCTTGATGTCGCGATGCACGATGCCGTGCTCGTGGGCGTATTGCAGCGCCTCGCACACCGGCGGCACGATGGCCAGCGCCTGCTCCGGCGTGAAGCGCCCCGCCTTCATCGCCTGCCGCAGATTCACGCCGTCCACAAACTCCATGAGCAGGAAGTAAAAGCCGCCCGCCTGGCCGAAGTCGTGAATGGTCACGATGTTCGGATGATTCAGCGCTGCGAGCGCCTGCGCCTCATGGGTGAAGCGTTGCGCGAATTTCGCATCCGTCACCCGCTCCGGCGCGAGGAGCTTCAGCGCGACGAAACGGTTGAGCGATTTCTGCCGCGCCTTGTAAACGACCCCCATGCCACCGCGCCCCAGGCATTCGAGAATTTCGAGCTGGGGAAAATGCGGGGCCAGTTCCTCCGGCGTTTGGGACGGCACCGGTGCCGGCGCGCCCGCGCCGTCCTCCGTCGGCACGGCCAGTCCGGCGAACAGGCACTTCGGGCAGAGTCCCTGCGGAGCCTGACGGGGCAATGGTGCGCCACAGTTCGGGCATTTTCCAGGACCGGAGAGCGAGGATGGATCAAGGGGCATACCTTTTACTGAGGAAAGCCGGCGCCTGGGTTACATGCGATGCGGGATTTCCATGCCTGTCCGGTTGTTTGCCCCGCTTTCTGGATTTGAGAGAGGATTTGGAGGATTCAGAGGATTTGAGGATCGGGACAGACGGAATCCCGTGATTCCTGGCAATCTTGAATCACCCTGTCCAAATCACACGCGGTTTGTCAGCGAACCGGGCAGGCATGTTTCCTCCCTGATTCCTCCTTCATCCCCTCGCCGGCGCGACCTTCGGGAAGAACTCCTCCGCCACCATGTACCCCACGCACTTCGCGGAACCGCACCGGCACGGGCGCTCCCCGTAGCCTTCCAGATCGTGACTGTAGTTGAACGTGATTTCCTCCCCCGGCCGGATGGCGCGGAGCGCGAGGATCCAGATCTGTTCGCCGAAGATTTCGGCGAAGGCGTTCGGCCCGCAACTGTGGTTCAGGAACCTTGCCGGGTTCCACGTCACGCCCCCGTCCACATCGAATTCGTCGTCCAAATGAAAGATGAACGGATTGTCCGCCGCGATGCGCTCCGCCGCCTCCGCCTTGGTGATTTTCTCGCCGACATACTCGATGAGCGGCGTGCCCTTCCGGATTCTGCGCCGGGCAAACCCGCCCATCCCGTGAATCCCCGAGTCCCTGAACTCGATAAGTTCCTTCGTTTGCACGCGGGAAATCCCGTCTGATTTCTTCCTGGCCATCGTTCCTAATCTGCAACACACATCGCACGTCGCTCCCCGGCATTCTGCCCGCGACCGATGGCCTCGTCAACACGTTCATCCGCGTTCTCCCCAGGAACTGTTTTCCGTCCGCCTGCCACATCCAAATCCATGCTTTTATCCGGTTGCCTGACAATGAAAGGCTCGTGCAAAGCGCTGGGAATAGCCCGGCGCTTCAGTGCGGGGTGAACGGATGAGAGGATATGGGCAAGGGCAAAGTCCCGCGGGGACGGAAGAACGATTGCCACGCGCCGCCGCGCGTGCTTTTCGGGCTGCCTTCGGCAGGCGATCCCGCTCCACCCGGTTCTATTTCCCAGAGATGGCAAACGGCAGTTGGGCAAAATATTTCTCAACGGCCTTCTGCACGTCCATTCCGCATTCGTGGATGAACACACTCAATTCCTCGTCATGCGTCTCATTGTAGATCTCCTGGCCGCAGGGCTGTTCCAAGTTGCCACTGAGAATGTCACCCCTGGCGACTTTCCCATTCCCAAGCATTTCAAAGACCGTGATGGCTCCCGTGCTGGTTTGGGCTGCGGCCATTCCTGTCCTGCTGCGCGTGAAAATTACCCTCGCTTTGGTTATCATGGTTTTCTTTTCGCACATGGATGTGACAAGTGCCTGACTTTTCGTGGAAGATTGGGAAACAACCTGTCCCCGTGGCGGTGTTCTTCATCACCCGATTGTCACCGGCTGTCACGCAATTGGCACTCCCGCGCCCTTGCCAGCCGCACAACCGGGTGCTCCGGTGTAGGCAGTGCCCCCCAACTGGGTGCCGCACCCAACCCCTTTCACCCGCCGAGCATGCCCACGTCCACGCCCCTCCGCCGGCTCCGCCTTGCCATCGCCACCGGGATGCTGCTCCTCACCCGGACTGCCACCCCCGGCCTCGCGGAACCGGCTCCCGCCGCCAGCGGCGGCAAGGACTGGATGCTCGTCTCCACCTCCGAAAGGCTCACCATTTACAGCCGCACCCGCAAGGACTCCGACATCCGGGAAGTCAAAGCCGTCGGCGTGATCGAAGCCGCACCCGCCGTTGCCAAGCGCGTGCTCGACGACACGGACGAGTATCCCCGCTTCATGCCCTACGTCGCCGAATCCCGCGTCATTTCCCGCAAGGGCGACACCCTCATCGGCTACCAGCGCCTCTCGGTGCCCTTCGTCAGCGACCGCGACTATACCATGCGCATCCGCTGCCAGACATGGCGGGGCGCGGACGGCGGCACCTGCTACTGCAACCGCTGGGAAGCCGCCAACGAACTCGGCCCCGCGGAAAGAGCCGGCGTCGCCCGCGTCCGCATCAATGAAGGCTCC
>Ga0209698_10006107_pt1 | contig 12855 bp, 8 predicted proteins | sample LitLauG_LLR_2012_FD_187203 | JGI IMG/M metagenome (GOLD analysis project Ga0209698, IMG submission 187203) | Freshwater sediment microbial communities from Pennsylvania, USA - Little Laurel Run_MetaG_LLR_2012 (SPAdes) (version 2) | ecosystem: Environmental > Aquatic > Freshwater > Creek >...
CGACCGATGGCGATAATTCTCGACGCCGATGTGATCATTCGGGGTGAGAGGGGAATCTTCGACCTCGCGAAGTGGGTGGCGGCTCGCCCCGATGATCAGTTTGAAATCGCGGCCATCACCCTGGCAGAACTGTGGCATGGCGTCGAACGGGCTACGGGCGCGCCTAAGGGCAGGCGCGAAAGGTACCTGCGAACCATACTGGAGATGCTGCCGATCCTCCCGTACACAGAGGTCACCGCATTCGAACACGCACGCATCTTCGCTGCCCTGCAACTCTCCGGCAAAATGATCGGCTTCTACGACCTCATCGTGGCAGCCACGGCATTAGAACGTGGAAGCACGGTAGCGACTTTCAACGAGCGTCATTTTGCCCAAATACGAGGGCTCAAGATCGTCGTGCCAAGATAAATTGCTCAATGATTCAATCTCTCCCCTCGATTGCAAATTACCCAATTACAAATTACAAATTACCCATCGCCCATGTCTGATCCTTCCACGCCGCTGATGCGGCAATACGCCGCCATCAAGAAAGAGCATCCCAATGCACTGCTCTTTTTTCGGCTAGGCGATTTCTACGAATTGTTTTTCGACGATGCCGTCCTCGCTGCCCGCGAGTTGCAGATCACGCTCACATCCCGCAACAAGGAAAAAGGCGTGGACATCCCCATGTGTGGGGTACCGTATCACGCGGCGGATGGTTATATCGCCAAGCTGATCCGGCGCGGCTTCAAAGTCGCAGTCTGCGAACAAGTCGAGGACCCGCGCTTGGCGAAGAAGTTAGTCCGCCGCGAGGTCACGCGTGTGGTCACGCCCGGCACTGCCGCCGACTCCTCGCTGAACCCCGAAGACAACAACTTCCTTGCCGCCGTCGCCAATGTGGAAGATCGCGTAGGATTTGCCGCCCTCGATCTTTCGACCGGCGAGTTCCGCGCGACCGAATTCGCCGGCGAACCGGCCGGACGCCGAATTCAAGAAGAACTTGAACAATTGCGCCCAAAAGAACTCCTATATGGATCTTCCGCGCCTCTGTTTGAAAGAAGAGTCGGCGGAGAAATGGGCGCCCCAGGCTCGCTCTTGCAGCCTCGAGGAAGCGCACCGACCAGCGCTTCCATTGGCTGGACGGAAACTCCGCTCGATGACTGGATCTTCGCTCCTGATCACGCCATCCCCCTCCTCGAAAATCACTTCGGCGTCCTCTCGCTGGAAGGCTTCGGCTTGGCCGGCAAGCCGGCGGCCGCCTCCGCCGCGGGTGCCATTCTGTACTACATCCTCTCCACCCAGCGCGGCACGCTCGATCACATCGACCGCATCGGATTCTACGAGCGCCAGAAGTGTCTGGTACTCGACGCCGTCACCGTCCGCAACCTCGAACTGATCGAACCCCTCTTCGCAGGAACAGACGCGGGCGTGACTCTGTTCCGCTGCCTCGACGCCACTGTGACTCCGATGGGCAAGCGCCTTCTGCGCGCCGGGATGCTGCGCCCGTCCATCGATGTGTCCGAGATCGAGGCCCGTTTGGAATCCGTCGCAACGCTCGTAAAAGACATCGTCCGGCGAGAAGAGCTGAGAAGAACGCTCGACGGCATCCTCGACCTCGAGCGACTTCTCAGCCGCGTAACCCTGGAGACCGCCAATCCCCGCGATGTCTTGGCGTTGTCGGCGTCGCTCGCTCGCGTCCCCAAAGTACGCGCCACATTGGCCGGATTGTCCCCCACGCGAATCGGCGCGCTTCACGGATTGCTGGATGAGCTCGCCGATCTCAGGGACAGGATTGATCGCACCCTGGTCCCCGAGCCGCCGTTAACTTTGAGCGACGGTGGCGTCATCGCTCCCAGCATCGACAAAGACCTCGACGAACTGCGTGACCTGAGCCGCAACTCGAAGCAGTACCTGACGCAGGTCGAACAGCGCGAGCGTGAGCGCACCGGCATCGGCTCGCTCAAGGTAAAGTTCAATTCCATCTTCGGCTACTACATCGAAATCTCAAAAGCCAACCTGCATCATGCGCCCAACGATTACGAGCGCAAGCAAACGCTGGTCAACGCCGAGCGCTTCACGACACCCGAGTTGAAAGAGTATGAATCGAAGATTCTCGACGCCCAGGAAAAGATCGTCGAGATCGAGCGCCGCCTGTTCGCCGACCTGCGCTCCGCCATTGCCGCCGAGGCCAAGCGCATACGCCAAACTGCGCTCGCGTTGGCCGAGGTCGATGTGCTTGCCTGCCTCGCGCACATCGCGGCGCTGCGCAATTACTGCCGCCCAAAGTTCGAGGAGAACGCCAAAGAATCGGGCGATCTCGAAATTATCGAAGGCCGACACCCGGTCATTGAGCAGCAAGAACTGGCGTATGGAAGCGACCGCTTTGTCCCCAACGATCTCTTCTTGAATTCCTCGACCCATAACATCATCGTTCTCACCGGCCCAAACATGGGCGGCAAGAGCACCTATCTGCGCCAGGCCGCGCTCATCGTGATCATGGCGCAGATGGGCTCATTCGTTCCCGCGCGCTCGGCCCGGCTCGGAATCGTCGACCGCGTCTTTACCCGCATCGGCGCCAGCGACAACCTAGCCCGAGGCCGCTCCACCTTCATGGTCGAAATGACGGAAACAGCCGCCATCCTGCACACGGCAACGCCTCGCTCCCTGATCCTCCTCGACGAAGTCGGCCGCGGCACCTCGACCTACGACGGCCTCGCCATCGCCTGGGCCGCTGTCGAATATCTGCACGCCGACGTGCATGCCAAGACTCTCTTCGCCACGCACTACTTCGAACTGACCGAGCTAGCCGAGCAATTGAGCGGTGTCAAGAACTACCACGTATCGGTGAAAGAAGCGGGTGGCAGCGTGGTCTTTCTGCGCAAGGTCGAGCCCGGCGCCGCCGACCGCAGCTACGGCATAGAAGTCGCCAAGCTGGCCGGCCTTCCGAGTGAAGTCGTCGTGCGCGCCCGCGAAGTACTGGCCGAACACGAGTCATCCGAACGTCGCCTCACCGGGCACCTGACCCCCGGCGCCGAGCCCGAGCGTCCAGCCCAGCTCACGATCTTCACTCCGCTGTCGCAGCCAGTGCTAGAGAAGTTACGGGAAGTCGATTTGAACCGCCTGACGCCACTGGAGGCGCTAAACTTGCTGGCGGAGTTAAAGAAAGAGATCTAACTCTCGAGGCGACGGCCGACCAAAACAGAAACTGCTCGGAGGGTAGCACCATGCGGCGACCACCAACGGATCTTCAGATTCTCGAGGAAATCTATGAACGCTATTACTCGGCCTTTGCTTCATTTTCCCGAGAGAATCCGAGTCGCAGCGCCAAGATTTTTGTCCCGATCGATATAAGAGAGATTGCTGAACACTTTCGAGTTGAAGGCGACATCATTTTCGGCCGACTCTACTATCACTTAAACTCTAAATACGGATTTGATGAGCCGGACGGATCTAAGGTCCGTTTCTTTGCGCTTGCGGCGGGTACTGACAAGCATTGCGTCCAGTTTCCCCTTTTGGCCTCAGCGATCGCAAGGCTTAGGGAGGAGCGAAACAAACATCTACTGACGATATTGTTCTCGACGATCGCGCTCGTTTTTTCATTTGCTTCGCTCATCGTCTCAATCGTTGCCTTTCTAAAAAAAGCGTGAGACAGGAAACGGTAAGTTCGCGACATCTCGGCCAACTCCTCATCATCGGCTTCGACGGCACCGAAATGTCGCCACGCCTCGCTTCCCTGCTGACGGAGATTCAGCCAGCCGGCGTTATCCTGTTTGCTCGCAACATCACCGGCGCCGAGCAGACACACCGCTTGCTTCGCGAATGTCAGAAGTGTGTGATGACCCCGCTCTTCACTTGCGTCGATCTCGAAGGTGGCAAAGTCGATCGGTTCCGAAACGTAATCGGCCCAGCACCATCCGCCGCGGAAGTATTCGCGACCGGCGATCGCAAACTCTTCCGCGAGCACGGCCGCGTCATCGGAGAGAACTGCCGCGCGCTCGGATTCAACGTGGACTTCGCCCCCGCCCTCGACCTGGCCTTCGAAGCCTCGCGCTCCGTCATGAGTTCGCGCGCCGTCTCGGCGAATCCAAGAGAAGTTATCACCTACGCCCGCGAATTTCTTCGCGGCCTGCAGGATGCGAGCGTGCTAGGTTGCGGCAAACATTTCCCGGGCCTTGGCGAAGCGAATCTTGACACCCATCATGACCTTCCGAGCGTCGATAAGCCGTTCAACAAAATGTGGGAGCAGGACCTGATTCCCTATCGCACGATGCGCCGCGAATTGCCCTTCGTGATGGTCTCGCATGCGGCATTCCCCAGCGTCACGAAAGACAGGGCTCCGGCCTCTCTTTCGAAAAAGTGGATCACCGACATCCTGCGCAAGAAAATCGGCTATCGCGGCCTCGTCTGCTCCGACGACCTTGAGATGGGGGGCGTGCTGGCTGCAGCCCCCATCGAGCAGGCGGCGATCGGGCACATTCGCGCCGGTGGCGACCTGGCGCTGATCTGCCATCAGGAAGACTTCATCCGACGCGCGCACGAAGCCATGATTAGTGAAGTCGAGCGTGACCGAGCCTTCGCTCGGCGCGTTCAAGAATCCGCGCGCCGCATACTCGCGTTCAAGAAAAAACACCTGCCGCCCTCGCGAACGCCCGTTCCTACCGCGGCCAAAGTTGAAAAGCTCACGCGTCACCTCTGGGAATTCGGCGAGGAAATTCGCCTTGCCACGCTCGATCGCGAGGAGCGCGGCGCATGATCGTTGCCGGCATAATGAGCGGCACCTCGGCCGACGGCATTAATATCGCCATTGTCCGGATCGAAGAGCCAAGTTCGCCGAAGGATTTGTTTCGGCGCCCGCAGACGCGCGGACAAGAGTGTCCGCGCTACACACTTCTTGCCCATGCGGAATTTCCTTTCCCACCCCAGGTCCGCCGCACGATTCTCGACCTGATGAACGCCGAACTAGCTCGGGTCGCCGACCTGGCGCGCTTGAATTTCCTGCTCGGCGAACTCTACGCGGAAGCAGTGGCCCAAACCGCGCGCAAGCATCGGGCAAAGCTGCATCTCGTCGGTTGTCACGGCCAGACGCTCTATCACCAGGGAAACCCCGGGCCCTTCCTCGGACGCAAACTTGCTGTGACATGGCAAACCGGCGAAGCCGCTGTCATAGCGGCGCGCCTCGGCGTGCCGGTGATTTCCGACTTTCGTCCCGCCGACATGGCGGCCGGCGGCAAAGGTGCGCCCCTGGTTCCCTTCCTCGACTATGCCCTCTATCGCGACCAGCGCGTCGGGCGCATCGCGCAAAATATTGGCGGCATCGCCAACCTCACCGCAATTCCCGCCTCCGCAACCGCGCGGCAAATTGTTGCCTTCGACACCGGTCCGGGCAACATGGTAATCGACGCCCTCATGCAGGAATTCTTTGCGCGGCCCTACGATCGCGATGGCGAGATCGCAGCCTCCGGACAAGTGCTGGAGAGCGTTGTCAACAACTTGATGCGTGCGCCATTCTTCCGGCAACGTCCGCCCCGTACCGCAGGCCGCGAGCAGTTTGGGCGCGAATACCTGAGCCGCTTCTTACAGCATTGCCGCGGGGCCCGCAAAGCCGACGTGGTCGCCACCGCCACGGCGCTCACCGCGCGCTCGATTGCCGATGCGATTCAACGCTTCGTGTTGCCTCGCCGGAAACACTATCGCGAACTGATCGTTTCCGGCGGCGGCGCAAAGAATCCGACTCTGCTGGCCATGTTGCGCACTGAACTCAAGCCGCTTGCCATCGACCTCCGTTTCTCCGACGAATTCGGAGTCCCCGCGGAAGCAAAAGAAGCAGTGGCATTCGCCGTGCTCGCCCACGAGACCTGGCACCGCCGTCCTTCAAATGTCCCCTCGGCAACGGGCGCAAAACGACCCGCGATTCTGGGAAAGATTTCGTATGCGTAAGGCGATTGCCGGCGCTGCAAGACCGTCTGGAGGCGGCGCGAGCCAAAAGCCTTTGAGTACTGCCGCAACAACTCTTCTTTCGCCCGTTCGGGGCTTGTCCGGCTTCCGCGCTCACCCACGGCTCACGCCGTGGGTTGGACTCTCACGCCGCTTCGCGCCTGAAATCGGCCCGGTAGCGCTCACAATGGCGCTGCTGTTTTCCCTGCTCTCCTGCTCCCAGCCTCCCGACCCCAACACGCTGGTCATGATCATCGAGAGCAGTCCCACAAATCTCGATCCCCGCGTTGGCATTGACGCCCAATCCGAGCGCATCGACTCGCTCATCTTCGACGATCTCCTCGACCGCGATGAGCATCTGAACGTAACGCCTGCGCTCGCCGAAACCTGGCAGATTCCCGATTCCCTCACCTACATCTTCCACATTCGCCGTGGGGTCCGCTTCCACGATGGCCGAGCGCTCACCGCGCGCGACGTGAAGTGGACCTTCGACTCCCTGCTGCAAGGCAAGATCCGTACCACGCGCGCTGCTGCCTACCGCTACGTCGACCACATCGAGGCTCCCGACGACTACACGGTCGTGTTCCACCTGAAGCAGCCATTTTCCACCCTGCTCTGGAACCTCTCCGATGGCGCCATGGGCATTGTCCCGTACGGTAGCCTCACCGAGATGACGAGCCAGCCGATTGGCTCCGGCCCGTTCCGCTTCGTCAGCGCAGAGCCGGACAAAGAAGTGATCCTCGAGCGCAATGATGGTTATTGGGGCGACAAGGCCCGCGTCCGCCGCCTGCGCTTCACCGTCGTCCCCGATACCACCACCCGCGCGCTCGAACTGCGGAAAGGCAGCGCCGACGTCGCCAGCAACGCGCTCACCTCCGACATGGTGCTCGCGCTCGAGAAAGAGCCCAATCTCGAAGTGGAGCACGCGCCCGGAACCGTGCTTGCCTATCTCGCCTTCAACCTGCGCGATCCCATCCTCGGCGATGTCCGCGTGCGGCAAGCCCTTGCCTATGCGATCGACCGCCGCCCAATGATCCAATACTTGTGGCGAGAGTTTGCGCAACCTGCTGCCAACATCCTTCCGCCGCAAAGCTGGGCATATAACCCCAATGTGCCGAAGTATGAGTATTCGCCTGACAAGGCAAACAAGATTCTGGACGACGCCGGCTACCCTGCGACCGAGGGCGTGCGCTTCCACCTCACCATGAAGACCTCAACAGAGGAAACGACGCGCCTGACGGTCGCGGTCCTGCAGCAGCAATTGCGCGCGGTCGGGATCGTGCTCGACGTTCGCACCTTTGAATTCGGCACTTTCTTCGCCGACGTCACCAGCGGCGCGTACCAGATGTATTGCTGTCTGCGCTGGGTTGGCAGCAACGAAGATCCCGACATCTTCGAGTACGCTTTCCATTCGGACAAGTTTCCGCCGCACGGCGCCAACCGCAGTTTTTACGTCAACCCGAGGCTCGACGCGCATATCAACCAGGGGCGTTCGGAAACCGATCTTGGCCGGCGCAAGGACATCTACGACGAAGTTCAGACCATCCTTGCCACCGACTTGCCCTACATCGATCTGTGGTTCCTCGACAATGTCCTCGTGCACACAAAGCGAGTGCGCAATATTCATTTGAATCCTTCGGGGAACTACGACTTCCTGAAGACGGCTGAGATCAGTGGGCAGTAGGCGGTCCACAGGTCTCAGTTCTCGGCCCTCAGTTTTCACAAACGACCTGTCAGTATTATTGCCCGCAGGCGATGGTAATCTGGTCTGGCTTTTGACATGAAGACGAGGGCCGAAAGGTCGCGATGAAGGAATTGGCGGACACCACCGCAGAGCAGGCCACGACGAACTGGCGGCGCTCGGTCGCGGCCTATACTGACCGGCGCGTGCTGCAGGTACTGGCGCTTGGGTTCGCCAGCGGGCTGCCGCTCCTCCTCACTTACTCGACCCTCTCAGCGTGGCTCGCGACAGCCGGCGTGCGGCGCGCAGCGATCGGCGCGTTCGCCCTGGTCGGCACGCCCTACGCGCTCAAGTTCTTGTGGTCGCCGCTGATTGATCGCATGCCGCCGCCGCTGCCGTTGGGCCGGCGGCGCGGTTGGGGAATCACGATCCAAATCGCCTTGATCTGCGCAATCGTCAGCCTGGGATCGTGCAATCCACAGCACAACTTGACCCTGATGGCTGCCCTGTCGCTGGTCGTCGCATTTCTTTCAGCGAGCCAGGATATCGTCATTGATGCCTGGCGAGTGGAGATCCTAGAGGAGGACCTGCAGGGTCCCGGCGCGGGCATGATCCAAACCGGCTACCGAATTGCGATGCTAGTTGCCGGAGCGGGCGCACTGGTGATCGCAGCGCGCGCCGGGTGGTTTGCAGCCTACTCCACGATGGCGGCGCTGGTTGGCGTGGGAATGCTTGTGTTCCTGCTTGGCCCGGAGCCGAAAGTGCCGGTGGATACTGTGCGTACTGGAACAGCCGGAGGGAGGGGCGTTCGCCAATTGCTCGCAACCGCAGTGATTGGCCCCTTCACCGATTTCATGCGGCGGCCGCGTTGGCCGGTGATCCTGATCTTCATTGTCGGCTACAAGCTGGGGGAGGCGATGGCCGGAGTGATGGCGACACCGCTATACATATCCCTCGGGTTTTCTTTGCAAGAGATCGCCGCCGTATCCAAACTGGTCGGGTTCTTTGCGACCGTGACAGGGGCTCTGGTTGGAGGGGTGGTAACGGCACGATTTGGCTTCCGGGGCTCGCTTGTGCTGTGCGGCATTCTCCAGTCAGCCGGCAATCTTTTCTATGTGCTGCAGGCTGTGGGCGGGCATCGGCTCGGCTACCTTGCTCTGTGTGTCACTGCCGAGAACGTGACTGGCGCAATGGCGGGGACAGCCTTGGTAGGTTATCTCTCCAGTCTGTGTTCGCCCGCCTTTACCGCGACCCAGTACGCGTTGCTTTCCTCGCTCGCGTCGGTTGGCCGCACGGTGGTGGCCTCCTCGGGAGGCGTGCTGGCTGAGAAGCTCGGCTGGGTATGGTTCTTCCTGTTGACCACCCTGGCGACATTGCCAGCCCTTGTCCTTCTCATCTGGATCGGGCCGCGACAATCGCACGCGCGACAATCGCAAGAATGACCAACTCGGCCGAGCGTCGAACCGACAGACTTTACCCCGAAGACCGCATGATGCAAACAGAGTCAGACCGGTTCTGACTGATTTCGCGTGATACCATCCAAATTTGGCCCAGCTTCGCCGGGAAGGAATGCCCGCACGGGGCAATCGCTTCCGATCGCAGACAAGGGGCGGCTGGCGACTGACTGCTGGCAACTGGCAACTGATCCATGATCATCCTCTTCATCGGCGACATCTTCGGCCGTCCCGGACGCACCATCGTCAAGGAACGTCTGCGCGAAATCGTCAAGCAGCATTCGGTCGATCTCGTCATCGCCAACTGCGAAAATGCAGCCGCCGGATTCGGCATCACCCCTCCGCTCGCCGAAGAGCTCTTCGACCTCGGCATCGACGTGATGACCACCGGCAATCACGTCTGGGATAAGCGCGAGATCATCGAATACTTCAACATGGCGGACGGTAACCCGCACAGCCCGGCGCGCCGTCTTCTGCGCCCCGCGAATTTTCCCGCCAACCTTCCCGGCTGGGGAGTCTACGAGGGCCAGAAAAACGGCGTCCCTTATGCGGTCATCAATCTGCAGGGACGCGTCTTCATGGGCTCGAGCGACGATCCCTACCGCTACGCCGATCGTCTTCTCGAACAGATCAAAGCGAAAATCATCTTCGTGGACTTCCACGCCGAGGCTACTTCCGAGAAAGTCGCCTTCGGCTGGTATCTCGACGGACGAGTCACCGCTCTGGTCGGCACCCACACGCACATCCCGACCGCCGATGAAAACATTTTGACCAAGGGAACCGCCTACATCACCGACGTCGGCATGACCGGCCCCTACGACAGCGTCATCGGCGTAAAGAAAGAGCTGGTGATCGAGCGCTTCCTCAGCGGCATGCCCGCGCGCTTCGAAGCCGCCGCCGGCGACGTCCGCCTCTGCGCGGTCGTAGTCGAGTGCAATTACCAGACCGGGCGCGCCAAGCGCATTGAACGTCTGATGCTGCGCTAAGTCGATCCAAGCCGAAGAAAGCGGATCAGCCGATTCCGAGATCTTGAGCGGAATGGGGGATATTAACGCCAAGCTCGCCATGTCATTCCACAGTAAACGATCCACAAAGAAGCCTTCGTGTGAAAAACACCCGCAGAACCTAGCGGTTGTGATCGTGGGAAAACCTTTGGCCGCGAAGATCGTGAGATTGGCAGGAATCGCCACTGGCTGTGCGCTGAGCACAAATTTTGTCGGAATATTTAGCGAAGGATGAGGCCATTATGATTGCTCCTAAGACTATGAATTAGAAACAGATGACTGGTTTTAGCGGAGTATGAATTGGAGAAATGTGGGGGGGTACCCCCCTACCCAAAAACAGTTAAGTTGTTGATAACAAATTTGTTACAGGTAAAGTATTCAAAAGATTGGACTTAGGGGGGATTGCAGAAGTTAAAAGTCAGATTGCAGAAGTGGAGAAACCGCGCTGACCGCCGCGTAGGAGATGGAACACTCTGACGCCAGCGGCACGGCAGCCCACTTCTCGAAAAGCGCGAGAAGTGGGGCACCCGCTGTTATTGGGTTTTCCCGGCGCTTTGCTTGGGTATCATCTGGTTCGGTTTTGAAAGAGCCGAGACAAATGGTTGGGAACGCCTCGCCTCTGGAGACGGGCGCAGTTCCCCATGATCGTGCAATATGGTGCAATGTCGAGTCATCTTCGCACTGATTTTGGTGCAGGTCTGTGATGGGCGGCACGGGAAAAATGTGATGAAAAATGATGAGCGTAATGCGATTTTTCGTCAACGAATGTCCTTCTTGTCCTTGAAGTCGGATTCCGGCTGTAGAGAAGTCACCGCTCATTTCGAGGGGGGAGCCCGCCAGGAATCAGCGGCCTCCTGCACTTCCTTCAGAAAACTCGCAACCGGCACGCCGTTGTATTTCTCGCGCACCGGGTCCTGATTCATGCCAAAGGCCACGACAGGCTCAATAAGGTTATTCATGATCTCGTTGCACGCCGCAATATTCCGCAGATCAACAGCAGGGTCACGGCACCCTTCGGGAGTAACTTTTCCGTGTGAGCGCTCGTAAAAAGCCTGACAGGCGAGGTGATCGTAGCTGGCGGTGTGGCAGACGGACGATGCGGAGTGTGTATCCCAGATATCAGGGGGGCGTAGATCAAACATCCCTTGTACGCCACCTCCACCAGCTAGCCGAAGACTTTCGATCTGTTCGTTCTTGTCCCTTTGCAAGAACAGAACAAAAGGCCCGTCAGGAGCATAGCTAGGGTTGCGGGTGTGAAACATGGAGACAGGTACGGGGCCGACTTGCGTTCCGGTGAAGTCCTTCGTGTCCGTGCCGCACGTGATAACGCCTTGCCACACACCGAGCGTCAGCAGGTCTCCCACCTTGTAAGAACCCTTCCAAACGCGCAAAACCCTCGAATCTGTGTACGTAACAGCATCCTCACCCGAGGGAGTGAGGACGATTGCGTTCCGAAGGTCTATCCCAACCAGCACCACGTCGTCACTCGCCTGCATTAACGCGACGAGGTTTTTTTCCAAAGTGGCTGTGTTCACCTCGCGGAGGCGAGCGCGAGAATAAGGCGGATGCTGAGCGAGAGCCCATTTGCATAGGATGCTGTCGGACGGTCCGTGAGGATATTTGGCTTTGTACTCGGCGAGAATATCGGTGACGTGCTTGTCAGCGAGAACGTCCTGCGCGAAACAAGGAATGAATAGGAGCAGAATCAGAATTGCTAGTGGGAAGCAACACCTTAGCAGCCGCATACGTCCTCCCTAGCCTTGAAACATTGTGAAAAACGGAGACACGCTATCGAAGAAACGCCCCATCAGCACGACAAGAGATGAAGGGCTTCATCTTCGCGCTAGTTTAAATCAAGCAATCTGCGACGGGAATCACCTGTTGAAACCAGCCTTATCGCTCACGACTGAGGAGAGGGTGGCAAAACGCCAGTCGTGGCACGGACAAACCCTAAGCTAGACTTCCGCTGACGAACCCGGCCCGAGCCATGGGCGCCGACCGTTACGATCGTAGTTCCCTTCCGAGTATTTCCCTTGCAAGACATTCACTTCCGGGCATTCTATGATGTAAATATGCGATGGCTTGCGTCGGGAGTTCTTTTGTTTTGTGCCGGTCTCTGTTTGGCCGCCGACACGCCCTCGACTCCTGGCAATTCACCCGCTACAGACCCGGCTTGTTCCACTGCGACTAACCCCGCTTGTACAGTTCCGGTCAACCTGACTTCCGGCGATCTCAAGGCCGCCAAGCATGCCTTTGCCCGCGGCCTGAAGCTGCAGCAATCTCAAAAGCTGGACGAGGCTTTCTACGAGTTTGAGGAGGCCTCTCGCCTGAATCCGCAAAACACGGAATACCTCACGGCCCGGGAGATGACCCGGCAGCATCTGGCCAGCACGCATCTGGACCGCGGAAACAGCGCCCTTCTCGATGGCCGGCAAGTCGAAGCGCTCGCGGAGTTCCGCACCGCCCTGAACCTTGATCCGCAAAACGAGTTTGCGCAACAGCGAATTCAGGATGCCATGGGCCCGCCACCGGTACACACCGCTGGCCCCGCCCAAGTGGTCGCCAGCACCGACCGCATCACCGCCAAGCCAATTGACGCACTGCACGATTTCCACTACCGTGGCGATTCTCGTGGCCTGCTCACCGCCGTCGCCTCCAGCTACGGCCTGACTGTCGAATTCGACGATGCCTTCGCCAGCCGCCCAGTTCGCTTCAATATGGACCAGGTTGATTTTGCGACGGCTCTTCAGGCCTCCTGCGCCGTCACCAAAAGCTTCGCGGTGCCGATTGACGATACCGCCCT
>Ga0209698_10006109_pt1 | contig 12855 bp, 8 predicted proteins | sample LitLauG_LLR_2012_FD_187203 | JGI IMG/M metagenome (GOLD analysis project Ga0209698, IMG submission 187203) | Freshwater sediment microbial communities from Pennsylvania, USA - Little Laurel Run_MetaG_LLR_2012 (SPAdes) (version 2) | ecosystem: Environmental > Aquatic > Freshwater > Creek >...
AGCTCGGCAAAGCGCACGAAGTCCATGGGCTCGACGATCTGGGCGTGCTCGATGCGGTCGCGGCGATCGCGCGGGCCATTGGCTTTGCGGACGGCTTCGAAAACGTCGAGGGCGATGCGGTTGGCGCGGTCGCCAATGGCGTGGAAGTTGAGCTGAAAGCCAGCCTTGTCGCGCTCGATGGCCATGGCGCGCAATTTGTCAGGGTCAAAGGTGAAGATGCCGGTCGTCGATGGATCGTCGGAATAGGGCTCTAGCATGGCAGCAGTACGGGAACCGAGTGCGCCATCTGTGACGGCTTTGAGTGCGCCGGTCTTTAGCCATGGATCGGTGGTGCCGCCCTGGGCGCGCAGATTTTGCAGATCGTTAAGAGGGAGGCTGAACGGCAACCATTCGGTGATGCGGACGGTGAGTTTGCCTTCTTCCTTAATTTGCTTGTAGACCTGAAAATCTTCCCAGTCGGAATTGTCTTGTACGGAGGTGACGCCATTTTTTGCGACATTCTCCAGGACTAGCTCGATTCCCTTGCGGCGCTGCTCGGGGGCGGGGTCGGGAATGCGCACCCTTACCAGCGACATGGCCGCGTCTTCTTTCAACATTCCTGTGGGCTCACCGAGGGCGTCGCGTTCGATTTCGCCGCCCGGGGGATTGGGAGTGTTTTTGTCAATCTCCGCGCTCTTGAGGGCCATGGAGTTGGCGACGGCTACGTGGCCGGAGACGTGAGTGAGGATAACGGGATTCTTGGGAGCAACCGCATCGAGCTGCTGACGATTTGGAAATCTTTTTTCCGGCCAGGTGGTGTGATCCCATCCGCCGCCGGTGATCCACTCACCGGGCTTGTGCTGTGCGACGGCATCGGCCACACGCTTCTGCATTTCTTCCACAGACGGAACACCGACCAACGGGACGGCCAGCGCTTCTGCGCCAGCGCCGCCGAGGTGCACGTGCGCGTCGTTGAAGCCGGGCATCACAAATTGGCCCCGCAGATTGATGGTTTCGACGCCTTCCTGGCCGCCGCCGCAATCCAGAAGGACGTGGTCCATTTTACCGATACAACTGATTTTTCCTTCGCTGACAGCCATGGCTTCGGCCCAGGGATTCTGCGGGTCGTTCGTATAAATACGGCCGTGGGTGTAATAGGTGGTGTCTGGAGCTTTTTGTGCGCGGCTCGTTTTGGAGTGGAATCCGGCAAATAGCCCGACAGCCATAAATGAAAGAATGGCCGCCAGCAATCGAACGCGATTCGTCCGAACTATCATCGAGACTTTTCCTCCGCTACTCCAGAAATTCCCAGGACCGTCAGAAGCGCGCGCTTCAAACCCATTTCCCGGCCTGCCGAGTCGTACCATTCCTGCAGCGAGTGCGCTCCGCCGCCGCTGCCGCCGGCCCCGATGGAGATGGCGTCGATGCCAAGGGAAAGAGGAATATTGGCATCCGTCGAAGAGCGTTCGATGCGCGACTGGTTGCCGACGAACTCATCGGCGGCGCGAAGTGCGGCGAGCAGGGGCGAATCCGCGGCTAGTTCTCCACCTGGGCGGCTTCCCAATAGTTCAACTTTCCATTCGAGCTTCCCTTTTGAACGGTCTCGCGCGGAATCCATCTCGTCGCGCACGCCTGCGATGATGCACTCGCGCAGGGCGGATTCGAGGCGGGCAAGTTCGTCTTCACTCTCCGAACGGATGTCGACTTTCAAGCGCGCTTCATAGGGAATCGAGTTTACCGAGGTGCCGCCCTCGATTTGGCCGAGGTTAAAGGTGGTTCGAGGCGTGAGTGGAACTTTGGTGTTGATAAAGCGGACCGAGCCGCGCACCAGAGCGTTGATGGGATTGGGCATGCCGAAATCGGACCAACTGTGCCCGCCGGGACCGGTAATGAGAGCTTCGAGGCGGCGCGACGCAAGGGCTTTGGTGGTCACATGATCGGTGCCGGAACCGTCGAGGACCACAACGGCTTTCAGTTTCGCGCGGTAAGCATCGACGATTGCACGCATTCCGCGAAGATTGCCTTCGCCTTCTTCGCCGACATCCGCCACGAAGAGAACCGTGCGCTGCGGCTTGAGGTGCGCAAACTCTGCGGCGCGAGCCATCGCCAACAGCGCAGCCACGCCACTGCCATTGTCGGAGATTCCGGGGGCCGTCATGCGGCTTCCATCACGATGAACTTTCACGTCCGTGCCAGATGGAAAAACGGTGTCCAGGTGGGCGGCGACGACAACCAGTTCCTTTTCATTCACCCCGGGAAGCTCGCCGATGACATTGCCCGCTTTATCGATGTGCGCGGCTAGACCGGCTTCGGACAGCAACTCTTTCACGGCGGCCGCGCGCGGGGCTTCTTGAAACGGCGGGGCGGGAATTTCGGTGATGCGCGCTTGCAGATCGTTGACCCAGGAAATATTGGGCGTGAACCAATCCAGAGCCGCGCGCACTCGCGCGTTGTCCGTAAGCCGTGAACCGGGAGCCTGGCGTGAAGCTTGGGGGGAGGCGACGGAGCGAACCGGCATAGCCAGAAGAATAACGCAAACGAGGGCGCGTTTCACTGTCGGGTTGCAACAACTTTTCAAGGTCAATGGCGTGCGGCCTCGGTGCACAACGCGAAAACTTCCGCGTCGGACAGCACCCGCGGGGATTGCTTGGCGGCGTCAAAGATGCGCGTGACGGTGGCATCGTCGGCGGGGACACGGTGTTTCTCCAGCCAGAACAGTATGTTTGATTTTCCGCTCATGGGGCCAATTTCAATCACCTGCTCGAGGCCAAAAAGATGCGCAGGCACGCCGCTGTAGACCGCATTCGCGAGTTCCAGGTCGTTTCTGCGGAACGCTTTGATAAGCGCGGCGGCGTGAACGCCGGTGGCAGTGCGAAAGGCATCGTGCCCGACCACCGGGTAGTTCCGCGGAATCAGCGTGTGCGTGGCCTTAGCTACTTTTTCGCAGTACTCCTTCAGCCGGGAAAGATCCTGCTGGATGAGCCCCATGAGGCGAAGATTAACAAGCATCAATTCCATGGGCGTGTTGCCAACGCGTTCGCCGAGAGCGTTAGCAGCGGCGTGGACCTGGTGAGCGCCGGCAGCAATCGCCGCGAGCGAATTGGCGATGGAGAGGCCGCGGTCGTTGTGGCCATGCCAGTCCACGCGAATATTTTCGCCGGACGGTTTCACGATTTCATCGACGGCGAACTTCACAAGGTTGAAGGCACCATGGGGAGTAGCGTGGCCGACGGTGTCGCAGAGAACGATAGCGCGCGCGCCGTTGCGAATGGCGGCGGAGTACAAGCGCTTCACCGTTTCCGGATCGGTACGAATGGTGTCTTCCGTGACGTACATGGAGGGAAGGCCATTTTCGACCGCGAGCTTTACGGCCTTTTCGGTAGTGCGCTCCAGGTGCTCGACGGTCCAGTCTTCGACGAGGCGGCGGATAGGGCTGGAGCCGAGGAACGTTGCCGCTTCGATGGGCATGCCCACTCTTTGAGAAATTTCGACGATGGGGCGAATATCATTTTCGTGCGTGCGAGCCGCGCAGTTGGGCTTGATCTTCATGCGGTGGGTGGCGATTTCGCGGGCTAGCGCTTCGGTGTGGGCAAAAGCGCGCCGCCCAGCCCCAGGCAGACCGATATTTACTGCGTCGATTCCGAGCGATTCCATCAGATGCAGGATTTCGATTTTTTCCTCGACGCTGGGGTCAGAGACAGAAGGATTTTGCAGCCCGTCGCGCAATGTTTCGTCATTCAGCAGCACGCGCGTACCGGCGGGGATCGCCGGCGGCATGGCAACGTTCCAATCGTAAATCCATTCGTTCTGCTGCAAGGCAGGCCTCATTTGCTGCGAAATGGAAGCGCTAGTTCCGCAATGTATAGCTTTGCGGCTGCTGCGCGGGGTCCGGCCGATAGAGTGTCTTGCAGAATTCGCAACGGTAGATTTCTGCCTTGGCACCGATGATGGCGGCGACCTCCTTCGGGAAATCGTAGTAGCGCTTCAAATGGCCGTTGCAGAGCTTGCCCTTCTCGTCTTTTTCGTCGCAAGCCCGCTGCTTGGGCTTACGCGTTTTGATTTTCGGCGATGCTGCAGTCTCTTCGGGCATGGAACTCCTCTCTAAAGTCCGTGATCACGGAAAAAGGTTTTCATGGCGCTGCGGGCGTTGCGCAGCTTCGCGCCGATGCCGTCGGAAAATTCAAATTGCAGGAAAGCATCCGCGGCACGCTCCAGATCCGCGCCATAACGATACCACCACGGCTTTTGGCTTCCCGGCAAGCCGTCGACATCAATGTATTTCATTTGGACCATTTCGAGGAGGCCCGCCTGCCCATGGGTGCGGCCCCAGCCGCTCGCTCCGCAACCGCCATGGGGAGCCTCGGCGATGCCAAAGTAGCTGATCGCGTCATTCACCATGACCGCGCCGGCGCGCAGTTCCGCGGCAAGTTCCCTTCCGCGAGTCTTGTTTTTTGTCCAGATACTCGCCGCGAGCGCGAAAGGTGAATCGTTGGCTCGCGCCACTGCTTCGCTTTCGTTTTTCACGATCTGAATCGCGAGAATCGGCCCGAAGGTCTCTTCCTGGAACAATTTCATGGTCGAATCGACATCGGCGATTACCGTGGGCTCGAAGAAGTTGGGCCCCAGGTCAGGACGCGGATTCCCACCACACACGACTTTCGCGCCGTGCGCCGCAGCATCGCGAAGCAATTCACTCATTCGTTGCACGTGCTGAGGACGTATGAGCGGACCAACGTCGGTCGCAGGATCGCTTCCTGGCCCAAGGCGCAGCTTTTTCGTTTTAGCAACGCAGAGTTCGATGAATTCTTCAGCCACGGATTGCTCAACGAACAAGCGCTCCACGGAAAGGCAGACCTGGCCGCAGTTCGTGTAACTACCCCAGACGGCCGCGCTGGAAGCGACTTCCAGATTCGCGTCCGCCAGGACGATCATGGCGTCCTTGCCGCCAAGTTCGAGCACCGAAGGAATCAGCTTCTTCGCGCAAGCTTCGGCGACGCGCCGCCCCGTAGCGACGCTGCCGGTGAACATAACTTTGTCCGGCGCGGCATCAATCAACGCCTGCCCTACTTCCCCGCCCCCTTGCACCACAGTGACGAGGCTATTGGGAAATCCTGCATCAATAAAAAGTTTCTCGATCAATGCACCGCATTGCGGCGTGAAATCACTGGTCTTGCAGACCACCGCGTTGCCAGCCGCAACAGCCGGAATGATTTGGCTGAGCGGAATCGCCAGAGGATAGTTCCAGGAGGAAATAATGGCAATGACGCCGAGCGGGTCGTGCGCCAGATAACCACGCTTGGCTTTCGCTGCGGTACTGTGATGCGGCACTCGCCGCGTGCGAAGCGCGCTCACCGCATGCTTCGACCAATATTCCGCCGAATCGAGCGCCACGAAAATGTCCGCGAACAGGGCTTCCACGCGCGGCTTGCCCGACTCGCATACCACGGTGTCTGCCAACTCCTTGCGGACAGTCAAGATTTGTTTCCGAAGGTGGCGCAACTTCGCGCAACGATCAGGCAATGAAATCCTGGCCCATTCAATTTGTGCAATGCGCGCGCGGGAGACAATCTCCGGCAGAGTGGAGGCCGGCGTTCTCACAATTTGCGCGAGCACTTCCCCAGTGGCCGGGTTAATCGAAGGAAGCGTATCGATCGGAATGGCCGTAGCTGCCATAACCGGGATTCTAACCGATTTTGAGGCAGGAAGGTTGCCGCACGATTCCGGCTCCCACCGATGGTTCAACTTGGGCGGGAGCGCAGCGTTCCGAGGCTAATGGTCGGATTTCGGGACGAACAGCTGCAAGTTTTCCGCCTTCCAGCGCATGGCATCATGAATGCGATTCCGCCCGCTGGGGTGGTCGAAGAAAATCCATTCTTCCACCGGAGTCGGACTCATCTTGCGGTATTCGCCGAGATGAATGGCAGCTTGTGCGAAGCCGTCTGGCTGGCGGCTGGCGTTCAAGCCATACATGTCGGCTTCGTGTTCGTTTGTGCGGATGTGCGTGTTGAAGAATGGGGTGTACACGAATCCAAGGAGCGTGCCCACAAGGAATACAAGAGGCACGACGGCGGTGTCACCAATTCCACGAATTTTCCAGCGCTCCCCCCAACGGGCAATGGCGCGCCCCAGCGACCATTGCAGGAAGGCGAAGAAAATCACGATCACTACCGAAAAGTAGAGAATGTCCTTTGCAATATGATGAAGAACGTAGTGCCCCATCTCGTGTCCCATCACGGACTGAATTTCTTCGAGCGATCCTCGCCGCAATAGATTGTCGTTCAGCGTGATGCGCATAGTTTGACCGTAACCGCTGACGTTGGCACTCATCCGCGTGGTCTGCTTTGAGGCGTCCATGGTGTAGACCTTTTGCGCGGGGATTCCGTTGGCGCGTGCGAGGCTCAAAATGGGCTGCGTGACTTTGGGGTTTTCCAGAACCGTGAATTTATTGAGAAGCGGAAAGAGGAATACCGGCGCGATCATGATGAAGAAAATCAGAAAGACGATGGATGCGCTCGCGCACCAAATCCACCACGTCCGCGGAAAGCGCCGAACCAGCCCAATGAGGACCATCGACAGAACTCCGCCAAGCACGACGTTCACTAGGAGAACGATGAGCTGGTCGCCAAGCCATGGTCCGAGAGTCTGTGTCGCCAAACCATACTGCCGCTCACGGTAAAAACCCTCGTACACCGCCAGGGGAGCGCCAAGAATCGTCGTTGCGACTAGAAATTCCGTCCAATAGAGAAACGTCTGCAAAGGTTTGAAGCGCGTCAGGCGTTCGGAGAGATTTCTCATAGCTGCCGACCAACCGAAGCGCAGGACCAGAAGATAGATAGCCACGCCATAGAGAAAATCCCAGAGGGTGAGCCAGTAGCCTCCTTCGAAATAGGCGTCGGAACGCGAGCGCGCACTGGCCGGAATCTGCGCCAGATATGCCTCCGTCGCGGTATCTGAGTCGAAATGCCCAGAAGCCTGCGCCGCGGCGGGGACTTGAATCACATCCGGCATGACCGTGGCTGGCTTCCCTCCGGGACTGGGTGCTTGCTGAGCGCGGGAAACACTCGCTAATAAAAATAGCCCCACCAAGCACAGTAAAACGCAGTTCGTATTGCGACAAATCATTGTTGCTCCTGAGAAGAGAATCGATCGAGCACTGCCACACCCTTGTGGCCATCCAGGGGAACAATTTCAGAGTTCGGTTGGATCAGGGCTCCAGGAAATGTACGAAGCAGGGTCAGCAATAGTTTCCTTCGCAGAAATAAAATCTCATGGTTCGCCCAGATGCCACGCTTCCTCGTGCTCGACTTCGACCATAACTAGTCCTTGCGAAGGGACTGTGGGACCGGATTTCGAGCGGTCGCGCAACTCGAAGAGTCGATCAATATCCGCAGGCGTGAGTTTTCCGCGGCCGACGTCGAGCAAAGTACCCATCATCTTGCGGACCATGTAGCGAAGGAATGAGCGCCCGCGAACGGTGAAGACCAGCTCTTCGTTGTCAGGCGTGCGCACCAACTCGGTCGAGTAGATTTCGCGCTCGGTAGCTCGCTCTTTGTCGTCTTCTTCGGAACCCGTGGAAGCCGCAAATGAAGCAAAATCGTGCATACCCACAAAGCGCGCCGCGGCATCGCGCATGGCATCTTCGTCGAGCGGCCACGGGTAGTGCAGAACGTAACGCCAGATCATCGGCGGCACGACCTTCCCGCGGTACAAACGATAGCGGTAAGTCTTGCCTCGTGCCGACCAGCGCGCGTTGAAGTCTGGTCCGACTTCCTCAGCGCCGACGATTCGTATCGCAGGCGGCAGCATGGCATTCAAGGCCCGCTGAAAATCCTGCGCCGAGAGACGCGCCTGCGTCCGAAAACTGCCGACCTGGCCAAGCGCATGCACCCCTGCGTCGGTGCGCCCGGTACCGTGCAGGACCACTTGTTCCTGCGTGAGCCGGCGCAGGACATCCACAATTTCGCCCTGAATCGTGGGCTTGCCGGTTTGAATCTGCCAGCCATGGAAATCCGTGCCATCGTAGGCAATGGTCAGCTTGAAATAGCGTGTGGAGTGCAAGTTAGCAGTCTTCAATGATTCGTCTTCAGGAGAGGAGTAGGATTTGGCAAGTTTTGATTTGACTCTACGGCGCGCTGCGAACGAAGCGGCTCCCGGGCTTCACCGCCACGCTGCCGCCGCGGCAGAGCGGGCAATCCTCTTCTTCGTAGCTGGCAATGGGCAATTGAATCAGCGATTGCGTCTCCACGTCGAAGTCGATCTTCCCGCCGCTGCGGTCGATCAGCGCGCCGGCCGCCACGACTCGCGCGCCAGCCTCTTCCACCACGCGAATAGCTTCCTGTGTCGAACCGCCCGTCGTCCAGACGTCTTCGACAACCAAAACATGCTGGTCGGGGGCAAGCGAGAATCCTCGCCGAAGCGTCATCATGCCACTGGCATCGCGCTCCACAAAAAGCGCCGGCGTTCCCCCACCCACTGAGTTCTTCTGCTCCGGCAGAGCCCGGGCAACTTCCTGCCCAATAATGAGTCCACCAATGGCCGGCGAGACGACCGCATCAATCCGGGCGTCCGAAAAGAGAGCCGCCAGCGCTTGACCAAGCTTCTCGGCGTATCGCGGATACTGCAAGACGAGCGCGCATTGTACGTACGTCCCGCTATGCAGCCCGCTGGACAGCTCAAAGTGCCCATGGCGGATAGCCCCCGCCGTCTCAAACAGCTTCAGCAATTCTTCCCGCTTCAGCATGCTGTCCCGGTAACCGCAGGTTGCTCCTAACCGTCCAATCGTGAGCAGCCTAGCCGCCGTCTCATTCGTTGTCAAGGAATCGAGCCCTTGTTAGACTGCCTTTTCTATTACCGGCCGGCGCAAAAAAGATGAAGACTCTGTGACCGCCTTCCGAGCCAAATTTCGATGGCCGCTCTCGGAATGGTCCCATCACCCGGTCGCTCTCCAGGATTCATCAATTCCTGTCGCAGCACATCGGCCAGTTCCAGGCAACAGCGCGAGTTCGCAGTGCCTTTCGCGAGTTCGTGAAAATCAAAATGTCCCGCAGGGACAGAATCTCGAGGAGTAAAACGATCATGACGACTCTCTGGGGTACCGCCAAGCGTTTCATCCTGCCCTACACGAAGCAGTACCGCAATCTGCTTGCCGCGCTGCTGGCATTCCTGCTGGCCGTGGGTCCCATCTCGCCCGCTTTCGCGCAGAGTGCGGCGCAAAAACCCGCGTCGAATTCTGTCCCGGCTTCGACGATTGCTCCCGTCGCTTCCCTGGGCCTCGCCAAGCACGATTTCACTCATGGTCCTCGTGCTTTCCCCACTCTGTTCAAACCCTACCAACCCATCTCCATCGAACAGCCCGAGCTTACGAATTCGCCGCGGCTTGAGCAGCTGATCCACGACGGCAAACTCATGCTAAGCCTACAAGACGCTGTCGAACTGGCGCTCGAGAACAACCTCGACATCGCCGTCCAGCGGTACTACCCGTGGGTCGCCGATGCCGGCATCCTCAAGGCCTCGGCTGGCGGTCCAGGTTATAGCATTCCCGGGGCAAATTTCAGTTCGTCTTCGGCGAACCTGAACTTGCCCTCCTACGACCCGCAGTTTAACAGCAGCGTATCGATCGCTGACAACTCGACGCCGGTCAACAACCCGTTCATCTCCGGCACCGGCACCGCCCAGTTGGCCGCACTTAAGTCTCACGCGACGCAGTTCACCAACCAGTATTTGCAGAACTTCGAGACGGGAACGAATCTCACGGTGAACTGGAATAATACGCGCAGCAGTTCTACCTCGACTGCCAACTTTTTCAATCCTGCCGTACAATCCACACTCTCGATCGGGTTTTCCCAATCTCTGCTCAACGGCTTTGGCGTAACGGTGAACACCCGCAACCTGCGCATCGCGAAAAACAATCGCAGGATTGCGGATTGGGCTTTTGCGCTGCAAGCCATCACCACCATTACCAACACCATCAATGCGTACTGGGAACTGGTTTATGCGCGGGAGAATGTCAAGGTCGAGCAACAAGCCGTCACCGTCTCCGAGAAACTCTACAACGACAACAAAAAACAACTCGGCGTTGGCACCATGGCACCGCTCGATGTCACCCGCGCCGAATCCGAGTTCGCCACGGATCGGCAGAACCTGATCGTTGCTCAGACTGTTCAGCTCCAGGACGAACAGATTCTGCTGAATGCCATTTCAAAAGATCCCCTGGCTCCCAGCCTGATCCACGTCGAGATCATCACCACCGATCAGCCCAAACAGCCGGAGTTGATTGAGGCAGCGTCTTTTGATGACTCCATCAAAGAAGCCTTTGCAAAACGGCCCGACCTGCAGGAGCAGGTCCTGAATATGAAAAACGGCGACATCGACGTGGAGGCCACGCGCAAGGCCCTGCTGCCTACCGCCACTCTCTCGGCGCAGTACACGTCCCTCGGACTCGCGGGCAATTCTGCGATCAAAGGCGCTTCCACGATCATCAGCAGCGGCATTCCCATCGTGGATGCCAACGGCAATCCGATCTCCGTCGGAGGCGTACCCATCTTCGAATCGACTACCGTCACGCCTCGGACGGGTACCAATCAGGATGGCTTCACCTCAGCGCAAAGCCAAATCTTTCACAGCCAATTCCCCGAGTTCCTGGCGCAGCTAACTCTGAACCTCCCGCTGCGCAATCGCTCGGCTCAGGCGGATAATGCCCGCGCGCTGCTCGTTCAGCGGCAGCTTGAAACCCAATTGCGCCAATTGAAAAATGCCGCGTTGCTCGACGTGCGCAATACTTATATCGCGCTCACGCAAGATCGCGCGCAGGTCGAAGCGGCCAGCAAGGCGCGCGAGCTCCAGCAACAGACGTTTGACGCGGAGCAGAAGAAATACCGGCTCGGCGCGTCCACGGTGTACAACGTGATTCTTACCCAGCGCGACCTCATCACTGCTCAGGGCACTGAGCTTCGCGCTCTCGCCAACCTAGAAGAAGCCAAAGCCAATTACGAACGCGCCCTCGGCCGCACCCTCGAAGTCAACCACGTCACCATTGCGGACGCCAAGTCCGGCGAAGTCGAACGCGAAACTCTCATCCCGGGAACTCTCCATGGAAAGGTGGTCGGAACAGACGACATCTTCCGCGAGGGACGTCGGTAGTTTAGCTGGCGGGGCCAACGCTTACCTGGACTAGTCTAAATTAGACTAGTCCGGCCCCGCCTCCGTGTTTGCCCCTTTCGTCGGCGATTCTGCGTTCCCTCCCCACGATGCTCGTCCTTTGCCGAACCAGTCCCGCCTGCTAAACTTTCTTCCCGGATTCCGGATTGGTTAAGGTTCCGGAGTGGCGCTTTGAACGAACCGTGGTAAATGCCTCCCCAGTGAGCGCGGTTCTGGCTCACTCCGCAAGGTGATTGGGCGCTTTGCTCCTAACTAGGCGCCATTTGAAACAAATTCACTAGTTCTAGCGTTTTACAGAGTTAGGCCAAAATGAAAACGTCCCAAAGGGACAGAAATATCGAGGGGGAATATCAATATGAGAATTCTCGGAGGGACCGCCCAGGGGTCCATTCTGCCGACGGCGAGCAAAGGCTTTGTTTCCTTTGGCGCGGCGAAGCAGGCAGCAGCGCCGTTGGCGCGGCCGATGCTGGCCGGCTTTCTGGCGGTTTTACTCACCCTGGGCCCAATTTCGCCGGCTTTCGCGCAGAGTGGTGGGCAGAATCCGCCGCCTCCAGCTCCAGCAGCATCTTCTGCCCCTCAGGGCTCAAGCATAGCGCCAGTTTCTTCGCTCGGCCTGGGCACGCGCAACTACTCCAAGGGCCCTCGCGCCTTCCCCAATATCTTTAGGCCCTACCAGCCCAACCACGTCGATCCAACTGCGCTGACGAATTCGCCGCGCATCGATCAACTCATCAGCGATGGGAAGCTGCGCATCAGCCTGCAGGATGCCGTCGAACTCGCTCTGGAAAACAGCTTGGACATTGCCGTCCAGCGCTATTACCCGTGGATCGCGGACGATAGTATCCTCAAGGCCAATTCCGGAAGCTTTGGTTACGGGACTCCCGGTGGAGCTTTCTCTTCGTCCACCGCCGGCATCAATCCATTTTCCCAAAACCTTGTCACCTTCGACCCGATTGTCACCAGCAGCGCATCCATCGCGGACGTCTCGATCCCCGTCAACAACCCCTTCCTTTCCGGTACCGGCTCAGCCGGCCTCACCGGTCTTAAATCGCACTCCACGCAATTCAACAATCAGTATTCGCAGACCTTTGAGACGGGGACGAACGTCACCGTGAACTGGAATAACACGCGCAGTTCTTCCGCTGCCGCTAACTTTTTCAACCCATCCGTTACGTCTCTTCTTTCCCTCTCTTTTTCGCAGCCGCTGCTGAACGGTTTCGGCCTTGCCGTCGGCAGCCGCAACATCCGCATCGCCAAGAACAATCGCAAAATTGCGGATTGGGCTTTCGCGCAGCAAGCCATCGCCACCGTCACCAACACCATCACCGCTTACTGGGAACTGGCTTTCGCCCGGGAAAATGTCAAGGTGCAACAACAAGCAGTGACCGTCGCTCAAAAACTCTATGAGGACAACAAGAAGCAGCTCGAAATTGGCAGTATGGCGCCCCTGGACGTTACCCGAGCCGAATCCGAGCTCGCCACCGACCGCCAGAACCTCATCGTTGCGCAAACCGTGCAATTGCAGGACGAGCAGATTCTGAAAAACGCTATTTCCAAAGATCCCTTGGCTCCGAATCTGATCAACGTGGAAATTATTACCCTCGATCAACCGAAACAGCCTGCGGCTATCGAAACCGCCTCTTTCGAGGAATCCGTCAAGGAGGCTTTCGCAAAGCGCCCGGATCTGCAGGAGCAAGCCCTCAATTTGAAAAACTCAGA
>Ga0209698_10006110_pt1 | contig 12852 bp, 9 predicted proteins | sample LitLauG_LLR_2012_FD_187203 | JGI IMG/M metagenome (GOLD analysis project Ga0209698, IMG submission 187203) | Freshwater sediment microbial communities from Pennsylvania, USA - Little Laurel Run_MetaG_LLR_2012 (SPAdes) (version 2) | ecosystem: Environmental > Aquatic > Freshwater > Creek >...
TCTCAGCTCCCTCGAACATCTCCGCAATCTCGGCAATACCGTCCTCGTCGTCGAGCACGACGAAGACACGATCCGCCGCGCCGATTTCGTCGTGGACCTCGGCCCCGGCGCCGGCAATGCCGGCGGCTACCTCGTCGCGCAGGGAAAGCCAGCAGACATCGAAGCCACTGCCGCATCCCTCACCGGGCAGTATCTAAGCGGCGCGGCAAAGATCGCCATCCCAGAAAAGCGCCGTAGCCCCAACGGCAAAGCGATTCAGATACTCGGCGCCAGTGCGAACAATCTGAAACACGTTGACATTACGCTGCCGTTGGGTCTGTTAACCGTCGTCACCGGTGTCTCCGGCTCCGGCAAATCTACCCTCGTCAACGACATTCTCTATCGCGCGCTCGCGCAAAAGCTCTATCGTTCTTCCGAAGCGCCCGCCGCGCACCGCGAAATCCTCGGCGCCGAGCACATCGACAAAGTCATCGAAATCGATCAAGCTCCCATCGGCCGTACGCCGCGCTCCAATCCCGCCACTTATACCGGTGTTTTCGGGCCGATCCGCGATCTCTTTGCGATGCTTCCGGAATCGCGCGAACGCGGCTACCGCGCGGGCCGCTTCAGCTTCAACGTCAAAGGTGGCCGCTGCGAAGCCTGCCAGGGCGACGGCCTGCGCCGCATCGAAATGAATTTTCTTCCCGACGTCTACGTGATGTGCGAAGTCTGTCGCGGGCGCCGCTATAATTCGGAAACACTTGCCGTGCGCTACAAAGGCCATTCCATCAGCGACGTATTGAATTTGCCTTCTTCCGACGCGTTAAAACTTCTCGAAAATATTCCGCAGATTCAGCAGAAGCTCGCGACGCTCGTCGAAGTCGGCCTTGGCTACGTCACGCTCGGCCAATCCGCCACAACTCTCTCCGGAGGCGAAGCCCAGCGCATTAAGCTCGCGCGCGAACTTTCCAAGCGGCAGACCGGCCGCACACTCTACATTCTCGACGAACCCACCACAGGTCTGCACTTTGATGATGTTCGAAAGCTCCTCGATGTCCTGCAACGCCTCGTCGATCTCGGCAACACCGTGCTGATCATCGAGCACCATCTTGATGTCATCAAACAAGCCGACTGGATCATCGACCTCGGCCCCGAAGGCGGCGAAGGCGGCGGTCGCATCGTCGCCCAGGGCCCGCCCGAACTCGTGGCGCGCACAAAAAAATCGTATACCGGTCAATCTCTTGCACGTGTCCTTGGCCTGTCCAACAACGGCCACGCGAATGGCAACGGTGGCGACAACAAATGAAGCTCGAGAGCAAGATTCGAGCAGCCTTTTTAGAGGCCGGGTTTGAGCGCGGCGCCTTTTCTGCTACTACGCTTCCCTCGTGCTTGGTATTGTCCGTGTTGCGCGTTAGAGTATCTCCAACTCCATGAGTATCTATTCGATTCAGCCCACTACGCTTGGCTCAATGCATACGTATCCCCTTGCGTCGCGGAAGAGCAAAGTCAGCGTCAGGGACTTTGCGAAGCCGCCGGGCACCAATACTTCGTTTAAGAAGTTTCTGGATTCACTGCCGACCATTCTCGCGGCCGAAGATCTTCGCCAGCTTCTCAGCGCCATCCATATCGCGCGCGAGCGGCGTAAGCCCATCCTGTGGGGCATTGGCGGACACGTCATCAAGGTCGGCCTCGGCCCCGTGCTGATCGATTTGATGAAACGCGGGTTCGTGTCGGGAATCGCCATGAATGGCGCGGCGCTCATTCACGATTTTGAAATCGCGCTCGTCGGCAACACCTCCGAAGACGTCGAAGCGGGAATCGGCGAAGGGCAGTTCGGGATGGCTGCGGAAACAGGGCAGTACATCAACGAGATCGCGAAGCTTTCTCATCGGATTCGTATTGGTTACGGCGAGGCCGCTGGGCAATATCTTTCGAGCGGGATCATCGACGTCAAACACGCCGATTTCAGCGTTCTTGTTGCCGCTTACAAACACCGCATTCCCGTGACAATCCATCTGGCCATTGGGACGGACATCCCACATATGCATCCCGCAGCCAACGGCGCGGCGCTTGGCGATGCCACGCATCACGACTTTCGATTGTTCTGCGCGCTTGTGCAGCAGATGCATCCCGGCGGCGTCTACCTCAATTGGGGCTCGGCAGTTCTTCTGCCCGAAATATTCCTCAAAGCTGTTTCCGTCGTCCGCAATCTGGGCGTTTCGCTGCGGCCCATCACTACGGCGAATTTCGACTTTATTCAGCACTACCGTCCGTTGCAAAATGTAGTGAAGCGCCCCACCGCCTCGCCCCGCGGCAGTAGTGGACCTGAATCGCACGGCTACGCCATTACCGGCCACCATGAGCTGCTTTTGCCGCTGGTCGCCGCCGCACTGGCCGCCGGCTGGCCCAAAAAGCGCCGCGCTGGAAAACGATGAGCCCTTTCGACGAAAATCCATTGAATCCGCCGGATGGAAATTCTCCCGCACGACAAACGACTGAAACATCAGGGGAGTTGCACCCATCGGAGCCGGTGGCTTCGTCGCCCCCCGGTGGGCCCCTCTCTTACACCAGTGTCACACCTGTCGGGCTTTCTGAAGCTAACCTGCCAGAAGACCTGCGCATCTCCTGGTCCTGGGTGCACCTTTTGGTTTTCGGCGTGTTTGTGGTTTCCAGCCTGCTGACTCTCCAGCTCGCAGTGATCCTTTATTTTTCGGCGGACAAGCACCTTTCGCAAAACCAGCTCAAGCAACTTTTTGAGTCCGATCCAAGGCTTATTATCGGCATGAATGTTTTGTGGTTCGCGCTGATCCTGTTTTTTCTTTACATTACGCTCGCTGTGCTGCGCGACTCGCCTTTCTGGCAGTCCCTGGGCTGGAAGAAACTCACGTCCGAAGCCAGCGAAGGCAAAGGCCGTCCGTGGATGTATTTCCTGTCCGGTTGCGGCTTGTCCATCTTTGTTGTACTCGCTAGCTCGCGTGTGAAGGATGCGGACAATGTGCCCATCCGCGAGTTCTTGAAAAATCGAACCGGCGCCATGCTGCTGATGGCCATGGCGGTGCTCATCGCGCCGTTAGTGGAAGAAACCGTTTTTCGCGGCTATTTGTACCCTGTCCTGGCGCGAATTACGTCGGCGGTCCTTCAGTTCTTCGGGATGGAATTTTCCGTCGCTACACGCACGGGCGTGGCCACCAGTATTCTGCTGACGGGCACGCTCTTTGGCCTGATGCATGCGCCTCAGCTTGGCTGGACTTGGGGTCTGGTCAGTCTGCTTACTCTCGTCGGGGTGATTTTCACGTTTGCGCGTGCCTGGACAGGCACGGTTCTTGCGAGTTTCCTGCTGCACCTTGGGTACAATTCGATGATTGCTTTCACTTCCATCATCGTGACCAAGGGGTTTACTCAGATGCCTCCGCATCCCTGAGGACGCTTTGCAGCTTAAAGGACCAGTTCCCATTCTCTACGTTGCGAACATGGATGAATCGATCCGCTTTCATAGCTTAGAGGTGCAATTTCTCTCTGCGGGCGTATTTCACTACAATGGAAGACTGAGAGGGCGGCGAAAGAATGTATGTAGCAAAACCCATCGAATGGACCGGCCAGGGCGTGGTCATGCTCGACCAGCGGCGCCTTCCCGCTGAGGAAATTTCTTACACCTACACGGACTATCGCGAAGTCGCCAAAGCCATACGCGAAATGGTGATTCGTGGTGCGCCAGCTATTGGCGTTGCCGCAGCGATGGGAGCCGCGTTGGGCGTCCTACATTCTTCCGCGAAATCGGTCGAAGCGCTTAAATTCGAATTCACAGAAATCTGCAACACGCTCGCAAAGACCCGCCCGACTGCGGTGGATCTTTTCTGGGCGCTTGAGCGCATGAAGAGCCGTTTTGCCGAATTGACCGCCGCGAGTTCAGATTTAGCCAATATCAAACAGAAAATGGTGGAGGAAGCTCAGCAAGTTCATTTTGAGAAGAAGGCGACCGACGAAGCGATGGGCCGGTTCGGCGCGGAATTCATGCCGCGCGAAGGCCAGGTGATGACGCAGTGCAACGCTGGGGCGCTGGCGACCGGGGGTATCGGGACGGCGCTTGGCGTGATTCGAACGGCGTTCGAACAGGGGAAGAAGATTCACGTGCTGGTGCCTGAAACGCGGCCATACCTACAGGGGGCGCGCCTGACCGCATGGGAACTGCACAAAGCCGGCATTCCGCTTACGCTGATTACCGACAATATGGTGGGACACTTTCTGAAGACGGGAAAAGTGGGAGCGATCGTCACCGGCGCTGATCGCATCGCTTCGAACGGCGACACCGCCAACAAGATCGGTACTTACCAGATGGCCGTTCTGGCGAAAGAGAACAATGTTCCGTTCTACATCGCTGCGCCGGTTTCCACTTTTGATTTAGCGATTCCGGATGGCGAGCACATCCCCATCGAAGAGCGCTCCGCTGCTGAGGTCACGCATTTGCAGGGCGTGCGCATCGCGCCCGACGTTCACGCGGCGCATCCGGCGTTCGACGTGACTCCAGCGCGCTACATCGCCGCCATCTTCACCGAGCGCGGCGTGGCCCGGGCGCCTTACACGGATTCTCTTCGCGCGCTCGCTTCTGCGTCCGCGCCAGCACTTACCGCGCGGTAGCCGCAGCATGACCGTGTCGGCGAGTAGCCGTCAGTTGTGAATTCCCATTTGTGTGAGGAAGTAGGCGTAATCGAACGCCGTTTCGTGCAAGCGGTCGTAGCGTCCGGAGGCGCCGCCGTGCCCGGCAGGACTCATGTTGGTCTTCAGGATCACGGTATTGTGGTCGTTTCGGAGCGCGCGCATTTTGGCCACATACTTGGCGGGCTCCCAATACATCACCTGGCTGTCGTTGAAGGAAGTTCTCACCAGCATGTTGGGGTAGGTTTTTGCCTCGATGTTGTCGTACGGCGAGTAAGTGATCATGTAATCGAAGGCCGGTTTTTCCTTGGGATTGCCCCACTCTTCGAATTCGCTGACGGTCAGAGGGAGAGATTCATCGAGCATGGTGTTCATCACGTCCACGAACGGGACGCCCACCAGCGCGGCGTGGAACAGATCCGGCCTCATATTCAGGACGGCGCCCATCAGCAGTCCGCCCGCACTTCTTCCTTCGATCGTTAAGCGGTCCCTTGAGCCATATCCATTTGCTACCAGATATTCGGCGGAAGCGATGAAGTCTGTGAACGTGTTCTTCTTGTGCATCATGCGGCCGTCATCGTGCCAGGCCTTGCCCATTTCACCGCCGCCGCGAATGTGCGCGACAGCGCATACCACGCCGCGATCGACCAGGCTGAAGAGAGTGGAGTTGAAGCTGATGTCGTACGGATACCCGTAGGAGCCATAGCCGGTCAGATACATGGGGCTCTTTCCATCCAGCTTGGCGCCTTTCAGATGCACGACAGTGATTGGAATCTTTACGCCGTCGGAGGCCGTGGCGAAGATTCGCTCGACCTGGTAGCGCGTGCGGTCATAGTCGCCGGGCACTTCTTTTTGCTTGAGCAAAATGGAACTGCCACTGGCCAGATCGTACTCAAAGACGGATTGTGGAGTGATGAAGGACTGGTAGCCGTAACGGAACTTGGCCGTGTCGTATTCGCGATTGGCGTATGGATAGGTAACGTAAGCCGGTTCCGGAAAATCAATGTGGCGGGACTCGCTACTCTGCAGATTGGTGACGCGAATCTGCGGCAAGCCTTTCTCCCGCTCATAGGAGATGTAATAGTTTTTGAAGAAGTCGGTATCCTCAAGCATTACATCCGCGCGATTGGGCACGACTTCCTGCCAATTCTTGCTTGCGGGATCGGACACCGGGGCCTTGACGAGGCGAAAATTGCGGCCTTTGTCGTTCACGCGAATATAGAAAAAATTGCCATTGTGATCGGGGTAGTACTCGACGTCCTGTTTGCGAGGTTCCATCAGCTTCCAATCCGCTGTGGGCTGGTCGGCGGGAATGTAACGAGCTTCGCTGGTGGTGTGGCTGCCGGAAATGAGCAATAGGTAGGCTTTGCTGCGCGTCTTGCCGGTGCCAATGTCGAACCTTTCGTCTTTTTCTTCGTAGACGAGGGTGTCGGCGCCGGCGGTGCCGACGGTGTGACGATAGAACTGATTGGAGCGTTTCGAGACCGCGTCCTCCTTGGTGTAGAAGATGGTCTTATCGTCGTTGGCCCAGGCGATCGAGTCGACGCGCTCGGCGTGATCCACCAGCAATTTGCCTGTGCGCAGATCCTTTACGGCCAGCGTGAATTGACGGAAGCCGGTGTTGTCGGTGGTATAGGCGAGCAGATTGCCATCGTCACTCACGTCGAAAGCTCCAAGGGACATAAATTTTTGTCCCTTCGCCAGTTCATTCACGTCCAGCATGACTTCTTCTTGGGCGTCCATGCTGCCCTTTTTCCGGCAACGAATGCCGTACTGTTTGCCAGCTTCGGTTCGAACATAGTAGAAGTAGCCGCCGTCTTTGTATGGCACCTCAATGTCCGTCTCCTTGATGCGGCTCAACATTTCGTCGTACAGCTTCTTTTGCAATGCTTCCGTCGGCTTCATGACCGCGTCGGTGTAGGCGTTCTCGGCCTCGAGATAAGCTGCCACTTCAGGGTTCTTCTTGTCGCGGAGCCAGTAGTAGTTATCGACTAACGTGTGGCCATTGATCTCGGTGCTTTTGGGAACTTTTTTGGCCACTGGGGGCGCGGGCAGCGGAGAAGAAGTGTCATCCGTTGCGCGACCGAACGCGACAGCGAGGGCCATCGAGGCGAGTATCAGCGAGGTGATTCCAATATGCCGCTTAGCGAGCTTGTTCATGGGGATTTCCTTGGAGAAGTATTAGAGCGGCCTAATTCTATACCAACCCTTGTTTACAAACGAAGTCGGGACCGGAGGCAGAGTTCTCGCGGTGGATGTGGCACTATCGGTGCGAAAACCAACCTGCGTATAATGTTTCTCGATGCTCTCCTTGTCTCGCGTGCTGGCTCGCGCCTTCTGCGTTGTGCTTCTATTTGGTCTGATTCCACCCCTTCAAGCGTCTGCGGCGGCTTCCTGGAGCGGCGTGGTTCGTGACTCGGCGGGAAGTCCTGTCGGGAAGGCGGACGTAAAGCTCGTCTTGCTGGACGCAAAGGGCGAGTATTCCGCAACAACATCTACTAGCGGCCAATTCGTGTTTACCGCGGTCCCGGCGGGCAACTACAAGGTCACAGTAAACGCTGAGGGCAAGACTTGGTCTGCCGCAGACCCCGTGGTCATCAAAGACGGTGCCGCGCTTACGGCCGGTCTTCAACTTTCGCCGCAAGGGCAAGAGCTCCGCGCAGTGGTTACTCAGGAGGCGGCAACTCCGCAGGCCAGCGGCGGAGAGCATCTTTCCACCGGGGAAGTGTCCAGCCTGCCGCTGAATGAACGCGACTTCAGCAAGCTGCTGCTGCTTGCGGCAGGGACCATGACGGACACCAACGGCGCTGCTAATTTCACGCAGCAATTTGCGGTGAACGGGCAGCGCGGTTCCGCTGCGGTGTTTGCCATTGATGGAGCGGACACGACCGACCCGGAACTGGGCGGGGCCACTTTTTCCAATTTCAATGTTGACGCGATCCAGGAAGTGCAATCCAACTCTGGCGTTATGCCCGCGGATACAGGTCACGGCGCTGCGGGTTTCACCAACGTGGTCACAAAATCCGGGAGCAATCAGATCCACGGGAGCCTGTTCGAATTTGTCCGGAATGCGGCGTTCGACGCGCGGAATTTCTTTGATCACAAGAGCGATTTGGACACCCGGCGTCTGCCGCCTTTCGTACGCAATGAATTCGGCGTTACCAACGGCGGCCCGGTTTATCTCCCACGAATTTACGATGGTCGCAACAAGACCTATTATTTTGCGGAATATCAGGGATTCCGGCAGGTGCTCGGGACCACCCAAGTGTTCCCTGTGCCTACGCAGGCCGAGAGGCAGGGGATCGACACCGCAACTTTTTCCGGCGATACGCTGACGGTTCCCGTTAACAGCAGCGTTGCCGCTCTGCTGGCGCGCTATCCTCTCCCGAACGATCCCAAAGGGGCTTATGGCGCGCGAACCTACGCAACATCTTCCAAAGTTGTTACGAACACGAATCAGGCCTCGATTCGCATCGATCATCGCATTTCTGACAAAGCCACCTTGTTTCTGCGCGTAAGCCGCAACCAGGTCAGTGGCCCGACTACGAACCCCGACCAAACGACGATCGATCCCGATTTTGGCGTGAAGTTTCTCGATCACCAGCGCAGTGCGGCCGCGAGATATTCGCGCACGCTGACTCCCAATTTCAGTTTCCAAACAACCCTTGCCTACATTCGAAGCACTCCGCTGTTCCTCACCAGCAATCAAACCCAGCCTGCGATCGCCTTTGGCGACGGGCTGTTTGAGGGCTTCAATTCGGCTGACGGATCCATATTTGGTTCGTATGGAAACGTATACCAGTTCAAACACGACATGAGCTACACGCACGGTACCCACTCGTTCAAATGGGGCGTGGAATTGCGATTCAACCGCGATTCCACCATTTTTGGACTGAATCCCAATGGGCTCTACACTTTCGGCGGAGGTACGGCTTATTCTCCGGTGCTGATTCCGTCCGCCAGCGGGCTGCACGATATTCATCCGGGAGATCCGCTGCCGGATTCCCTGACCGGACTTCTGACCGCCACACCGTTCTCCTATACAGTGACGGCAGCCGCGAGCCTGACGCCCCAGGGAAATAAGTTTGATGAAGCTGCGGTCCGGCGCGAGGCTTACAATTTCTACTTTCAGGACACCTGGAAAGCCACGGCACGGTTGAGCGTCAACTATGGATTGCGCTATGACTTGAACAGTCAGATCCATGAAGCGAAACACCGCACGTCATTGGCGATTCCCATTGGGCCGGATGGCAAGCCCGCGGATTTTCTTGCGCCAGGCACAAAACAGATTTACATGTACAATCCGCAGCCGCCGTACGCGATGGACTGGAGCGGGTGGGGCCCGCGCCTAGCGGTGGACTACAGCTTGACCAAGTACACCACGCTGCACGCTGGCGGCGCCCTTACGACGCTGCTTCCTAATCTGTGGCTCGAGAACTACGTCACCGGAGCATTCCCGTTCATTTTTCAGCCGTTGGTGACGGCTCAGCCCGGGTTTCCGTTGAGTTTCCAGAATTCCGTCTCACCCATCACACTTCCCCCCGTATACACGACACAGGGTAATCTTCTTTTCCCCTCCGGGAGCAGCAGCACCGTGCCTGCCAACACGCCGATGGACGTCCAGCGATTCCAGAATGATTTGGCGATGCTTACGCCCGGCCAACAAGTCCAACTGTTCTCAGCCATCAGTGTCGATCCACATCTCCGCAATGGTTACATCGGGACGGATACACTGGGCATTGACCAGGAAGTCGGAAGCGTCAAGCTGAGCGCTGCCTATGTCGGTACTGTCGGAGTGCATCTCGCGAGTGTCCTTTCGCCGAATGGCTACGGAGGAGCGGACCCGGCCTTTGCGCGTTTCACGCAATTCGATTCGGCGGGTCATGCCATCGGGGGATTCGGCCCGGAATCGGTGATGAGTACGGGCGCGCATTCGAGCTATCATGCGCTGCAGACTTCTGTTAGCCAGAACACTCCACATAAGGGACTTAACTTTCAAGCGAGCTACACGTTTTCCAAGAGCATTGACGATACCAGCGCAGTCCCTGGGGGGATTTCCGGAAGTCCCGGAGTGATTTTGCAGACGTTGCCCCAGAATCCCTTCAATCCGGAAGCCGACAAGGGCCCTTCCACTTTCGATGTGACTCACGTTTTCACGCTGAGTCTGATACAGCGCTTGCCCTTGGAACGCGTTGGCTTTCTGCAGCCGCTGGGAAAGACACTTACCAAAGGCTGGCAGGTCTTGGACATCACGACTTTGACGACGGGGCCGCCGTTCACTGTTTATTCCGGAGTCCAGCAGACTGGCGTGGGCTTGGGAGGTGCAGATCGGCCCGATCTGCTCGCCATTCCGACTTTGTCCACCAGCCGAGTGGTGCGAGAGGACTATTTCGGCTTGGGAATGGAGAACTGCTCATTCTTCCAAATACCCGGCAACGTCCCCTGCAGAGCCGCGCAGAACCGGGGCGGTTTCGGCACTCTCGGACGCAATACATTTCGCGGCCCGGGATTCCGCGACTTTGACGTCGCGCTGATTAAAGACACAGCATTTGGCCATCGCGGAAACGGCGAACTCGCCAACCTGCAATTCCGAGCTGAGTTTTTCAACGTATTCAACGAAGTGAATTTCGGGTTGCCTTCCAACATCGTCAGCGGCAGTGGGTTTGGCATCATCAGCAGGACCGCCGGCCCGTCCCGGCAGATCCAGTTCTCGCTCAAATTGAACTATTGATCGTGCCTTCGCAATGCGTCTTAAGCCGGACGAATCACGAAGCCTACGCGGCCTTGGCGGCGAAATGAGGCAAAGAAATTCAGCAATTGCTTCCAAGGCAGATATTTTTTGTTCAGGAGGTGATCGCTATATTCGGCTTCGGCGCCGGTGATGATTTCGGCGCGCGCTTCCACCCACTCGCCCAACAACTTGCCGGCCATGTCGCAGGGGGCGATGCGGACGCGCGCGTTATTGCGGATGCGTTTCACCTTGCCGGAGTTTCCCACGGTGTAGGCGTAGATACGCGCCGCATCGCTAGCCAGATCGTTAGCGGGATCAATCGCGAACCACACCGGCGTCTTAACTCCATCGCCGCTTTTCTTGAATGTTTCGAGATTCAGATATTTGTGCCCGGCAAACGCCGCAAATCCCATCGCCTCACTCCTGTTACCGCGTCCCCCCGCAAGCGCCAGTTTGATGTCCGTCATCTTACACCTCTCACCAAAAAGAAGCGGGGCCGACGACTTCATCGGCCCCGCTCGGTACCTTCGGGATTGTCTGCAAGCACGAACCCTGCAGGACGCAGTCGGCTACATCTTCGGGAAATTCGGATCGGCTTTCACTTCCAGGATCTGCGCGGTATGTCTCCGCGTGTGTCCTGAAATCAACAGGATCCATTGATAGCCATCCAGCGTGCCGATGGCAGGAACCGGATGGTCGAAAAGATGATCGCGCAAGTCTTCTTGGGTGTTCTTAACGTATTCGATGGTATGCGCGCGGCTCTCTTGAAAGAGTTTGATCGATTCTTCCAGCGTCATGGACGCATGCTTAGCGGGGTCGATGGGCTCCGGTGCCGTGGCCTTGTGGCTGCGGTCTTGGAGAATCTTCAGTATTAACTCGTCCTTGCCCTTTGCGGCGTCGCGCTTCTCTGGGTTCGCCGGGGCTTTCATGATCTTCTCGCTGACGAGGCCAAATATGAATCCTTCCGCCAGGGCGATATGTTCCGAGCACTCTGCCACCGACCAGCGTTCCGGTGCAGGCTTAAAGTTCCACTGTGCCGGGGACAAGCCTTTCGTAGCGTCCAGAAAGGCTTTCTTGGAGCCTTCCAATTCGGCTACCGCGCGGTCTCTTTCTTCTTGCGACAAAGTTTGGGCGGTGTCTGCCGCTAGCAACAAAGCGATGACCAAAAAGATGCCTTTCATGGATACCCTCCGAGCAGTTTAGTGGGCCGGAACTTCGGCATTGTATCGCATTACTTTGCGCGGGCGTAGGTCACATCTTCGGTAAAGGCGTCCTTTTGCTCTTTGCGGAAGGTCCAGGTGGTCTTGAAATGATCGTTGTCGATGAAGTTGTAGACGGCGTGGTGCATGTGGCCATCATCGGCGCTTTTCAGGTTCGAGATGCTCACCAGGTCAAACGTGATCGTCTTCGTGTCTGGCGCATACGATCCCTTCATGGTCGGCTGGTTGCCAGCCATGCAGTAGTGCGTGAGCTTGATCTCGTCACCGTCGAGGTAGTACAGCGTGGTCATTTCCACTGGCTTGCCGTTGTTCACCATGTGGAACTTCTCCAGCACGGCGGTGCCTCCTGAGGTTAGTTCCAGGTCTAGCGTGGCTTTGTCCATGTTGGTCTTGTCGGTCTCCCAATGGCCCACCAGCGCTTTCAGTTTCTCGAACGCCTCCGCACCACTGCCGGCCGCTGGATTTGGCGCGGGCATGATTCCCATAGTTAAAACCAAAACAGTTAGAGCTTTTCCCAAGCCTCTCATCAATCATTCTCCTTTCAAGTTTCTTTTGAACCGCTTTCGAAATTCAACCACTCGAATCCGTGTGCCGCTTACTTGGCATTCTTGTCGGCTTGCATCACGCCAAAGAGATTTCCCTCGGTATCTGTGAGGTAGGCGAAGTATCCGACAGTGGGAATCGCAGTCTTGGGCATGACCAGCTTTCCCCCGGCTTTCGTCACCGCTTCCACTGAGGCATCGACGGAATCCACGCCGATGGTGTTTGTGGTTGTCTTGACATCGGTATTCTTCATGAGACCGCCATTGATCCCGGGCGTCCCCTCCGCCCCGGTGGTCACCATCCAATACTCCATGGGGCCAGGCCATTTCTCAATTTTCCAGCCGAACACTTTCTTGTAGAAGGCTGAGGCGCGTTCGGGATCGCTTGCCGGTATTTCAAAATGAATGACTCGAGACATGGTTCTCCTCCTGATTCGAACAAACGAAACTTTTTGTCTTCCTTACGGAAATCGTTTAGCGCGTAGCCGGAACTGGAGCCGCGCCAAACTTCTGAGTGGCGTAACCCACGATCAAGCCGACCAGGCTGCCCGGAATGATGATCTCTTTGTAATAATGTTTCCCCGTGATCCCATCAGGCATTGCGGCAATGGCTAGCGCCAGAAGAGCACCCACGCCGAGGCCAAACAGAATGCCCAGCGGGACCGATTTCACTTTCCGTGAGAAGAATCCAATGAGGATGCCGCCCACCAATCCCTTAAACGTGGAC
>Ga0209698_10006111_pt1 | contig 12852 bp, 10 predicted proteins | sample LitLauG_LLR_2012_FD_187203 | JGI IMG/M metagenome (GOLD analysis project Ga0209698, IMG submission 187203) | Freshwater sediment microbial communities from Pennsylvania, USA - Little Laurel Run_MetaG_LLR_2012 (SPAdes) (version 2) | ecosystem: Environmental > Aquatic > Freshwater > Creek >...
GAAGAACGGTGTCTTGCGCAATGCTGTTTTTGAAGTCTTTCGTAAGGACGGCAGTCACGCCTGGGTTTCCGAGAACTCACGCGCGGTGCGCGATGCTACGGGCAAGATCACTCACCTCGAAGGCACGCAGGAAGACGTCACCGATCGCAAACGTCTCGAGGAACAACTCCTGCAGGCCCAAAAACTGGAAGCGATCGGTCACCTTGCGGGCGGAATCGCGCACGACTTCAACAACATTCTGAACATCGTCATGGGCTACTCCCAACTGCTTCTTTCGACGCAGAACTCCCCTTCGATGATGGAGAAGGGCCTGACTTCCATCCTCGAAACCACAAAACGCGGTGCTTCCCTCACCCAACAGCTTCTGGCCTTCAGCCGCAAGCAGATCCTCCAACTCCAGGTAATCGATCTCAATCAAAGCCTGACGGGTGTCCGGGAGATGCTCTCCCGCGTCATCGGCGAAGATATCGAACTGATCACCAGCACGCTCGTCTCCACCGCCCCCATCAAAGCAGACCCGAACCAGATCGAGCGCATGCTCGTCAACCTGGCAATCAACTCGCGCGAAGCCATGCCCCAAGGCGGCCGCCTGATCATGGAGATCACAAGCGTCGAAAACGAAGAGCTGAATTTGGTCCCAGAAGTCAGCCGGGAGTCGGGAAGTCATGTTCAGCTCACAGTAACGGATACCGGCTGCGGTATGGACCCGGAGACGATCAGTCACATCTTCGAGCCATTCTTTACGACCAAGCAAAGAGCAAACGGAACCGGCTTAGGGCTCGCTCAGGTCTATGGGATTGTTAAGCAATGCGATGGCACAATCTCTGTCATGAGCGCCCCCGGCAAGGGAACCACGTTCTCTATATGCTTCCCTATCGTCGAAGGTGTCGCTGGTTTCCCGCAACCACTCCGAACCGACTCGGTAATCAACGGTAACGAAACAGTCCTGCTGGTGGAGGACGAAGCCCAGTTCCGTGAAGTCGTTTGCACCTTCCTGGAGGGCATCGGCTACAAGGTGCTCGAAGCCGCAAACCCGTCCCGCGCTTTGCAAATCTCGCGCATCTTCAGGGATAACATCGATCTCCTGCTCACTGACGTCATCATGCCCGGCATGAACGGGCGTCAACTGGCCGACATCCTGGTCGCGGAACGCCCGCAAATCAAAGTCGTCTATATGTCTGGGTACAGTGACGACAAGATCGCACGAACCGGCGTACCTGATTTCGACATCACCCTTCTGCAGAAGCCCTTTACGCTCGAAAAGCTCGCTCTCAGAATCCGGCAGACTCTCGAAGCAGGCGTTTCGGCGTCACCGGCGGCATCGACAGCGTCCGTGGACCAGTAAGTCCGCAGAATAGGCAAGGAGGGACCGCAGGGCCCCTCCTCATTATTGACTCTAATCAGCGCCTACGAAGTCGGCGCCGCTTCGATGTTGGCGACGTGTATCGTGTTGGTAGCGGGATCCAGCGTCCCCGTCACCTTCACGGTCTTGCCCGCATACTGTTTGGCCTGAGTAGCATTGTCCAGCTTATAGCTGCTGTTGGTCGCGGAGTCCTTCAGCGTTACTCCGCCCTTCGACTTCGTGATCTTGCCCACGAAAGTCTGAGACTGTTGCTGGTCGGACTGCGGCGCGGACATGGTTTGTTGATCAGATGGTTCCTGGGCGCCGGGCTGTTGGGACGGCTCCTGTTGCGCACCCGCTTGCTGTGTGTTAAGCGAGATTGTCATGCCGAGAGCCAGTACAGCCAGCCCGAGGAGTCTTAGAGGAAGCAAAGATTTCATGTCTATTCAAACCTCCTGCGAAAATGTGCTACGGCTCCTGTGTCGCAACTCGCTTGCCACACGCGGCAATTGCATGCCTCGACTTGAGAACCAAGAGCTTAGCGAAGCCGACTCGACAAACTCGCCGTGGCTCGCTCGCGGTACCCGCGTAACTTTTGCACGAGCGACCGATGTCGCATCGCTTCCCCGCAAGAGTCTGGGGTAAATTGCACCTCTCTATACACAGAACCACAGGTAGGTAATGTCCTTTTTTCACGCATCCCTACAGCATTCCCCCTATATCATCCTCCGTGCTAAGGGCCTACAATAGTGACGTTCAGTTTGTGGTGGGTTTTTGTTCCGCCATGAATCCACGCATCCGCCGTATTCGGTAATCTTCGAATGAAGCGGACGCATCAGAACAAACGGAGGAGCCAGTTTGAGATTACTAAGCACGCGCCTGATCGTGGCGTTGTTCATAGGAATCACACTGGTTTCGCTCGCGTTTTCCTACAGCGAAGTCCGCACCCAGAAGAAGGGCCTGCGCAGGGATCTTGAGCGACGCGCGGAGGTGCTGGGCGAGAGCCTGGCGGGAAACATAGAGCCGCGCCTTGAAAAGGGCTCTCGCCGGGACCTTCAGAAGATCGTCGAGCGCTTCGGAAATCGCGAGCACCTGGAAGGTGTCGCGGTTTTCGATACCAGCGGGACTCTGCTTGCCGTCACGCCGGGACTCGCCTCACGCTTCACAGGTGAAGCTCCCCTAGTTGTCGAGGCAATCCACAAGAACCAGCCTTCGGGACAGTTCACACGCCTGGGGGACACCCCGGTTCACATCTATGTAGTCCCTCTCCAAGTTCATGATCAAGTGGCCGGCGGTCTTGCCATGGTTCATGACACCGATTACATCAACGCTCAAAGTTCACGCATATGGCGCGAGAGTTTTGTGCGCAGCCTTGTGCAAGTGTTCTTGATCGCAGCCTTCATCCTGTTGATCGTTCGCTGGAGCATAATCGGGCCGATTGCGAAGGCGGCGCAGTGGATGAAAGCGTTGCGCACCGGAAGGGGTGCTGTCGCCACACAAGTACCTGACCTTGACGTCCTGAAGCCTCTGGCCCATGAGATGAAGACTTTTGCCATCAGCCTCGCAGCTGCCCGTTCCGCGGCCAAGACCGAGGCTGAGTTGCGCGACTCCGCCGAGTCCATATGGACGGCCGACCGCCTTGCCGCTCACATACGCACCCGTCTCGAAGATAGCCGGCTGATCGTTGTGTCCAACCGAGAGCCTTATTCGCACCATCGCAAAGGGAAAAATCTCGAAATCGTCGTTCCGCCCAGCGGGCTGGTCACCGCGCTCGAACCAGTTCTCTGCGCCTGCGATGGAACTTGGGTAGCTCATGGCAGCGGTGACGCTGACCGGGAAAATGTAGATTCGCACTTTCGCCTTCGAGTGCCTCCGGATGACCCGCGTTATACGTTGCGGCGTGTGTTCCTCACGAAGGAGGAAGAAGAGGGCTACTACTTCGGTTTCGCTAACGAAGGATTGTGGCCGCTTTGTCATATCGCGCATACCCGGCCCGTATTCCGGGCCAAAGACTGGGCGTTCTATCAAGCCGTAAATCGCCGTTTCGCAGACGCGATCCTCGCTGAGATGGCGGATTGCGAGCAGCCTCTCCTGCTGGTGCAGGATTATCACTTCGCGCTGCTACCGCGGTTGGTGAAGGAGAGCCGTCCCGATGCAAGGGTTGCCATCTTCTGGCATATTCCGTGGCCTAACGCAGAAACCTTTGCGATCTGTCCCTATCGGCGGGAGCTGGTGAGTGGCATGCTCGGCGCTGACGTCGTCGGCTTCCACATCCAGTCACATTGCAATAATTTCCTGGAAACGGTCGACCGGACGCTCGAGTCACGGATTAACTGGGAGCACTTCGCCGTCATTCGCGAAGACCACTCCACGGTCGTCAGGCCTTTCCCGATCAGCGTGGATTTCCGCGAATCGCCATCCACACCGATCAGCGACGAATCAGCTTACACGGATCGCGTTAACTTGCTTAAGGATCTCGGCACGGATGCAACCTTCCTCGCGGTCGGGGTGGACCGCGTGGATTACACCAAAGGAATCATCGAGCGTTTCCTGGCGGTTGAGCGCCTACTGGAGAAGTATCCTCAATACCAGGGAAAATTCACTCTGGTCCAGGTGGGGGCACCTAGCCGCACACACATCAAGCGGTACCACGACTTCATGGCGGAAGTCGAAGCTGAGGCCGATCGTATCTGCTGGCGGTTCCAAACCGGCTCCTGGAAGCCCATCGTCTTCCTGAATCGTCAACACAACCACCAGGAAGTGCAACGGTATTATCGCGCCGCCGACCTTTGCCTGGTGACCTCGCTCCACGACGGAATGAACCTGGTCGCCAAAGAGTTCATCGCCGCCCGAGAAGACGAGCAGGGCGTGCTGATTCTGAGCAGGTTCACCGGTGCAGCGCGCGAGTTTCACGACGACGCCTTGATCGTGAACCCTTATGACACGGAGAACACCGCCGAGGCCATACGAATTGGTCTTGAAATGACCGCCGACGAGCGCCAGGAACGGATGCGGCGTATGCGCAGGATCGTCAAGGAGCACAACGTCTACCGCTGGGCGGGAAATCTGATCGGCGAACTGTGCAACGTACGCATCGCCCGCGAGCCTGCAGCCGCAGCGCAGGCCGCAATGCACGCGGACTAGGCGCGGTGGGGCTGGTTAAGGCGCGGATGGTGAGGTTGGATCGAAGCGGTATACCACCCATGGTTCTGTATGAAGGTAGTGCTTGTGTGGTCCGGCGGCTTCGAGTTTCCTGCTTAGCGAAATCAGCGCCTTCAGGAATCCGACTTGCCGAACTCGCTTCGCAGCCCAACTTGTTGCTAACGTCGTGTGCGGAGTGATCAGACTCTGAGGATGGCTTGTTAGAAATACAAGAACGTCGAATTCCTCGGAAGTCAGCCCCAGTTCCCTGCCACACAAGGTCGCGGCGCGCGCTGTGAGATCGATCCGGAAGTCACCGAATGTGATCATCTCGCCCGTTCCTTGTTCAGGTTGGGCAGTAGCCGCAGCCGTGTTGGAAGTCTTGGTAAACATCTGCCTCACACTCCATGTTGCAGACATCTGGGTTCTCCATTCTCCCTAAATCGCTTGTGGCACCGAGTAGTGATCGGAGCGACTCAGCAGCCCCATTCTGCTTCGCCGGGTTTTGCAAAGTAGCGTCTCGAGTCTTCCCGCTCTCTCGTCAGGGAGGCAATTTCCAGTAACGCCAGTCGTGCGGCGGCAACCACACGGTTCCTCTCCTGCTGGGGCAACTCGTCCCATGACCCGGTGGTTGATTTGCTCGTGCAGCCGAAGTCTGCCCCCAATGCTTGGTGATAATGGTGAAAAAGTTCCGCTAATTCTTCTGCTGATACCTCTTGGATCGCCATCAAATCGGGTCCTTTCTGTTTACTCGTGCCCTGTAACGCAACCGCTTGCTTGCCAGCCGGCACCACCGCTCACGCGGCGCGCGGAAGCGATGTTTCTGCTTCCTGCGATAAGGGAACAACGCTTTCGCTTGAGTCGACATGCAGACGCACCAGATAACCAATCCAGTGCACTCTGAGCTCCTTGCACAGCGCAACCAGGAATCTTAGATAGAAGGCAACGCCGGCCGTGCAAAGCGTCGTCATTATCGCCATCACAACCACTGCGCCCCCAGACCTTGGTCCGCCCGCCTGTTACCGGGACGGAATCCCTTACTCGAACTATTGGATACTCGGGGGCATAAATCTCGAATAAAAGGTTTATAAATTGTTCGTAAAGACCAACATCGACGGTGGGATTTTTGAGATGGATTTAGCGGTTCATATCCGCCGCCGCGAGGCAAGCTAGCACCGATGCCGCTCTGACATCGGTACCGCACGATCGTACGCTGAAAACTTCCGAACCGCCTGGCGTGGCGGACTGTCGACAAAGGACCCTTCAGTTAGACACGACCTTTGGCCTCATTCTCCCGGTTCGAAGCGATAGCCGACCCACGGCTCCGTCTGGATATATCGCGGAGCGCCTTCATCCTTCTCGAGCTTCTTTCGCAGGTGACCGATGAAAACGCGGAGATACTCTGGCTGCTCTACGCTATTCTCTCCCCAAACCGCCGCAAGCAAAGCGCGATGGGTAACCACCTTGTTGGCATGGCGCGCCAGGTACACGAGAAGATCAAATTCCTTGGGTGTGAGATGAACGCTGCGATCCTTCACCCGAACATCACGCGTCTGAAGATCGATATGAAAGTCGCCTATTGCGATCAACTGCGACTCCGGTTCCTCTTTCGCGGCCACTCGCCGAAAAGCCGCGCGTACTCTCGCCAGGAGTTCATTGATCCCGAATGGCTTGGTTACATAGTCGTCGGCGCCGGCATCGAGTGCCTCCACTTTAGTGCGCTCCTCGCCCTTTACGGAAAGCACGATAATCGGAAGCTGCGATCTTGCGCGCACATGCCGGCATAAATCCAGACCGTCCATGTTCGGCATACGAAGGTCGGTGATGAGCAAGTCTGGAGACCACTCTTTCATCACTTGCAGCGCTTCTTCTCCGTCTGCGGCTGTACGCGTTCCGTACCCCTGGCTCGATAAAGTTGTCTTCAGAACCCGCGTGATCTGTGGTTCGTCGTCGACCACCAGAATGTTGCCCTTTGCGCCTGGCACAGGCATCGGATATTCACTTCACTTCCTGGGTGACAATGTGCACGTCCACCGGTGGGGCATCTCGCAAAAACTTGTGTATGACCGAAAGATATAGGTACCGTCGCCACCCGGTTTGCGCAGAGCGCCCGAAAACGATTTGCGTGATGTGTTTGTCACGGACTATTTTTGCCACTTCCTCCGCGACGTGTTTTCCCTTCGACCTGACCACCTGCGCTCCTAAATTCTGCGCGAACTGCAGGTTCTGGCGCAAGGACCGTTGATCTTCCGGATCCTCGTCCACGCCGATGTCGACGTAGAGCACAAACAGTTCAGCATCGATGCGTTGCGCCATCCTGGCCGCCCGGGCAATCAGATATTGGGCCGCCGGACTTGAACTGACGCAGACCGCGATCCGCTCGTGAACGGCAACGCTCTTCCCGCCCTCTTCCTTTTCCAGATAAGACTCAAGACTTCGGTCGACGGCTCGAGTAACCTGCTGCAGCGCCAGTTCGCGCAGCGCCAGGAGATTCCCCGGGCGGAAGAAGTGCTCCAGCGCTCGTTCCGCGCGGTCCAGCGGATAAATGTCACCGCGCCGCATTCGGGTCTGAAGCGCCTCGGGCGTGAGGTCTACCAGCAGAATCTCGCTGACTCGTTGCATCACCCAATCAGGTACGGTCTCCCGGACATGAACGCCCGTGATGTTGCGGATCATCGGCATCAAGCTCTCGATGTGCTGGACGTTCATGGTCGAAAGCACATCGATCCCTGCATCCAGCAGTTCCATGACATCTTCGTAGCGCTTGGTGTGTTTGCTGCCGTCCACGTTGGTGTGGGCGAGTTCGTCGACCAGAACCACCTGAGGCTTGCGCGCGAGAATTGCGTCTACGTCCATCTCTTCGAACGACGCACCTTTGTACTCCATCATGCGCCTGGCAACCTGATCCAGCTTCGCCGCCAGCTCGGCAACTCCCTTGCGCCCGTGCGTCTCTACCAGTCCGATGACCACGTCTTCGCCGCGACTCTTACGGCGAATCCCTTCACTCAGCATGTTGTAGGTCTTGCCGACGCCCGGGGCATAGCCCAGGAAGAGCTTGAAAATCCCTCCTTTCTTTTGAGGAGTGACTTCTTGCAGCCACTGCTCGGGTGTCTTCGGCATTTCGATGATTCTCCTCAGTCAGGGTTAGAATGTCGAGACGGCTACAATCTGCCTGTGAAAAAAGCTACGGACAGCAAGATACTACTCTTCCTCGTTGCCGCTGCCACGGTCGGCGCAATCACCATCATCTACTTTAGGTGGCTGCACGTGAATCCCACAACCGTGGGGTTCACCCTCCTGCTCGCCATTCTGCTTATTTCCGCTGCATGGGGCCTCCGCTACGCCATCTTCATGGCTCTGCTTTCCACGCTTGCCTACAACTACTTCTTCCTGCCGCCCCTGTTGCATCTGACGATCGCCGATCCTCAGAACTGGGTGGCGCTGTTCGCCTTCCTGTTCACCGCCATCATAGCCAGCGAACTTTCTGAACGGGCCCGCCGGGAAGCCCTGGAATCCGACCATCGACGGCATGAGGTGGAACGCCTGTATGGCTTCAGCGAGCAACTGCTGGTCAGCGAGAACATTTTCGAGCTCCTCAATGCCATACCAAGATACATGGTGGAATGCTTCGGCGTGACCAGCGCGGCCATGTTCCTGGAGAGCAAACAGGAGACGTATTACTTCGACACCGCCGACCAATCTCTGTTTCCCGCCGAGCAACTGAAGGCCATCAGCGGACGAGGGGAGCCCGTGCTCGATCGTGAGCACGCCATCTGCTTCATGCCCTTACGCATGGGGGTTCGGTCGGTCGGAAGCATCGGGTTAGCGGGCTGCCAGCTGTCCCGTGAAAGCCTGGAAGCTGTCGGCAGTCTGACCGCAACCGCCATCGAGCGTGCCAGCACCGTGGAAAAACTTACCAAAACCGAAGCGGCACGGGAGAGCGACCGTCTCCGCTCTGTTTTGCTGGACTCGGTGACTCACGAATTTCGCACCCCTCTTACCGCGATAAAAGCCTCGGCGGAGACGCTTCTTTCGGATGTCGAACTGGACAAGCCCCAACGTACGGATCTCCTCACCGTCATTAATGAAGAAAGCGATCGCCTGAACCGGCTGATCGGTGAAGCTGCAGAAGTCGCACAACTCGACTCCCACCAGCTCGAACTTCATTTCGAACCACACCAGATTCGCGAAGCCATAGATGCCGCCGTTCACGATGCGGGGACCTCCCTCCAGCAGCACAAGTTAGAAATCACCGTTCCGGATGGCTTGCCCGCGGTCCGAATGGACCTTCACCGTATCTCCGAAGTGCTCCTGCACCTGCTCGATAATGCAGGCAAGTATTCCCCACCCGGCACCTCCATACACATCACCGCAGAACATCGCGATGGCGAGATTGTAACCAGTGTGGCAGACCATGGGCCGGGAATCGAGGATATCGAGCAGGAGATGATCTTCGAGAAGTTTTATCGTGGGCGTCGCGAGCGAATGACCATTCAGGGCACTGGCATGGGGCTTGCCATTGCCAAAGCGATCGTCGAGCTACACGGCGGCAAAGTTGGGGTGATGAGTCAGGTGGGCCGCGGTTCGCTCTTCTATTTTTCGTTGCCGGTGGCGTGACAATAACGCCTTATATTTAACCCTCAACACAAATGTCGATTCGAACGTTTTGTTAGACGGAGGAGTAGGGGAAACGTTTGGGCAGAGGCTCGGTTGCCGGTTTACCGACTTGAGAGTCAAAGAGGCTGGTCTGCTTCTTCAGCTTTCGCCATCGCGGAACCTCCCAGGCGTAGCGCAGTCCAGCACCTAAGTGGTGGTAGATGCGCTGCATGCGGAAGCCCCACTCCACGTGTGCCGCCTGCGCCGGTGAAACAGCGTTACTCAATTCTGCAATTCGCGGAGGACGCTTCCAGGGAAAAATGCGTTCGCTTTTAACTCGCTTGCGAATGCGCGGATCGCCTATATATTCCTCATGCAGGAAGAGAACCAACTTGGTTGGGGGAAACAAGCCTGATTCATGATACGGGTGGTCGCTGAGAATCCACTTCGGTCCGTAGTTGTCCACCCAGAGCCGGCTGGTCGAGCGGAGTTGGCTGTTCCAATGACTGATGCCCGCTGGAAATGGCGCGGCGAACGTCCTCGTTACCAGCCCGATCACCACGGCAGCAAACTCCGTCAGATTCCCGATGGGCTGAAAGCGCTGGTCAATCTTCTCCCACAGCGCGATATCTGCAGCCTGTCGGGTGAGGAAGTACCCGAGCTCCAGCAGCCAGGACACGCGTATCCAGCAACAAAGGATGTGCTGGAACACATGGATAATCTGAAGCAGAAATGAATCCTCTGCGCTCAGCACGGGAAATTTCATCCCGCCGTATTCAGAGGTTCGTTTTATATCCAGCGACCATCCTGGCTCGGTAAAAGCGATTTGCGTGTTCGGCGTCTCCCACATCGAAAGATGCAACTCAACCATGGGCTTCGTGGTGAAGGCGTACGGACTGTCCGATAGCAACGCAAGTCTTTCTGCGCTGCGAAACACAAACTGAGCGCCAGTGGCCTGGACCATAACGTACCCAAGCTCAAGAAGAATCCGCTGGGCGGCCGCGAGTGATGCCTCATCCACCATGTAGTCAAGGTCGGATTGCGCGCGCAGATTAATGTCGGGACAAAATGCGGGGACAAGCGAAAAGCCTTTTACGACGGCGTAATTAAACCCGGCTTGGTCAAACTGTCGATTGATGCGGCCGAACTCCTCGACCATCCGCATGACTCGCTCTTGGTTGTCAGTCTTATTCCGTTGTAGACGAGCCCAGACTCTCTCTGGCAGAACCGAGCTGTTTTCGGTTTCCTCGATACGATGGAGGAAATAGAGGGCAAGCCCTGAGTTGTCCATCCACCCAAGCACTCGCTCCCAATCGCGCTCACTGAAACGGGAGAGCGATCGTGCCGCATTCTCTCGCGTATCTGCGGAGAAACTCAGAGACTGCACGACTGCTTGTGCAAGGGCGGTATTCATAGCTTCTTTCCTGATCTTGCTATCAGCCGAGGCGGCAAAAGGCCTGGGCCCTCACACGAATCCGGCCGTCTCACTTGTCATGAGTTCCAGAAGGCTCACGGCCCTGTCCAAGTCGCTGTAACGCAACTCCAGTACCTTAGTGGCGAGCAGATCACGCAGCGAGGCCTTCTGAGCATTGCGAACCTCTAGCTCGCCGTAACAGACAACATGCTCCAGACTTCGCCGCGCCAATTCCTTGGAATAGGGACGGAGACTCGCTGGGCCGGAAGGCTGCCGATTGAGAAAGACGAGGAAATCCACAGGAGCCTGCGGCGCAGTAAGGACCGCCGGTATTGTCGCCGTCGGCAGCTCGAACGCAAGCTCACCATTGGTTCGGGGAACAAGAGACTGTGTCCTCAAGTCGGGAAACAACTCTTTTGCGGACTCACGCAGGTGCAAGCAGTGTGGATTGCCGACCACAACCCGATGGTTGCGTCCTCGAACCAGGAAGCTCGCGTCATCCGAAACAAATGTCCATCCTCTGCGAGCACAGGCAAAAGACAGCGAGGACTTCCCTGCTCCGGATTCACCGCACAGCAGCACGCCGCGACCCTGAAAAACCACACAGGCGGCGTGAACGGGAGTCAGATATAGAGCCTCGACCAGAAGCAAAGCCATGGCGTCAAGAAAGTGATAGCGCAAATACGCACTGTCCTGAACTGTGGTCGAAGTTAACCAGCAGGAGGCAAGTCCGGCGGTCAGGTCGCAGACTGCGAAATCCTGAGGGCCTGCGACGAACATCACCAGGTTGCGTTGTCCTCGGCAAGTAGGTGGAAGCAGGCGCTGATTGTCCTGGCTTTCGCTGACCGCGATGCGAAGCTGAAGGGCCGGCGATGGAAATGCCTTCTGAAACAGTTTCCAGTTCGCTTCTGCCGCCATCAATACATCGGCGCAATTGGTGGCAACCTCAACCGGAAAACCAAGCGGATGGAACACAGCCTGCAGGGGCAAACTAACATCGCAGCCGATCGGATCGTGCCCAAGGCTAGACATTTCTCCGGGACTGGCCAGCTTAAAAGACGCCAAACACTTACCTCTCCTTTCCCGATGCCTCACCGTTTGGAATGTGCAAAGAGCACACACACCGCCGGCAAATGGGATCACTCGCGACGTCCAGATCTCTGCGAAATTGCAGTGCCCGTGGACTGTTTACGATTTCCTGCAACGTAGCGTCGCGAATGTTCCCCAGTGAACGATGGAAAAAACACGGCCGGACATCTCCGCCAGCTTCGACGACGGCGGAGACCCAGGGCGCGTTGCAACTGGGAGCTACAGGCTGCGCCTGTCCAAGCCAGGCGCGAAAGTGCATCACGATGCGCCGCAGCTTTTCGGGGCTTTCAACGATGAAACCTGACGCGAGATCCTCCGCATATTCGCAGATCACGGCATTCACTTCGTCCGCCAGTTCCTCAACCTCGGCTGCATTGAGGGCGATCTTGTCCTGGCGTTCCTGCGACCACGTGGACGGGCGGTTGAAAGCTTCAGAACTCACGTCCGCTGCGAGAAATGAAATGGAATTCAAGCCAGTCTCGCCCGCCGCGGCTACCGTGGCGCGCAGTGAGCTATGGTTTAGCCGTTGGACTGTGCACCGTCCCCGAACGGCAATACCGGGGCGAAAGCGCCGCAACTCGCTCACGCCGCTCGACAGTCGCTCAAACGCTCCAGGAACCCGGCGGATGCGATCGTGCAGCGTACGGGGTCCATCCAAAGACACTATGACGTCGTCGATCGCCCCCGCGATGACCTCGGCCTGGGACTCCAAAAGCAGTCCGGCGGTCAGAAGCGTGATTCGGATTCCTTCCGCGCGAAGCATTTTTGCCAGCAGCGGAAGACTGCTGTTCTTCTGCGGCTCTCCGCCCGTGAAGACCACCCACCGAACGCCGAGGTCGCGAAACGACGCGATTTGCCGCTCAAGATCCGAGATAGAGAATTCCTGCGGCTCGCGGACCCTCCAGATATCACACATCACGCAACGGCAATCGCACTGATTGTGTGGAGAGATCACCACCACCGGCACCGTACGAAGTCGGTGCGCATCCAGATCTGTTGCGTCTGCGGGCAGGTGCTCCGGGGACGAGATGGATACCAGTGTGCTCATGCACCAATACCCTCGTGAATTGAGGTGTCATGTCGCCGCCGAAGATGACGGAGGTCAGCGACAGGCATCCAGTAAGCTCTCCTTGCGCGCATGCAGCAGATAAAACTTTGATGGCTCCCGGCGTCGCATCAAACGGGCTTTGATCGGACGCAAGGCCCAACCAATTCCATGCCAGGGCTTATAGACATTCCATTTCAGCGCCAGCTTCGAGGCGAGATCACG
>Ga0209698_10006112_pt1 | contig 12851 bp, 13 predicted proteins | sample LitLauG_LLR_2012_FD_187203 | JGI IMG/M metagenome (GOLD analysis project Ga0209698, IMG submission 187203) | Freshwater sediment microbial communities from Pennsylvania, USA - Little Laurel Run_MetaG_LLR_2012 (SPAdes) (version 2) | ecosystem: Environmental > Aquatic > Freshwater > Creek >...
GTGACCAGGCGGACCTTGTGCCTGGCCTTGTAGGGCTGCAGCTTCTTGCCTTCGGAAAGGTCGGTCATGGCAGTTCCCCAGGAGCGCGCCCATGTTAGGTCTCGGCGTGCCGATTTCACATTGCAATACGCGACGCCGATCGTGCATAATCCGCCAACCTGAATGATCCCCGCTCGTGGCCCGCATGCTGAAGCGCACGCGGCTCGAAAGCAGGCTCGCCCGGTGCCTTCCGCCCAGAATCAGCCTCGCTCCCGCGCTACCGTCGCGGTCGGGTTCGTGACCGGAATGCTTTCGGGCATGGCGGCGCGAAGAACCGATTGCAGCCAGGTGCTGGCCCGGGCTGCGATCGCGCCCGGCGAGCTGGACGATCCGAACGGGCGCGTGCCCATCCGCAGCTATGCGGCCCTTTACAACCTGGTGGTTCACGAACTTGACGACGAAGGTTTTGCGCTGTTTTCGGCGCCCGTGCCGATCGGCTCCTTCGAGTTCCTTTGCCGAAGCGTGATCAGCAGCCGAACGCTGGCCGAGGCACTGGAGCGCGCCTGCCGCTTCCTGAGGCTGGTCGTTCCCGACTTGCGGGTGAAGATGTCACGCGGGCCGGGTCACGCGGAGCTGCGGATCGAGGAAGCGCGTGCGCTGCAGCGCGACCGCAACGATGCGCGCAGAGTCTTCGCGCTGGAATGGATGCTGCGCCTGCTGCACGGGGTCGCATGCTGGCTGGTGAATCGGGACCTGGCACTGAATTCGGTGGCCTTCCCTTACGACGAGCCGCGCCACGCCGCGGACTACGCGCTGATCTACACGGCGCGGTCGAGCTTCGGGTTGCCGCACCTGGTGGCGAGCCTGAACTCGAATCTGCTGGATCTGCCGGTTCGACGCGACGATGACGCACTGGCGGCTTTCCTCGACGGCGCTCCCGGCAAGATCGTCGCGCTGTACCGGCGGGACCGGGAAATGGTGCGCCGGGTGCGCGACATCCTCGCCAGGAGTTTTCCCGATGCGGTTGCGCTCGAGGCCGTCTCGCGCCGCCTGAATCTGTCTTCGCGCACGGTGGAACGGCGCCTGCACGAGGAGGGCTCGAGCCTGCGCGCGATCAAGGACGCCCTGCGCCGGGACATCGCGCTGTCGCGCCTGGAAAAGTCCGACCTGTCGGTCGCGCAAATCGCGGCAAATCTGGGTTACGCCGACAACTCGACCTTCTTTCGCGCCTTCACGAACTGGACCGGACTGTCTCCGACCGCTTACCGGCGGCGCGCGCGGGCGAGCGAACATTGATCCGAAGATCGCCGCCGCAGCGATCGGCCCCCACCCTGTGTGCACCCGATGCGGCCCCTCGACGCGTCACGGTTTCCATTCGAAACCTTGCGCGAGTATCGTGGGCGCGCTCGTATCGCAGATAGAAGGGCGCAACATGGCACAAACGATTCAGGTGAAGGGCTGGGCACCCGACGGCCGACCCAGGGCACTGTCGCCAACCGCCGCCGAGTTCGCAGTGGAGCTTTCGGAGTCCCCAGGGCCGGAATGGTTGTCGGCCTTCCGCGAACTGGCCACGAGGTTCTCGCGCGCGCACTCGAACGTGACGTATGAGGTGATCGGCCATACGATCAAGGTTACGTGTCCGCCGGGACTGATCGCCAACGTCACCGACGGGTTGAAGAACGACAACGGGCTGCTCGATCAGGTCAATGCGGCCGCCGTGACAAGAGAAGACAGGGCGGCGGCCGACAAGCGCACCCAGCACGATCCTTTGGCCCAGGTGCGGGCCACCATCAAGGCCGAGATCGAGAAGGTCGACTTCACCAGACGGTGGAAGTGAGGCTTCGCGCCCTCCCGGCCGGCGCGTTGAGCTGCCAATGAAATCCCTGGGTGCAAAGCCGAACGGCCTGCGCCTCGAGCGCATGCGATCTTCGCGCCTGTGGGGCGGCGACGGCTTTCACAATATTCATCCGATTCTGCCGGGGTTGCGCGACGCGGGTGCGCGGCCACCGTCCCTGTCGGAATTCCTGTGCGGCGGTGAGCGGCGCGTTCCAAGCAGGCAACTGCCCTCTGCAAGCCCGCTCGACGTGTGGTCCCACCCACCCGGGTCCGGCCTGCGCGCGACGTGGCTCGGTCACTCGACCGTCCTGATCGAAATCGATGGGCTGCGCGTGTTGACGGACCCGGTCTGGGGTCCACGCGCGTCGCCCTCGCGCCTGATCGGCCCAAAACGCTTCCAGCCGGTGCCCGTCGCATTGGCCTCGCTGCCCCCGATCGACCTGGTGATCGTTTCGCATGACCACTACGACCACCTCGACTATCCGACCATCCTGGAGCTGGCCAAGCTCGATGTTCCGTTCGTGACCTCGCTGGGCGTCGGAGCGCACCTGCAGGCGTGGGGCGTGTCTGCCGAGCGCATCTTCGAGCTCGACTGGTGGGAGTCTTACCGGCTGCCGAACGCGGAACTTTCGGTGACGGCCGCGCCGTCCCAGCACTTCTCGGGTCGCGGACTGAAGGACCGCAACGGCACGCTGTGGTCGTCCATGATCGTCCGATCGCCGAAGCATTCGGTGTTTTTCAGCGGCGACACGGGTTTGACGACCGAGTACGCCAGGATCCGCGAGCGCCTGGGCCCGTTCGACCTGGTCATGCTCGAAGTGGGCGCCTTCCATCCGTCGTGGGGCCACATCCACCTGGGCCCCGAGAACGCGCTCGAGGCGCTCGGCCTGCTCGGCGGGGGCGCATTTCTGCCGGTGCACTGGGGCACCTTCGCGCTGGCGATGCATGAATGGGACCAGCCTGCGGAGGTGCTGCTGGCGCTCGCCCCGAAAAAGAACGCACAGCTTCTGATGCCGCGCCTGGGCGAGCCCGTCGAGCCCGCGCACGCGCCCGCGGTGACGCCATGGTGGCGCGCCGTCGACCTGCAAGAGCCCCGGCGGCACCCGTCCAAGACGCCTGTGATGACGCTGCCGAAGGCGATGCCGTGGCCTTTCGACTAGGGTTGTCCGGGGCTAGTGCGTTCGGATCTGCAGTTCGCGCCGTGGGTAGTCGATGATCAGCACGTCGAGCAGTCCCAGCACGTCCATTCCCAACATGATCGTCGGAGTCCGGGTCATGCGCCAGCGCTGAAAGATATAAAGATCGCTGACCGTGACCTCGATGGGACTGATCCGCATCGCCCCAAGCACCATTTCCGGAATCAGCATGCTGTCGCCGCGTTGTACATCCGACGTGACACCGGTGATCTGCGCAGCCTTCACGTCCTCCGGCCGCAGTCGTCGGAGCAGTCTGCGCCGCAGTGCCTCGTTCGCGACAGTGCCCTGGCCCCCGGTATCGATGATGACGCGCACCGCAATGCCGCCCACGGTCGCGTCGTCCACCACGAGCAATCCGTCCCTGATGTCCACCGGTATCGTCACGAATCCGGGAGGAGCCCGCTCACGATGGGACCGCCGTACCGAGATTTGATCCTGGCCAAAATCGATGCGAATCCTCTGGTCGAGAAACCCCTCGGTGCCCATGACGCCATCGGCACCACCCAAAGCGTCGGTCACGATCGGAAGCCGCTTGTCACGCAGATTGACGTCGCCGACAACCAGGCTTTCGACTGCAATTGCAGAAACGATGCGCGACCCGGTCGCTCCGCTCAGTATCACGGAGTCGGCTGTCGGCAGCACGATGCCCAGGGCTGCTGCAACGTCCGCGCTGACCGCGGACTGGCTTGCGCCGGTGTCGAACACGAGGCGAAACGGTCCTTTGTCATTGATCAGGACGGCCACCCATATACGGCCGATCCGGTCAAACTGCGTGGGCGCTACGTAGCGCGGTTCGGGCGCCGCGACCACAATCTGCGGAAGCGCGTCGCTGACCGGGGCAGGAGGACCCTGGGGCTCGGTTTCGGTGCGCGCCAGGCAGCTCACGCCGAAAAGCATCACGGCCGCGCAAGAAGCAGGACCCGCTCGAAGCCATCCAGCAACTACACCAAGGCAGTGGAGTTTTCGGTCCATTCATGTGCCGAGGGTCCTCCCTGCTTTCGCATGAGGCGGGACCCATTGCCGCCACGATACCGACGCTGGCAGCGGCGCGCCACCAGAGCGCGGCATGGACCAGGGGGCGACGGCCGCGCCGCGCGGCAAAGGTCAGGCGCTGAATTCGCCCAGGCGCCTCAACGCCGCCTGGCGTCGCTCTTCCTCCACGGCGGCGTCGGCCATGCTCTGGCGCACGTATTCGATGTGAGTGCGCGCAGCCCGGGCCGCTTCGTCCGGTCTGTGCTCGCGGACCGCCAGCCAGATCGCGCGGTGCTGCGACTTCAACTCCGCCCACCGCTGCGACCTTGCGTGCAGGTGCTCGAGGTTGCTCGATATATGGCCATGGATCACGCGCATCAGGCTCGCGGTCAGGTGGCCGATCAGGACGTTGTGGGCCGCCTCGGAAATCACCTGGTGGAAGGCGACGTCGTGGTCGACGCAGGCCGCAAGGTCGTCGCCCGCGTAGACCGCATCGAGCGCCGCATGCGCGCGGTCGAGCCGTTCGATGTCGGCGTCGGTGGCCCGCTCGGCAGCCAGGCGGGCGGCCTGGCCTTCCAGCATCTGGCGGAATTCGAGCAGGTCCTGCTGCAACATCGGATGGCCGGTCAGCATCTGCTGCCAGGGATCGACGAAGTGCGCATCGAGCCGATCGGTGATGTAGGTGCCCCCCCCGTGACGGGTCGTCAGCATCCCCTTTGACACGAGCTGCTGGATCGCCGCGCGCAGCGACGGGCGGGACACACCCAGTTGCGCCGACAGATCGCGTTCGGACGGCAGGCGATCGCGCGGCTTGAGCGAGCCTTCAAGGATCCGGCTTTCGAGGACCGCCGCGACGCTGTCGCAGACACGGCCTGTGGCCGGCCGCCTGGGGATCATGTTGCGCTTAGTGGTCATACCACTTGCTCACCTTGAAAGCTGCAGTTTCTCACATCTAAAAACTTGGGAGCCCGATCAGTGTTTGAGTTTAATCAATAATTAATGGTCTTACCACATTACCATCCGGCCCATTAGCTGAAATCAGGGAGGCAGGCGCCATGGAGGCCGGTACCGACACTCACCGGCGTTATCCGCCGAAGCCGCGGAACGCTTATCTGTTCGCAACCTGCCTGATAGACCAGTTCGCGCCCGAGGCCGGACTGGACGCGGTGCGCCTGCTGGAGCGCGAGGGCATCGCGGTCCACTTTCCCGACGGACAAACCTGCTGCGGCCAGCCCGCCTATACCAGCGGCTACCCGGCCGAGGCGCGCGCCGTGGCACGCCGGCAACTCGACCTGTTTCCCCAGCCGTGGCCGGTCGTCGTGCCTTCCGGATCGTGCGCCGCGATGATGCGCCACCACTACCCCAAGCTGTTCGCCGGCGACCCGCTGCCGCTGGCGAAGGCCAATGAGCTGTCGGAGCGCATCTTCGAGCTGACCGAGTTCCTGGTTCACGTGGTCGGCTTCAGGGGCCGGGACACCGGCGCACCGTGCACCGTCGCGCTGCACACGTCCTGCCATGCCCGGCGTGAGATGGGTTCGCACGAAACCAGCGCCGCGCTGCTGCGCGAGCTGTCCGCGGTCAAGGTAGCCGAGCAGGCCCGTGCCGAGGAGTGCTGCGGCTTCGGCGGAACCTTCGCCATCCGCCACCCCGACATCTCGCAGGCCATCGTCAGCGACAAGGTGGAGAGCCTGCGCGCCAGCGGGGCCGAGCGCGTCGTCAGCGCCGACTGCGGGTGCCTGTTCAATATCCTTGGCCGGGCAGCCAGGCAGGATGAGCTCGCCGGCCGTCAGGAGCCGACGCTGCCGGGCGAGCACATCGCCAGCTTCCTGTGGCGCCGCACGCGGAAGACGCAAGCGTGAGCGCCCGCGACAATATTCTTGGGCGCCTGCGCGCCGCCGGCGTCCCCGCGCCGATGCCATGCCCGGATGTTGCCGGCTGGTTCGCCTCGCGGCGCCGCGACGAGGATCTTTCCGGGCGTGCGGCGCGCCTGCGAGCCGCGCTCGAGGCGGCGCACGCGCAGGTTCACGACACCACGGCCCGCGCGTGGCCCGACCTGCTGCGGGGCATCGCCGCCAGCAAGGGATTGCGCGATCTGCTGATCGGAGCTGGAACCCCGCACGGCGACGCGCTCGAGGCGGACCCGCCCGGGAGCCTGCGGCTGGTGCGCTACGAGCAGGACATCGAATCGTGGCGCGACAGCCTGTTCGGGCAGATCGAAGCCTCGCTGACGCGGGCCAGGAGCGCGATCGCCGAGACCGGCACCCTGGTTATCTGGCCCGATGCCCGCGAGCCACGGCTGATGTCGCTGGTTCCGCCGGTGCACTTCGTTTTGCTGGACCCGGCCACCATCCACGCGGACCTGCACGCCGCGATGGCCTGCGAGCACTGGAAGGACAGCCTTCCGACCAACGCCCTGCTGATCTCGGGGCCCTCCAAGACCGCCGACATCCAGCAAACGCTCGCGTACGGCGCCCACGGCCCCAGGGAGCTGATCGTATTGGTGCTGCACCCGGAAGGAGACGCGACATGAGCCGGCCCCTGGCGTTGCGGCCGGCGCGCGACTTCGAGCAGCGCAGTCGCGCTGCGGTGAACGACGCGGCCCAGCGCAAGAACTTCCGGGGCGCGATGGATTTCCTGCAGCAGAAGCGGCGCGCCCAGTTCGCCGACGAGGGCGAGCTGGCGGCCCTGCGCGACCTGGGCCAGGCCATCCGCCGCTACAGCCTGGCGCACCTGCCCCGGCTGCTTGAACAGCTCGAGAGCAAGTGCACCGCCAACGGCATCCGGGTGCATTGGGCGCAGACGGCGGCCGAAGCCAATGCGATCGCGCTCGACATTGCCCGCCGCGTCGATGCGCATCGCATCGTCAAGGGCAAGTCGATGGTCAGCGAGGAGATCGGCTTCAACCATGCGATGCAGGCCGCCGGCATCGAGGCGCTCGAGTCCGACATGGGCGAGTACATCGTCCAGCTGGCCGGCGAGTCGCCGTCGCACATCATCATGCCGGCGATCCACAAGACCAGGCAGCAGATCGGCGAGCTGTTCGCCGCGAAGATCCCGGGCGCCGGCTACACGGAGGACGTCGACGCGCTGATCCAGATCGGCCGCCGGGTGCTGCGCGGCAAGTTTGCGCAGGCCGACATCGGGCTGTCCGGCGTCAACTTCGCCGTGGCCGAGACCGGGACGCTGTGCCTGGTCGAGAACGAAGGCAACGGGCGCATGTGCACCACGGTACCGCGCGTTCATATCGCCGTCACCGGCATCGAGAAGGTGGTGGAAAAAATCGAGCACGTGCCGCCGCTTCTGAGCCTGCTGACGCGCTCGGCCACCGGCCAGGCCATCACCACTTACGTCAACCTGATCAGCCGCCCTCGCCAGCCGGGAGAAAAGGACGGCCCGCAGGAGGTGCACCTGATCCTCGTGGACAATGGCCGCAGCCAGGCTTATGCCGATGCGCAGCTGCGTGCCACGCTGCAATGCATCCGGTGCGGTGCCTGCATGAACCACTGCCCGGTGTATGCGCGCATCGGCGGCCACGCCTACGGCACCACCTACCCCGGCCCCATCGGCGCCATCGTCTCGCCGCACCTGCTCGGTCTGGACACGACCTACCCGCTCGCGTTCGCCTCGACGCTGTGCGGCGCCTGCTCCGAGGTATGCCCGGTGCGGATCCCGATCCCGGACCTGCTGATCCGGCTGCGCAACGAGGCCAACGCGCGGCCCGGCAGCGCGGAGGCATCGCTGCGCGGCAGCGGGGCCGCCCGCAACCGCGTGCTCACCGCCATCTGGAGCGGCTGGTCCCTGATCTACAGCCGCCTCGGCCTGTATCGCCTGACCTCCTGGCTCATCAGTCGCGGCCACGCCCTGTCGCCCGTCGAGCAGGGTGCGTGGACCCGCAGCCGCACGCCACTGAAACCTGCCGCGAGGCGCCTGCGCGACCTGCTGAAGGACGCACGGCCATGACCGTCGGCGCGCTGAACCAGGCGCTTTCGCGCATGTCGCCGCCACGCCTGGCGACCACCGGCGGGCTGCGCCGCCCTGCTTGCCGCGTTCGCAAGCATCCCGCTTAGACCAACGGATTCCCATCCGCCGAGGAGGAGACGCACCATGCAGGCCTGGCAGCAAACCTACGATCCGCTGGGCAACCTGTGGCTGTCATCACTGGTCGCCGCGATCCCGATCCTGTTCTTCTTTGTTGCCCTGGCCGTTTTCCGGATGAAAGGGCACGTCGCCGGCACCATCACCGTCGCCCTGGCGCTGCTCGTCGCGATTCTCTTCTACCGGATGCCGGTCCAGATGGCGCTGGCGTCGGCCGCCTACGGCTTCCTTTACGGCCTGTGGCCGATCGCCTGGATCATCGTGACCGCGGTGTTCCTCTATAAAGTCACCGTCAAGACCGGCCAGTTCGAGATCATCCGCGCGTCGGTCGTGTCCCTTACCGAAGACCAGCGCCTGCAGATGCTCCTGGTCGGGTTCGCCTTCGGCGCGTTCCTGGAAGGGGCGGCCGGCTTCGGCGCACCGGTGGCCATCACGGCCGCCCTGCTGGTGGGGCTGGGCTTCAACCCGCTGTACGCCGCCGGGCTTTGCCTGATCACCAACACGGCGCCGGTCGCCTTCGGCGCCATGGGCATTCCGATCACGGTCGCCGGCCAGGTGACCGGCATCGATGCCTTCAAGATCGGGCAGATGGCAGGACGCCAGCTGCCGCTGCTGTCGCTGATCGTGCCGCTGTGGGTCGTCTTGATCATGGACGGCCTGCGCGGTCTGCGCGAGACGTGGCCGGCGATCGTGGTGACCGGCGCGAGCTTCGCGATCACGCAGTTTCTGACGTCCAACTTCATCGGTCCGGAATTGCCGGACATCACCTCGGCACTGGTGAGCCTGGTTTGCCTGGCGACCTTCCTGCGGTACTGGAAACCCAAGCGCATCTTTCGCTTTTCCGGCCAGGAAGTGACGGTCAAGGCCGAAAGGCACAGCCTGGGGCAGGTGCTCAAGGCGTGGTCGCCCTTCGCGATCCTGACGATCTTCGTCACGGTGTGGTCGCTCAAGCCATTCAAGGCTTTGTTCGCCAAGGAGGCCGATCTGGCCTGGACGGTCATCAATGTGGAGGTGCCGATGCTCCACAAGCTGGTCACCAAGATGCCCCCCATCGTGAAGGTGGCCAGTCCCTACCCGGCCTCCTACTCGTTCAACGCCCTGTCGGCCACGGGCACGGCCATCCTGCTCGCCGCGATCGTCACGGTCGCGATGCTGCGCATGAGGCCGCTGCAGGCGGCCAGGCTGTTCGGCGCCACGCTGGTCGAGCTGAAGCGCCCGATCTATTCGATCGGAATGGTGCTGGCCTTCGCTTTTGTTGCCAACTACTCCGGACTTTCCGCAACGCTGGCGCTGCTGCTGGCGGGGACCGGCGCAGCCTTCCCGTTCTTCTCCCCCCTGCTTGGATGGCTGGGCGTATTCCTGACCGGGTCGGACACGTCCTCGAACGCCTTGTTCTGCAACCTGCAGGCCACCACTGCCCACCAGATCGGCGTGTCCGACACCCTGCTGGTTGCGGCCAATACGACCGGCGGGGTCACCGGCAAGATGATCTCGCCTCAGTCGATCGCGGTAGCCTGCGCCGCGGTCGGCCTGGTCGGGCGCGAAGCCGACCTGTTCCGCTTCACGGTGAAGCACTCCCTGATGCTGGCAGGGTTGGTCGGCCTGATCACCGTGGTGCAGGCCTACCTGTTGCCCATGATGATTCCTTGATTCGGGATGCACGCGAGCGTCTTGTGACACAAGCGGCCCATGGCGACCCTGGTCCCGCCGACGCGACGATGCCGTTAAGCGACCGCACCGATGAACACCGCCCGATCATCGCCACGATTTGTCGTGGTGATTTGACGCGCGATCTGCTACCGGTCGCCGCCGCCGTAGGCGGAAGAAGGGTGCTGCGCGTGCGACGCGCTGTCCGGCTCGCTCTGGACCAGAACCGCGGCCAGCAGGATCGCCCCCAGGATGAAAATCGCATCGATGAGCAGTGCGCGGAAGATCAGACGCAACGGCCCCTCGACCGGGCAGGTGCGGTCTGCCACATGGCGCTTGATGCGCGGGACGACGACGAATCGGTTGAATGCCCCGATCAGGGCCACCACGGCCACGACGCCCAGTTTGACGGCCAGTACCCGGCCATAATTGGTCGCGGTAAAAGCCCCCCAGTTGGGCAGTCGAAGAACGGCGTTGTAGACCCCCGTGATCAGAACGACCGCCAGGGCTACCCCGGCCAGATCGGACAATCGAATGGCGACGCCCGAAATCAGCGCATCCTGCGTCCTGAGCATCGGAAACACCAGAAGCGCGCAAGCGAAAATTGCGCCACCCCAGACCGCGGTCGAAACGACGTGCATCCAGTCGTTCAACTCCGAAAGCGTGAAGTCGCCCGCGTCGCTCGCGTGGGACGAAGCGCTGTACGTGAAAGCCAGCACCAGCATTCCGGCAACCACGATCGCAGTCCAGAGGTTCGATGAGGAGTTCGAAGAACAGGCCGAGCAGCAGACCCAGAGGCCGAGCAGCGTTGCCAGGTGAACCGACCAGATCGACCCAAAATGAGTCCTGGTCAGCACCACCGGCACGTCCGACAGCACTTCCTCGAGCGAACCGCCGGCCATCTCGGCCGTGCGCACCAGCAGCAGCATGACGCCCGCGAACGTCATCAGGCCGAGGCATTCGTCCATCATCTTCTGCCATCGCAGGAAAACTTCCGGCGTCGCGAACGCGTCCGCCGGCACCAGCCATATCTTCGTGATCGACAGTCCGAAGAAGGTGAACAGCGCCAGGAAGCCCAGGAAGCTCAGCAGCGTATGCAACCCGTGCAACTCGATCATTTGACCGTGAAAACGTAGTCGCCCTTGCCGCGATGTCCATCATGGGCGACCACGTCCCAGTAGACGTGATAGGTACCTTTGCCCGCTGGCGCGGCGAGCTTTGCCTCAAGGACCTTGTGATTGCCCGGAACGATTTCTCCATCTCCCTGGCTCACCTTCTGCCCCTGCTCGTTCTTGACGACCAGCTTGCTGAAAACGGGCTCCAGCTCGGAATCGAAATAGATCGTGACGACGGCGGGAGCTTGCCCCAACGATTCGCCGGCACCGGGAATCGAGCGTTCCGCTAGCACGTGCGCCGCGGCTGCCCCCGCCCACAGGCCGAGCACGACGAGCAAGGCCAGGACCATCCGCCGCATCATTTGCAGGTCACCTTAATATCCGATCGCAGTGGAATGACTTTCCAACACGGCCGATGTTACCTTTCCCAGGGAGACTGCCTTGGCTGACGATTTCGATCTGATCGTGATCGGCGCAGGCTCCGGCGGCGTCGCCGCTTCCCGCAGGGCAGCGGCGTACGGAGCACGCGTGCTCATCGCAGAGCCCGACCGGATCGGAGGCACCTGCGTGATGCGCGGTTGCGTGCCGAAAAAGCTGATGATGTATGCGGCAGGCTTCGCGCGGGAGCTGCGCGAGGCCGAAGGCTTCGGCTGGACCGGCGTGGCGGGCGTCTTCCAGATGGAGCGCTGGGCCGACGCCAAGGCGCGCGAGCTCGATCGCCTCGAAAGCATCTACCGGGACATGCTGGTCGATTCGGGCGTGCAGCTGGCGCCGCAGCGCGCGCGCCTGGTCGCGCCCAACGCCGTTGCCGTCGGCGACCGCACGCTGCATGCGGCCCGCGTGTTGATCGCGACCGGTTCTGCTCCTGCACAAGAGGCGGTACCGGGACTCGGCCTGGCCATGACCTCGAACGACGTGCTGAATCTGCGCCAGGTACCCTCGTCCTTGCTGGTCGTCGGCGGCGGCTATATCGCGGTGGAGTTCGCCAGCATTCTGTCGGGCCTGGGCGCGAAGGTGACGATGGCCTGTCGCGACACCTTTCCGCTGCGCGGCTTCGACATCGACCTGCGAACGCGGCTGGCCCGCGCGCTGAGCGAGCGCGGCGTCGCCATCGCTTCCGGGGTGGCACTGCAGTCGCTCGAGCGCAGCGCCTCGGGCTACACGTTGAATCGCGCGGACGGCTCCGCGCTGAGCGCCGAGGCCGCGCTCAATGCGACGGGGCGCCAACCCAACACCGCCGGACTCGGCTTGCACAGCGTCGGGGTCCGAGTGGACGCACGCGGCGCGATCGCGGTGGACGCGGACAGCCGCACCAGCATCCAGAGCATCTGGGCCGTCGGCGACGTCACCAACCGCAAGAACCTCACGCCGGTGGCCATCGCCGAGGCGCGCGCGTTCGCCGACACCGAGTTCGGAAAATTGCGCGCCCGCGTGGACCTTCGCAACGTGGCGAGCGCGGTCTTCAGCGACCCGCCCATCGCGACGGCCGGCCTGTCGGAGGCCGACGCCGCGAAGCTTGGCCCGGCGGACATCTACGAATCGGATTTCAGGTCGATGAAGACGGCGTTCATCGGGGGCACGGCCCGCTCCTACATGAAACTGGTGGTGGACGGCCTGAGCGATCGCGTCCTGGGCATCCACATGATCGGACCGGACGCCCCGGAGATCGTGCAGGCGCTGGCGGTCGCACTGACGTGCGGCGCCACCAAACGCGATTTCGACCACACGGTGGCGGTGCATCCGACCGTCGCCGAGGAGTTTGTTCTGATGCGCGAACCGTCGCGTCGCTACAGGCACCCTGCTTCCGCGCCGTCATGACGGCTCCACGGCGGTCGGCTTCACTTCAAATTGGTGGCATCAAAGGCGTCCGGCAACAGCTCGGAGCTTGTCCGCCTTTGCACGATCTTCCGGTCCAGGTCGGCGAACCAGACCTCTATCTCGTGTCCTCCATGCATCGCCGCTTCGGAAATGAGCTGCCGGCAGCGTCCGCAGGGCGCCGTCGCCTTGGGCT
>Ga0209698_10006113_pt1 | contig 12850 bp, 8 predicted proteins | sample LitLauG_LLR_2012_FD_187203 | JGI IMG/M metagenome (GOLD analysis project Ga0209698, IMG submission 187203) | Freshwater sediment microbial communities from Pennsylvania, USA - Little Laurel Run_MetaG_LLR_2012 (SPAdes) (version 2) | ecosystem: Environmental > Aquatic > Freshwater > Creek >...
CAGCGGCCGCGCTCCCCCAGCACTTCAATTTGCAATTTCGCCTGCGACGCGTAGGCCATTTCCAAGACAACCTCATCCAGCACTTCGGGTTTTCCGAAGTCGATTTCGACGAACATGCCGGGAGAGAGGGCCTGCCAGCTCGACCATCGCGTGGCGTAACAATTGTCGAAGGCCAGTTGTACCTGCCACCCGTTCGGCCAAGCGCTGAGACGCCACGGAGAAGAGCGAGGCAATTCCCTACCCTGCGAATAGACCCGCATTTCCGAAACCGTCCAAAAATCCTGGCCGGACGCCGTCTGGACCACGCGCACACCGTGCGTCGTCACGGGCAGAAAGCGAAACCGCTGGTGGAGAGTCGCCCGCGCCCGCGCGTCCACCGGCCCCGCCAGCATATCCTGTCCCAGATTGCCCAGCACCGATTCGTACGCAATTACAAAGGTGCGGTTTAGATATGCCTCGGCCCGGGTGTCCAGCGAGAAGACCTTGGCGCGAGAGGGCAACAGGGTTTCCAGCGCCGGCTTCAGGGCATAATCTGGAAGGTGTTCTTTGAGGAACACGGGCTCCGCTTTGAGCCGCAGGGCGGCTGCCACCGGGATCGATCCCAAATGCCAATTGGTCTTATCGGAATAGAGCGAGAGCATGTCAGGCCAGCCGGCCAAGGCCTGACCAAGCGCCAAAACCGGAAGAATCCCTTGCAAATTTTGGAGTGCCATGCCCAGGGCGAGTGAGAGGAACGGAAGAGCTGGGATCAGGAAACGCGAACCGACGTTGAAGTATGCCGGGATCGCAAATACGGCGGCCGCTACCAGGGCGCGCCGGCCGGCCGGCTTTCGCAGCGCCAACAGCGCCAGGGGCGCCAGCAGAAAAACCGGCCCAATAGTGCCGCCCACGAAACGCCCGCGAACCGCGATCTGCCACGGGATTTGCCAGAAGTGCCGGATCCCTTCATAGTGCCGCAGGTCCTCGAGGTAAAGCTGTTCCATGCCCTCGTGGTAATAAGGATTAGGGAACCACCGGTTTGCAAAAGGCGCCAGGGGATTCCCAAGCCATATCCAATTGCGCAATATCCACGGCAGCATGAGGACCGCCGCCGCAGACACCAAAATCCCGACTTCCCTCCAGGGTCGTCGGCCGCGAGGCGTCCTCCACCAAAGGAAGGCGGCCGCAAACGGCAGGGCAAGCACGGCGGTATACTTCACGGAGAATGCGAATCCAGCAAGCAGACCCATTAAAATCAGCAAAGTACGCTCTCTGGTAGCATCCCATACTTGAAGTAAATAGAAGACCGAAAAGACGGTTGTAGCGACGGCCAGGTCGTTGTAAGCGGAGGCTCCCGCCTTGCCGGCAACCGGGCAGGCGTAGACCAGCAGCGCCGCAAATACGCCCGCCCGGGGGAAATCGAAGCGCCTTCCGTAGCACACGATTAGCAACGGAAGGGCGGATTGAAATGCGAAGTGCACCAGGGCGGCGGCGGAATGCCGGCCCAGAGTGAAGGCCACCAGAAAGAGCATCTCCATCCCCTGCGAGAGGTATGAGTACATGCTGTGGTAGTCCCATACAAAACCGTGATGCTGCCGGAATCGGGCCACATTACCGAGGTGATAGCCGCTGCCATCCGGACTGGTTTCCGGGGCCAAGGCATTAATAAAATAGACGAAGAAGAATGCCGTAAATACAATAAAAAACAAGCTCATCCAAGAACTGGATACGGCCGGCAACGACGGGCGGGGTGTTTGTGACGGGCGCTGGTAGACTGCCGCGGCAATCGCCGCGAGACCGCCCAACAAAAATAGGCCGGGGCGTGCCTGCTGAACCACGCAAAGCACGAACGTCGCCAGGCTGAGCAGTGCGGCGCCCACCACAAATGCGAAGAGCGCCGCTTCCTCCCGGTACAAGAAGACACGCAACCGGTTGAGCAGGAGCACCCCCAAGGCCCAGGACACACCGACAGTGAACAAGAAACCGAAAAGGATGGGGAGAATGGCAGGCATCTATTGGGTAAAGCCGGCGTTGAACAGGAGAAAGGTAAGCTGCGCCCCGTCGTCCGGAGATACCCATTTCCGATCCGTTTCGAAGGTCACGTGAATGTACTGGTTGGGTTGCACCCATCCATCCGGGACGGGCTTGGCCACCTCATATTTGCCGGGATGGTCGCAGTAGAGCGACCCGAGGGGTTTACCGTCCATGGCGTACGAGATCCTCACCGGGCCCGTGACCTTAAAGGTCACCTCGGGGACACCCAATTCAGCGGTGAATCGAACACTGCCAGCCTGCTGGACGCGGAACCGCAACTCGGGATGAACAAAGGCCCAGCGATAAACCCCGCGCTCACGGCTGACGTCGCGCACGATATAGTCGTCAGCGACCGGGTCGGCCATCGTAATGAAGGCGGCGATGCCGCCGGGATCGACTCCCAGATCCAGAGAGCGCTGCTCCGGCACCGGGTAGCGTCCCGGCTGGCGTCCGCACGACGCCAGCAGTAATGCGGCCATCCCAATCAGCGAAGTCCAGCGCGCCACGCCACTGCGAGTATAGCAGGAGGTTAGGCGCACGCCGTTGAAACACGGCGGTTAACGACACTACTCGCCAATTCGCAGACGGTATGTTAAGGTAGCCTAATTAACGTGGGCATGGACCTGATGGACGATCTCCGCTACGGCCTGCGGGGATTGATGAAGAACCGCGGTTTCGCGGCGGTTGCGATCCTTTCCCTGGCGCTGGGAATCGGCGCCAACACCACCATTTTTACGTTCCTCAATGCCATCTTCCTGCGGCCGTTGCCAGTGAACGATCCCGCAGGGCTGGTGGCCGTGTTCACGCTGGACCCGCGATTTCCCGGGTATCTCCCCTGTTCCTATCCGAACTACAAGGATTACCGCGACCACAACCAGTCCTTTTCGTCGTTGCTGCTTTATTCGAGCGTTTCGGGAAGCCTCACGGAAGGCGAAGCCCCGCAACCCGTGCTGTTTCAAATGGTCTCCGGCAATTACTTTCAGACGCTGGGGGTCAAGCCGGTGGCGGGCAGGGCCTTCCTACCGGAGGAAGACTCCCCGTCGGGCGGGTATCCGGTCGCTGTAATCAGCCATGCGTTATGGATGCGCCGGTTTGGCGGAGATCAACAGATTACCGCGCATACCCTGGAGATAAATGGCCACGTCTTCCGCGTGGTAGGAGTCGCTCCGCCGGGCTTCCAGGGCGTAAGCCTGCTGACCCCGGTGGATGTGTGGGTGCCCATGGCAACCTACGCGCAAGTGTACCCGGAGGCCGCCCCGGTAAACCAGCGGCGGGCGCTGCTGTTCTCGGTGGTGGGACGGCTCAAGCCAGGCGTGAGTATGCCAGGGGCACAAGCGGAAATGCAGATTTTGTCGCAGGATTTGGAGCGCGAATATCCTCGCGACAACGAGGGCCGACGGGCGACGCTGTTGCCGCTGGCGGAAAGCGCCATCAATCCACGCACCCGCGCGGTGATGACGGCTTCGGGCTCGGTATTGCTAGTGATTACCGGCCTGGTGCTTCTCATCGCTTGCGCCAATGTGGCCAACCTGCTTCTGGCACGAGCTGCGGGGCGCGGCCGGGAAATCGCCATCCGGCTGGCGCTCGGTGCGGGGCGGGGGCGGCTGGTGCGGCAGCTTCTTACGGAAAGCACCGTGCTGGCGCTGGCCGGGGGAGGATTGGGCCTGGTGTTTGCCGGTTGGGCGCGCAACGTGCTCTGGTCATTGCGTCCACCGTTGCTCAGTGCCGCGGTCTTCCATATCGAACTGGATGGGCGAGTGCTGGCCTTCACCCTGGGCGTGTCGCTGCTGACCGGTATTCTTTTCGGGCTGATGCCCGCGCTGCGCAGCACGAGGCCCGATCTGGCTACAGGCCTGAAGGAACGAACCGGGCTTCCCGCCTCCGGCGTGGGCGGACACCGCACCCGCTCGGTCCTGGTGACTCTCGAGATCGCGTTGTGTGTGATAAGCCTCGTGGGAGCCGGCTTGTTCGTCCGGAGCCTCAACAATGCTCAACATATTGAGGCGGGTTTTGACACGGAGCACCTGGGAATGGTGACCTTTAATGTCGCCGGCCTGGGGTATGACGCCGCTCGCAGCCGGGAGTTCCAAAACCGGGCGTTGGAGCGTGCATCGGCCGCGCCTGGCGTAGTCTCCGCGGCGATATCCAAAGACCCGATGTTTCGCGTCTCGCTGGCTCGCACGGCTCTTACAGAAGACGATCCGCGGGGCGCCCAGGGCCGGGTAACACCGGTGAGCCCCGTTTCGCCGAATTATTTCCAGACGACCGGTATTGCGTTGTTGCGGGGCCGCGATTTCAGCGTGATGGACACCGTGAAAACGCCGCGGGTCGCCATCATCAACGAAGCCGCCGCCGCGCGTTTCTGGCCGAACCGGGAGGCCATCGGCCGCCGGGTAGGTTTTCTCGGCGACGACGCTCCTTTGGAAGTGATCGGAATTGCGCGCAACGCCAATTACACCGCTGTGGGCGAGGCGCCGCAGGCGCTGATCTACACGGCGTTCCTGCAAGAAAACGGAACTGCCTGCGCCATCATCTTTCGGGCCAGCCGCGATCCACAGACGGCTTTGGCCAGCGTTCTGCGTGAGGTCCAGGCGGTCGAGCCACACCTCCTTCTGCAATCCACCACTGTGAGTTCGGTGATCGCAACCTCGCTCTGGGTCCCGCGGCTTTCAGCGGGGCTGCTCAGTGTTTTCGGAATTCTCGGCCTGCTGCTTGCCAGCGTGGGCATTTACGGAGTGATTTCCTATTCCGTGCATCAGCGAACCCGGGAAATCGGGATTCGCATGGCACTGGGCGCCAGCCCTGCCAACGTGCAGGCCCTGATGCTGGGCGAAGTGCTCAGACTGATCACCCTGGGGGTATCGGGCGGGTCACTCATCGCCATGGCCGGCTCGCAAACCATCCGCAGTCTGCTGTTCGTCTCGGGAACGGACGTATCGACCTTTGTCCTGGTTCCGGCTATCCTGGTGCTGGTAGCCCTTCTGGCGTCCTGGATGCCCGTGATACGCGCCACGCACATCGACCCCGCCACGGCGCTGCGGCAGGATTAGACAGGAGGGGTGGGCCCAAGCCGACGTTCCACTAGAATCAAATTTGGTCCTCGTTCAGAACGTTTCCAAGCTCTACCGTCTATATCGGCGCCCGTCCGACCGTCTCTGGGAATTACTTCCCGGCGGCCGGCCGCGCCACACCGATTTCTGGGCCCTCCGGGACATCAGCTTTCAGCTCGAAAAGGGCGAGACGCTCGGCGTGGTCGGGCCCAACGGCTCCGGCAAGAGTACCTTGCTCGAAATCGTCAGCGGAATTCTGCAGCCCACCTCGGGCCGCGTGGTGAGCCGTGGGCGCACCGCCGCTCTACTGGAGTTGGGCGCAGGATTCAATCCCGAATTTTCCGGCCGCGAGAACGTCTACCTCAATGGCGAGATCATGGGACTCAGCCGCGCCGAAATCGAGAAGGCCATGCCCTCAATTGAAGCATTCGCAGAAATTGGCGACTTCATCGAGCGGCCGGTGAAGGAATATTCCAGTGGGATGTACGTCCGGCTGGCGTTTTCCACCGCGATTCACGTCGAGCCGGAAGTCCTGATCGTGGACGAAGCACTGGCCGTGGGCGACGCGGTTTTCGCCAATCGGTGCGTGCGCAAGTTTGAAGAACTGCGCGAGCGCAAGATCACGGTCTTATTTGTGTCGCACGATCTGGGGCTTGTCAAACAACTTTCCACGCGGGCCATCCTGCTGCTAAACGGCCGCATCGAGGCACACGGCTCGCCCAACGACGTAATCAACCGATATATCGGGTTGGTGTTGGAGCGTCAGGCGCCGCGAGTCCGCAAGGACGGCCGGCTGCGCGCCAGCCATCGCCACGGAGATGGATCGAGCGAAGTCCTGGACGTCCGGATTCTGAACGCGCGCGGAGAAGCGGTGAGCTCGGTGGCGGCAGGCGAGTGCATTACGATTCGCGTGCGGTCGAAGTTCCACGCCGCCACCACAGACCCCATGACCGGCATCCTCCTCCGCACCCGCATCGGCATGGAGGTCTACGGCACCAACACGCGGATCGAGAAAAAGCACCTCGGCGATTTTCAACCCGGCGACGAGCTCGAAGTGGATTTCCGCATGGAGTGTTGGCTCACTCCGCAATCCTACACCTTGACCGTAGCCACGCAGAATTCCGACGGGACCAGCCACGACTGGCTCGACGACGCCATCGCCTTCGACGTGGTGGATACGCGCGTCGCCGCCGGCGTAACGAATTTGAGGGCGCAAATTGCATGGCGCGTGTCACGGTAAAGGTACATCCCTGCGCACGCCGGTCAAGCATCACCGGGCGATTCGGCGAAGCGTACAAGCTCGACTTGGCCGCGCCGCCCGTGGATGGCAAAGCCAACGAAGAATGCGTGCGCTTTTTGGCGGAACTGGCACGCTGGCCCCGCGCGCGAGTCCGCATCGTAACCGGGTTAACGGGACGCCTAAAGGTGGTGGAAGTGGAAGGAATGGCGCAGGAGGAACTGGAGCGGTTGCTAACCGGGCAGCATAGCGGTTGAAAGCGATTCCGGCCGCAGCCCCTCCGCCATGATGATCCACGTACCATCGGGAACGATGGCTTGCAGCGCAATTACCTCGAGAATCGGCGGATTCGGCCAGCGCGGCCACGTCTGCATGGGCCCGTAAGTGAACTGCGCCTGTTTGAGACGAAAGGCGGCTTTGCCCTCCCCGGCTTGGAATTCGATAGTTCCGTTGCGCGCCGAGCGCAGCGTTCCCAGGGCGGAAAAGCTGCCGGATTGCGAGTGGAAAAACAGGCCGAGTTCCTTCCCGCTCGCCTTCCAGTCGGAAAAGATCCGCCAGGCCTGCTGGGCGGAAATCGGTTGGCTTGCGACTTCGTGGGGCATGGTGTCAGGATACACGAGATTCCACTGTAGTCTTCGTTCGCGGCCTGGACGGACGATATTTTCGTCCGCCGCCCATCCCAGATTCCGGCGCGGTGTGCGGTAATGGAGGGGAACATGGAACTCGAAAAGATACAGCGCGAACTCGCCGGCCAGAAACTCGACGGCTGGCTCTTCTTCGACCATCACCGGCGCGACCCGCTCGCGTACCACGTGCTGGGCCTTGCCAACCGTATGGCGACCCGCCGCTGGTATTATTTCATTCCCGCGCAGGGCCAGCCGGCCGGTCTCGAACACCGCATCGAACGCGGCATGCTCGCCTCCTTGCCCGGTGAAAAGCTTCCGTATTCGAGCTGGACCGAGCAGGTAGCCGGATTGCGAACGCTGTTGAAAGGGCAGCGGCGTGTGGCCATGCAGTACTCGCCGCAGTGCGCCATTCCCTACGTGTCGATGGTGGATGCCGGAACCGTGGAACTGGTGCGCAGCGTGGGCGTGGAGGTGGTCAGCTCTGCCGAATTGATTCAAGCCTTCGAAGCGCGCTGGACCCCCGGAGCCCTGGAGATGCACCTCGAAGCCGGCCGGCGCGTGGACCGGGCGCGCGCCTCCGCTTTCGATCTCATTCGCGAGCGTACACGCAACGGAGCGCCGCTCCAGGAACTGGAGGTCAAGCGCTTCGTGCTCGATACCTTCGCCCAGGCCGGGATGGTGACCGATCACGGACCCATCGTCGGCGTAAACGCCAACGCATCGAATCCGCACTATGAACCTACTGACGAGGTCTCTTCTCCCATTGGACGGGGCGATTTCGTCCTGCTGGACATGTGGGCCAAGCTGGACCGGCCGGGAGCGGTTTACTACGACATCACCTGGACGGGATTCTGCGGGGACCAGCCCAGCGAAGACATGCGCAACGTATTCGCGGTGGTCACTGGCGCCCGGGATACCGCCATCCAGCGAGTACAGAGCGCCGTGGCCAAACGACAAGCTCTATGCGGCTACGAAGTGGACGACGTGGCCCGCGGATTCATCGAAAGCCGGGGGTTCGGCTCCTATTTCGTGCACCGCACCGGCCACTCGATCGGAGAGGAAGTCCACGGTAACGGCGCGAACATGGACAACCTGGAAACCCACGACGAGCGCCGCGTCTCGCCGTGGACCGGCTTTTCGATCGAGCCCGGTGTGTATCTGCCCGAGTTCGGCGTGCGCTCCGAGATCAACATGTTCGTAGGCGACAACGAGGCCCGAGTGACGGGGGAGATTCAGCGAGAGCTGGTCTTACTGTAATGGCAACCTAATCGCCTCGCGCGCTATACTCGAGTGACTTGATATGAGTAGGAACCTTGCCATTGTGCTTCTTGCCTCACTCGTCTGCCTCTGTGCGGCGGCGCAGCCGGCTGGTCCGCTTCCGGAAGACCCGCTGCACATTTGGGCTGGCAAAGCGGCTCCCGATTCCGTCGAGCGCTGGGTAAACCGCCGCCTGGAGCTTGCCCAACGGGCCATCGATCGCCTGATCAACGTGCCGGGTCCGCGTACCGTTGAGAATACTCTCGCCCCTTACGATGAAGCGGCGGATGAAATCGCTACGGCGCAGATGGAAACCGGGCTTCTCAACGCGGTGCACCGCGAGAAATCTGTACGAGACCTCACCCAAAAACTGGCGCAAAAGGTATCCTCCGCCCAAACGGACTTGAACTTGAATCAAAAGGTGTACAAGGCCCTGTCGGCGCTGGACGCTTCCCATGCAGACGCCGCCACGCGCCATTATGTGGAACATACACTGCTGGAATACCGCCTGGCGGGTGTCGACAAAGACGACGCGACGCGCGCCCGAGTACGCACACTTCAGGACAAAATCACCGAACTAGGCCTCCGCTTTAGCCGGAATATTGCGGAAAGCGCGAACAAAGCCAAGGCGGAGAAATCCGAACTGGCGGGCCTGCCGGAAGACTATCTGGCGAAACATCCGCCAGCCGCAGACGGAACCGTCACCATCGGGACCGATAACGCGGAGGTTACGCCGGTTTTGCAGTATGCCAAAAGCGAGGACCTGCGCCAACGGGTTTTCCTGGCCTATTATGAGCGCGGTTACCCCGCCAACAAACAGGTGCTCCTGGATCTGCTGGCCGCACGCGATCAGGTCGCGAAGCTTCTGGGCTATCGTACCTGGGCCGACCTGGCAACTGCCGACCAGATGATGGGATCGGCCGCTAATGTGAAAAGGCTTCTGGCGGATGTGGATGCAGCATCCAAGGCGGCCGCCAAACGGGAGTATGAAATGATGCTGGCTTTCGCCCAGAAAAGCCAGCCCGGCCTCAAGACGATTTCCATCGCCAGCGGTAGTTTTTGGCCGGAGCAGTACCGACGGGCCGCTTTCGACTTCGATTCTCAATCCGTACGCCCCTACTTTGCTTATGATCGGGTGCAACAAGGGATTCTCGAGACCGCCGCCAAACTGTTCCATGTGCGTTTTCAACCGGCAGGGAACGCGCCGGTATGGGATGCCTCCGTACCGGCTTGGGATGTCTACGATGGCAGCCGGCTCATCGGCCGGTTCTACCTGGACATGCATCCCCGCCCCGGAAAAGACCAATGGTTCAGCATGTATCCAATTCTCTCCGGGGCCCCTGGAAAACACCTGCCCGAAGGGGCGCTCATCTGCAATTTTCCGGGGGGCGCGGCGGGCGACCGTGGGCTTCTGCGGTACGAGGACGTGGTCACCTTTTTTCACGAGTTCGGCCATCTGATGCACCAGATCCTGGGTGGAAACCAGAGGTGGTCGGGAATCAGCGGAACGAATGTCGAGGGCGATTTCGTAGAAGCTCCGTCCGAGATGCTGGAAGAGTTCTTCCACGACCGGCGCATCCTGCAATCCTTTGCTCGCCACTATCAGACCAACCAGACCCTACCGGACGCCGTAATCGAAAAGATGAACCGGGCCGGCGCTTTCGGCCGGGGACGGTGGATTCAGCAGCAACTGTTCTATACGAATTACTCGCTCGATCTGCACGACCATCCGCCCGCTGGGCTTGATCTGGATGCCCTTCAGCGGGCGGACTTCACGCGCTTCTCACCGTTCGCGTATCTCGACAATCACTTCTTCGCGTCCTTCACCCATCTCACCGCCTATTCTTCGAACTATTACACCTACCTGCTGGATAAAGTGATCGCGCTCGATTTCTTCAGCCAGTTTGACCGTTCCAACCTGCTGGAAGGCCCCATGGCAATGCGATACCGCAATACGATCCTGGCCGCGGGCGGCTCCAAACCGGCAGCCGATCTGGTGAAGGACTTCCTCGGCAGGCCGCAGAATATGGACGCACTGAAGGCTTGGATGAACGAGGAGTTCGCCCCGTCGAAGTAAACCGGAGTACGATGGCTATCGCGCCTGAAGGTTGTCGTTGATGAATTTCGCCAGGCGCGTCTCGATCGCCGCGGTGTCCCTGCCTCTGGGTAGCGGTACGTGAATGTACCCTCCCAGATCGGTCGGAACCTCTGTGCCCTCCTCGACAATGACGAGCGTTCGTTCCTTGCCTTTCTTGCCGGCAAAGTAGCCGAGCTCGAAAATGACATTGTCCCTGGGAACCTTGCGTACACCCGTCTTGCGCGCTAATTGGTCCGAGGCGGTAAAAAGAAAAATCCCGCAGGTCGTCGACCGGGCGGCCTCCTCGACCCGCTGAAGAATGAAGCCGCCCGTTTTGAACTGATGCCAATCGAGCAGGTCGACGCCCATACCGGTCAGATACACCGAAATCGACCTGGCGACCGGCTCGGCCTCACTGGAGTACCCCAAAAAGACATGCCGGTGGTTGTTCACGTCCTGGAGCCATTTCGAAAAATCGGCTTCGAAATCGCTGGACTGCAGCCAGTCTTCGCGGAGGGAACGCGGCGGTTTGCTGGGCCGGGGAACATAACCCTCGCGCAGTGTTCCGCGTGACATGACATCCTTTTCCATGATGACTAACAGAGGCTTCTCCGCTGCGATTGCCATCGTGTTCATGATGTGCGCGAATTCGGATGGCAGAATGCACTCCTGATCCTGCTTCCGATTCAAGCGGCGCGCCGACCATTGGGAGAACGCCACCACGACGACGCCATCGACACCGCAGACCTTATCGTATCGGGCAGCCACCCCGTCGCGGGGCGGAGATTCTCTGGAGGTGTCCAAGCCCGCGGACTGGAGCTTCTCGCACAGCGCGTCCAGGAAGGAGATTTGGGCCTTGGAGAGGTTCTCGATTTTCCCTGAGCTTACCTGGATCACACGCTTCTTAAGTTCCGTGCTCATTCGGCACCAGCCAGCCTACCAGATTTATCGCGCAAGGCGATGGACAGAATACCTACCGGGGGCGTCTACCGTTGTAGCGCCGCCACTCCCGGCAGTTCGATTCCCGCCAAGAACTCCAGCGAGGCCCCGCCGCCGGTGGAAACGTGCGTGATCTTGTCCGCCACTCCCGCCGCTTTTACGGCCTTCTCGGAGTCTCCGCCGCCGACCACGGACGTCGCTCCCGAGGCCGCCACGGCTTTGGCTACGGCCACCGTTCCGCGGTCGAAAGGCGGCTTCTCGAAGATTCCCATCGGTCCATTCCAAATCACCGTCTTCGCTCCCGCCAGCACCCGCGAATACAGATCGATGGTCTTAGGCCCGATATCTACTCCGATCCTGCCGTCGGGAATCGTTTCCACCGCTTCATTCGCTGCGCCAGGCTGGATCTCGGACACCACGATGTGGTCGACCGGGAGCATCAGCTTACCGCCCAACTTCTCCAGCAGTTTCCCGGCGAGTTCGACCTTCTCTTCCTCCACCAACGATTTGCCGGTGGAGTGTCCTTGCGCTTTGAGAAACGTGTACGCCATGGCGCCGCCGATCAACAGCTTGTCGACCACCTTGCCCAGGTTCTCGATCACTTCGATCTTGTCGGAAACCTTGGCGCCGCCCAGGATCGCGACGCAGGGCCGCTCCGGATGGCTGGTTCCCATTCCCAGATATTTCAGTTCCTGCTCCATCAGCAGCCCGGCAGCCGCCTCGGGGACGAACCGGACCATGCCTGCGGTGGAGGCGTGCGCCCGATGAGCCGACCCGAACGCATCGTTCACATAGACGTCGCACAGCGCCGCCAGCTTGCGCGCGAACTCCGGGTCGTTTTTCTCCTCTTCGGGGTGGAAACGCAGGTTCTCAAGCAACAGCACTTCGCCGGGCGCCGGTTTCATCGCTTCCACGGACGGCCCCACGCAGTCGGGCGCCATCCGGACGGGGCGGCCCAGCAATTCCGAAAGCCGCGTCGCCGCCGGCTGCAGGCTCATCTCCGGATTCGGCTTGCCTTTGGGACGGCCCAGGTGAGAAGCCAGGATAACCCCCGCGCCGCGCTCCAGAGCCAGCCGAATCGTTGGCAGGGATGATTTGATGCGCTTGTCGCTGGTAATCTCCATTTGGCCCTGGATGTTCTTTTCCAGCGGCACATTGAAATCCACGCGGATGAATACGCGTTTGCTCTTCAGGTCAAGATCGCGAACCGATCGGTAAGACATATCATCGTCGAGCGTAGCATGCTTCATTCTTTGGGCCGCGTTTGCTCGTTGGCCGTGCGTCCCTAACTGCCGTGCTGCTTCTCCTGCACCAGACTGACCTGGCGCAGAAGCAGGAATTCGGATACATTCTCCGAGGTCACGATTCCCAGCAGACGCTCGTCGGAATCCATCACCAGAGCGCAGGCGCCCGGCGCGGACACCTGCGGCAGCACCTCGTTCAGCGGCGTGTCGGGTGAGAGCCGCGGGAATTCGCGGTCCATGGCTCCCGCCACGTATCCCTCGGGGCCGGCGGTGAGCATCGCGCGCACCAGATGCGAGCGGCTCAACAGTCCTACTACGGTCTCGCCGTGCATGACCGGAAAATCGTGCTGCGAAGTGGCCAGCAGCAAATTGCCCGCGTCGCGGATGGTATCACCATGCTGCAAGGT
>Ga0209698_10006114_pt1 | contig 12850 bp, 9 predicted proteins | sample LitLauG_LLR_2012_FD_187203 | JGI IMG/M metagenome (GOLD analysis project Ga0209698, IMG submission 187203) | Freshwater sediment microbial communities from Pennsylvania, USA - Little Laurel Run_MetaG_LLR_2012 (SPAdes) (version 2) | ecosystem: Environmental > Aquatic > Freshwater > Creek >...
TTGTCCAGCTCGGGGAAGCTGGCACCATGACGCGCAAAGGAAACGGCCTGGTTGAACACATTCAGCAAGAGATCGAGCAACTTGTGGTACTCGGGCTTGAGCTCCCCGGGGCATGCGTTCTTTGTGAGGTCAGTCCAGTAGCCGTCGGCGCACACCCAGATTTCGAAGAGCGTCGGCTCGTCTTTCTGGATGGGGCGATCGCCAGTGGCGGTGAAGGTGGCAATCCCCTTGCCCGACCAGACCAGCGTGAAGGCGCGGGCCATCTCGACCTTGCCTTTGTAGCCGACGCCGATGCCGTGGACGAAGCCCTCGTACATGGCGCCGACTTCACTTTCTTTCATGCCGGGACGCATGTGCTCGCGTGTATGGTCCATGGCGAGTGCTGCGAGTTCGTTGGCGAGGCGCATACGCTCGACTTCCTGCACGGTCTTGATTGCGCGCGCTTCGTTGAGAAGCGGGGTGGCGTCGACGACATGGCTGCAGAACTCGGTGAATGATTCGAAGTAAGACATCATGAACGTAGTCGGCTCGCCAACCATACGGTCGGCTGACTGCGTGCCCATGTTGAGCTCGATGGCAACCTTGTCGGTCAAGCCGCGCTGCTTGAGGACTTCGTAGGCGCGGTCCCAGGCGCGGAACTGCGGCGGACGCGGGTCACGCTCGTCGTAGCCCTTGAAGTAGAGGATGTCCTTCGTCCACGAATTACGCTCGGCGTCGGCTTGCTGCGGTTCGAGCGCGATCAGGGTGGGCTCGCCCTCGCGGGGGAAGACGACGGCATCGTAGCCCTTCATGCACCAGTAGTTGGTGAGATAGAGGACATTGTCGGGCGCGCGGCAGACGAGGGCGGAAAGGTCCTGGTCTTTCATCAGGGCGCGGACGCGGTTGAGCTTGGAGTTGTCTACTGGCCAGGGCATCTACTACGTCTTCCTCACTTCCTTATCTTCGAGTGCGAGGGCGGGTCGCCCTCGCGACCGCCGGCGAGTCGCCGGCGCTACGTTCTCGCTTCGTCGCGGTACTAGTGCACCGTTACCGGTTTGTTTTCTTCCTGAAAATTCCAGGAAGCTTCTTTGCCTTTGATCAGGCGGTAGACCGCGGTGTGCAGGGGTGCCGGTACTCCGACTCTCTCTGCTTCGCGAGCAATCGCGCCGGACAGAAAATCGACCTCGGTTGTCAGTTGACGCCGGACATCGTAGAGCATCGACGGCGGATGATTCGTCATGGCCCCCAGCTTGTTCATCTCCCATGGGTCTTCATGTAAATGGATTCCGAGGGCCTCGGCCACGCGTTCGCCTTCCTCAATGAGTGCATGAAGAAGATGGCCCAAATCCGAGAAATGCGATTCGTCCGCAAAATGCGGCGAATGCGGAAGGCCGGTGAGCGCGGAGACGCTGTTCACCGAGGAATTGAAAATCAGCTTGGACCACTGCGCGGGTTTGGCGTCTTCTAGGGCCTGCGCTTTGAGGCCGGAGGAGACAATGAGATCGGCGGCATCTTTGACTACGGAGTAAGGCGTAGCCGTGGGTTCGAACGGACCCATCCAAGTCGGCGTGTCAAGTTCGTACTGCACGTGTGTGTCGGTGTGGCGGGTGCCGCTCATGAAAGTTGTGCCGCGAATGACGTATCCGCGAGTGAGAACGGCGATGATCTCTTCGCTGCCGACCCCGTTTTGAGCGGAGAGAACCGCACCTTTGTCGAAGTGGCGGCCCACGAGCCGGAAAGAATCTTTAATTTGCGTCGCCTTGGTGGCGACGATGCCGAGATCGCAATCGGGGACATCATTCGGATTGGTGGTTGCTTTGAGGGTGACGGAAAAGTCGTGGGTGCCCGTGACGCGCAGGCCTTCGCGATTGAGGGCGCGGGCGTGATCGTCGCGGCGAACGAAGGCCCAGACCTCGGCGACCCGCGCCAGGTGCGCGGCGTAGAGGCTGCCGATGGCGCCACATCCGATGATGCAAACCTTCTTCATTGACCTTGAGAGGCGCCGTCCCTACGGGACTCTTCTTCCCCGCTTGAGTCTTCCCAGTGCTTACGCACTGGGCTGTTAAATTCCGCCGCTTCGCGGCTTTGATGCATCTATTTTCCAGCTTTGCTTTGCCCGTTCATCTTTTTTCCACCTTCACTTGTTCGGACAGTTGTCCGCCTTCGTGCTGCTTTAGGCTGCGGAAAATGCTATCGGCATTATTGAACGAATCGTTGATGAAGATGCCTTGTGCGAACAAGGCATCTTGCAACGCGGCTGAAATTGTATGGACCGGCGCGGCGCCGCCTTCTCCCATACCCTTTGCCCCGCTGTAGCTATGGGGCGAGGGTGTGGATGTGTGGCCATACTTAATCTTCGGAATATTCACAGAGGTGATCGGCGTGTAGTCACTGAAGGTGCTGGTCAGCATGTTGCCGACTGCGTCATACACGCAGGTTTCCATCAACGCGGCGCCAATGCCGTGGGCGGTGGCGCCGTAGACTTGTCCTTCGACGATGGGCGGATTAATCACCGTGCCGCAATCATCGACGGCGACGTAGTCGAGAATCTTCGGGACGAAGGTGTCGCGATCAATTTCGATTACCGCGATGTGCAACTGCGAAGCGTAGGTCATCGTGAGATTGCCGTACTTTGCTTTCGTGTCGGGAACCTTGAAGGGAGCCCGCCAGACGTAGCGGCAATTCAGCGTGACGTCGAATAGTTCCGGCGAGAGCACGGCGCTGTTTACGTTCACGATGTTGGCGAGGCCCCAGTAGTTGATCGACTTGCCGGTGCTCCTGGCTTTAAGTTCGGGACCTTGCTGGCCGACTCCGAAATCCAGATCGTATTCTTTTGTTTCGAGCACAAAGGCTGCCAGGCGCTTCATTTCAGACTTCAACTTCTGCGCGGCACCGTGAACCGCCGACAACCCAGAAACCGCGAACTGGCTGGCGTAGGTGCCGGAAAAACCGGTGTGCACGTTGCGTTCGGTATCAAAACCGGTGCGGACGGTGATCATGTCGGGATGAATATTGAGCACGTCGGCCACGACCTGAGCGGCGGTCGTTTCGTGTCCCTGCCCCTGCGGGCAGGAGCCGACAGCGACCACCACTTCGCCATAAATATCGAGCTTGCAGTTGGCACCTTGCGAGTTGCCGGAAAATGGCGCGTAGGGGTTGATGATCTGCGACTGGCCGAAGTTGTTGGTGCCGGAATCGAGAGTGGTGCCGATGCCGATGCCAATCATGCGCCCTTCTTTGCGGGCCTCGGCTTGCTTCTTTCTCCAATCATCCCAGCCAATCAGTTTCTTGCCCACATCGAGCATTTTGGGATAGTCGCCCGAATCGTAGATGCAACCGTTGGGCGTGGTGTAGGGGAACTCATGGGGCTGAATGTAATTACGCAAGCGCATTTCATCGGGCGCGATCCCGATTTCGTGGGCGCAAATATCGACGATGCGCTCGAGGAACCACAGGTGCTGCATGCGGGAGTATCCGCGATTTGGACCAACGGGGCATTTATTCGTGACTGCCTGCGAGAAATCGATGCGCGCGTTGCGGAAGCGATAGACGCCGCAGAAGACCTGCGACCAGATGACGCAGCCGAGCGGCTCGTAGCGCGGATAAGCCCCGCAGTCGTCGATGTGGCGCGAGTCGATCGCGGTGATGACGCCGTTCTTGTCGAGAGCGACGCGCGTGCTGCGAAAGATGCGCTCATTTCCGTGGGCGCTTGAAACCATGTGCTCGGAGCGGGTTTCCACCCATTTGATGGGACGGCCGCCGCTCTTTTTCGAGGCGAGGGCGCACACCGCCATTTGCGGATAGCTGGTGATCTTGATTCCGAAACTGCCGCCGATGTCGAAGGTCTGGACGCGAATCTTGTCGATGTGAATGTTCAGGTGCGCGGCGAGGAACTGGATCGCGAATGATGGGAACGAGTTGTTACACCAGTAGTAAATGCGATCGTCCTTCGGGTTCCACTCGGCTATGACGACATTGTTCTCGAGCGGAGTCGAAGAAAAGCGGTGGAAATGCATGCGGTCGATTTCGACGACTGATGCGGCTTCTTTGAATGCTTTCTCAACGTCGCCGAACTCCCACACGCCGTTCCAGACTTTGTTGGTGCCAGCTTCTTCGTGGAGGATGCTGTGGTCGGCGAGGGCCTGCTCGGCATCGACCACGGGTTCGAGGGGTTCGTAGTCCACTTCGACCAGTTCGGCGGCATCATCGGCCAGGGCGGGCGATTCGGCAACGACGGCTGCGACCGGCTCACCCTGGTAGCGGGCTTTGTCGACGGCCATGGGGAAGTCGCGAATCTTCTGGGCTTGCTCGGGGCCGATCTCGATGAAGGGCTGCGTCTGACCGGCGATCTCCTTGCCGGTAATCGCACAAACCACGCCCGGCAACGCCTCGGCAGCGGAGGTATCGACCTTGACGATGCGTGCGTGCGCATAGGGAGAGCGTACAAAGCGGAGGTACAGCATTTGGCGGAGCTTGATGTCGTCGGCGAACTTACCTCGTCCGCGCAGAAGACGGTCTTCTTCTTTGCGGGGTAGAGAGGCTCCTACCCAGGGTCCGCTCGCGTTCTTCTCTTCTTCAGCCACTATGTCTGGTGCCCCCGAAAATTCTGTGCGCCCGAAAACATTTCGCGGACAGGAATGTCCGCGCTACACAAGCTATGCCAGTGCCGACTGCAATCCGTCAATCAGTCTCTGAATCTGTTTTTTGCCCAGCGGCTCGATCAGCCCTCCAGCCACAGATGCCAATCGCCCGAAGATCTGCGCCTCTCCCTGCCAGTTCACTCTGGTTCCATTATTGTTGGCGGGAGGGGTCGGAAGCGCAGTTCCGGGACTGGCCGGCAGGTTGTTCGAGGAGCCGGCAACATCTGTTGCGACGTTGGGCGGCGCAACAGTCTGCGCGACGCTTGCCGTCAAATCAAAGCTGGCCACCATCGTCACGTTTCCACCGGCGACTGCTCCCTGACCTTTGTATTGAGCGCGTCGTGGACGATCTGCCTCGGACAGCTCCAGCTTCACGTCGGCTGCGCCTTTGATATAAGAGACGCCAACATTCACCTTAACCGTGAAGTGCTTGTCGTCCTGCACGGTCAAACTCTGAAACTCCGGCAGCAGCGGAGCGAACCGGTTGGGGTCGGTGAGGAAGTCGTAAACCTCCTCCGGACTTTTCCTGACCGCGAACTCGCCCGAGAACTTGATGGCCATCTCAGGCTCCCCTCATGTTCCGGCCGGCAAGTTGAATGGCCTTGAAGACGTTCATGTATCCGGTGCAGCGGCAGGTATTGCCCGCGATGGCTTTGCGAATTTCTTTTTCGGAGGGCTCGGGATTGTTCGACAACAACTGGTGGGTTGAGAGCATGAGGCCGGGCGTGCAATAACCGCATTGCAAGCCGTAGGATTCGCCGAATGCTTTCTGAATGGGGTGAAGCTGGCCATCTTTCTCAAGACCCTCGACGGTAGTGATTTCTGCTCCGTCGGCTTGCACCGCCAACATAGTGCAGGATTTCACGGCAAGTCCGTTCATGAGCACGGTGCAGGCGCCGCAGTAGGTCGTGTCGCAACCAACGTGGGTTCCTGTCAGGTCGCAGGCTTCGCGCAGGAATTCCACGAGAAGCATGCGGGGTTCGACCGCGCGGGAGTAAAGTTTGCCATTCACTTTGATCTCGATGGCAATCGCTTGAGTGGTGGCGGCTTCAGGCATAGAGATGGGTCCCTTCGATCTGTTCTCCGTGGGCGCGGCGCGCTGCGATCGCGATGGCGCGCTTCACCAGGCCCACCACCAACTGGCGCTTGTATTCGGCTGAGCCGCGCATGTCGGCCTGAGGATCGGCGGCAGCGCGGGCAGCCTCGGCAGCGTGGGAAATTGTCTTATCGTCCAGATTTTTCCCGCGGAGCTCCCCTTCCGCTGCCGTGGCGCGAATGGCGGTTAATCCAACACAGCCCAAAGCAATCGCGATTTCCTGGCAAACCTCGCCCGCCATCGTCAATTGAACGGCTACGCTGGCGCTTGGATAAACGGGGGCGGTGCGCTTGAATGCAAGGTAAGCGCCACCGCTGCCTTTTGCCGGCATCTTTACTTCTACCTCGCTGACCAGTTCGTCGTGGGCGAGGGCAGTGGTGTAAGCATCCTGGATGAAATCATTCAGCGGAATGGCGCGCGCGCCGTTTGGACCCCAGCAGTGAACGGTGGTATCGAGTGTGATCAGGGCGTTGGCCCAATCGCCGCTCGGATCGGCTTCGGCGAGCGATCCGCCGATGGTGCCTCGGTTGCGCACTTGCACGTCCGCGATGCCGGCGGCGCAATCGTGCAGAACCGGGATGGTTCGGGCAAGGGCTGAGTTTTCGATCTCGGCGTGGCGGGTCATGGCGCCGAACCGCAGTGCGCCGCCGTCTTCTTTAATGAATGAAGTGCCAGAGATGAAGTTCAGGTCGACCAGGTGCTCGGGGTTCGCGAACCGCAACTTGAGCAGCGGAATCAGACTCTGGCCGCCCGCCAGCAACTTGGCTCCCTCGCCGAGTTGACCGAGCATGGTGATCGCTTCTTTCAGCGATGAGGCCCGGTGATAGTGAAAGGATCGCGGATACATATGGTCGTTTCCTAGTACTTCGCGGGCGCACCAGCCCGGGTAAATCCCCAGCACGCAGCCACCAGCGCGGCAATCACCAGTGCCGGGCCGATTACAGCCAGCGCTTTGTACAGCAAGGCGCCATGATGATATGTCTGCAGTATGACCGCCAGCGGAAACAGCACGCTTCCTGCCAGCAAACAGAATGCTACCAGTTGTCGAATCTGTTCCGTGAAGTTGACGCGGTGGAACACGACGCCCAGCACGATCAGGAGCATGGCAAGGCCGATCCAGTGAGAGTGCGCGTCTACCTGGCGAACGTAATCGTATTTCGTTTCGCCGTAGCGGAGGAGTGCGGATTGCGATTGCGCCACCTCGCGACTGGCGGCGGCAGCAAAGGACTGGGCAAGCGCGCCACCCATCTGATCGAGCGTCTGATGTTCTTGGAAAAGAGCATATTGCAAGCCGTATAGCATTCCAAAAGCGGCGAGGGTAAGGCCTCCAAAGAGCAGGATTTTTCGCGAGGCGGTCATTGCGCGGCCTCCGCGGAGGCGGCGTCGAGTTTGCCGGAATAGCGAAGAATGCCGACGAGCATTCCCGTAAGGGCGACCAGGACCATGAGACCGCCGATATCGGCGATACCACCGGCCAGCAGGCCGATCTTGAGTTCGAGCAGCACAAAAACGGGCAGAATCACCGAACCGCCGAGGAGCATCTTCACCCAGGCACGCTTCCATTTCTCCGAAAGGAAGACAAACGGCTGCACGAACGAGAGCAGCATGGCGAGCAGGCCGAACTCGATGATGTGGGAATGTGCCGCCAGGTTCACCGCCCGCGCGCCGGCGAGATTGCCGAAGTTGTTTACCTCGGACGCCGCGAGGTCGAGATTTCCCTGCGTGGAGGCGTTGATCATGCGCTGGAGGATAGCCGTCTCCATCTGCTCGTGCTCATACAAAAAAATCCCAGCATAGTAAGCGCCGTGCAGAAAGCCGAGGAGCACGAGAATGGTGCCTCCTGCCAGAAGCGCGCGGCACGCCATGCTGTCCTCTTTGGGCAGCTCCGGCTCGGCGAGTTCGCGGGTTTGCAGATACTTCCAAAAGCCCCATGCTTGCCCAACCAGAACCGCGATCAACATGGCCCCCGCGCTATCTGCGAGCACGCTCGCCCAGCCGATCACCGGGAATGGACTGTAGGAGAGGCCGACATAATGAATCAGGAAGATGCCAACCGGCAAAAGGACTCCACCGGCGATAAACAGAAGAGCCATCGTCTTTTTCGCGGACTGCGACAACGCGACATACGGCTGCACCAGAGCGAGAAGAAGCGCGAGGTAGCCGGCGTCGATCATGTGAACGTGCGCATCCACCTTGGTGCCGCGATCCTCGAGCAGGTCCCCGAGATGCGTGAACAAATCATTCACGGCAACCGGATTTCCGGCGGCGATTGCGCGGCAGGCATTCATCAGAGCCTGTCCCTGTCGTCCGGCATTCTGGTGCAGGATGAAGACGGCAAAGATGTCGCCAAACAGCAAGCCAGCGGCAATCAGCGCAATGCCACCAAAAATGTAAAGACGGCGCGCACCCATGGGCGGGAATCCTAAGGAGACAGGAGTCGTCAGCGGCGGAGTGGTCGCGAATGCCCCCGAGACGCCGGAACTCGGTCGAAATGGTCTGAGAATTTCTGCCATCAATCTTATGAGTCGCTGGAGGAACTCCGTTCATGAATTGCTGGACGGACCGGATATGCGGCCCGTCCACTCTGACGCATTACCATGTCACACGCAGCGCGAACTGAATCTGGCGTGGATTGAAGACGGCGCTGGGGGTTCCATACGCCGGATTGGGCGAGTTCTCACGACCTGACACGGTCGATCCGAAGCACCCCGGAGCACCCGGATCCGGCCCACAGAAGTCCGCCGCGCCGTAACTTGTGTTGAAGTAACGAATATTGACGGTGTTGAGCAGGTTGAAAGCTTCCGCCATCGCCTGGAGGCGGAACTTCTCGCCAATCGGGAATGTGCGCTCCAGGCGAACGTCGACTGTCTGCATCGTATCTCCCTTGAAGGTGTTGCGGGGCTCGTTGCCGACGCGGTCATTGTTTCCAAACACGTCGCCATTCGAATCGAAGCCGGCGTACTTGGTGAAGTACTGAGGGGACTGGAGCGTAAGGATCGTGCTGAAGCTGAAGTCGCGCAGGGCCACATTCCACGACTTGGGACTGGTGAAGATGGCATTGCCGCTGAAGCGGTGCCGCGCGTCGTCGGCAGAGCTGGCGCGCTCCGCGTGAAAGTTGCCACTATCCTGTGGAATCAGCACGAAGCTGGGGTTGGGGCCGTTGTCAATCGAATGCGACCAGGTGTAGCTGATGGCGAAGGAAAAATTGTTGCTCATCCGCTTGTTCATACTGATGAGCAGGCCGTCGTAAACCGAATCCCAACTGGAACGGGCTTCGAAGAATACGCTGTAGTTGGGATCGCGAAATCCGGGGATGCCGTTGACGTGAGGGACACCGGGAATGACCATCCCCGAGGGGAAATTCACATTGCTTCCCCCGGCGCAGTCGGGGGCATTGGGCACTCCGCTCGCCGCAAAATTGAAATACATATCCTTACAACTAGCCTGTCCCTTTGAGTTGAAGAACTGCACGGTGCCGCTGGGGTCGGGCTGATTCACGTTGTAAAAGCTGCCGAGATGGACTCCGCGCAAGTGCATTCCCGTGATATTGACGACGGCGTCCTTAAACGGCTGGAACTCAACCGAGGCGCTGGCCTGAATGCCATAGGGATTCTGGCTGTTTTGATCGAAGCGCACGATGGTGGCAGGCTGGAGGAATCCGCAGCCCGCCAGCGTTCCGGCCGGGCCATATCCGGGAACGATCCCGACCGGGCAGAAGCCGGCAGCCACTCCGTTCGGGTAATTGGCTTGCCCGGCGGTGCCAAACGGGCCGCCTCCAAACAGGGCAGCAAGGGCGGAGTAGGTGATGAAAGGTGCACTGGCGAAGCTGAACAGTCCCGTGTTGCCGTTCAAGCTGTTTTCAAAGGAACGGCCTGGGTAGGTGGAAATTCCGCCGCAGGAAGGGGCCTGGCACATCAGCAGCGGAGAGGGAATGATTCCGTGGAAGAGGCCGAAGCCGGCGCGGAATACGACGTTTTGCGCGGTGCCCCAGTCATAGGCAAGACCCACCCGGGGATCGAAATTTTTCCATTGGGTATTGAGAACGCCCGAAGGCCAGGTTTCAAACTCCCAACGCACCCCGGCATTGACCGTGAGCCTGCTGGAGGCACGCCACTTATCCTGAATATAGAAGCCATCGTAAGTGTGATCGAGGGTGGCAGAGGACTGGTTGCGAATGGCGGAGGAAATCGGTCCGCCCTGATAGATCGCGGGGCCGCCAGCCAACGATGGTTCATTGAAAAGCGGGGTGGTTGTCCGGTCGAAACGTTGAAAGAAAATTACGAAAGGATCGGGGCATTGCACTCCGGCTGGACAACCCGCCGCGCCGTCGGTGCCGAGGAAGGCGGGAAGGTTCGCGAAGTCGGCCTCAAAGGGATAGAACAACGGGAAAGATTCGTAGGTGCTCACCCGATCGAAGTTAAAGCCAAAGCTGAGAGTGTGGTTCGACATGTTATGGGTTACGTTTTCCACCAACTCGAAGCGCGACTCGCGATAAATGTCAGGGTTGCCGCGGTTCACACCGACGGCAAAGGTATTGGCGACCTCGAGGTGCGGCTGGGTTGACACTACGGGGAAATCGAAGGTGCGATGGGCATACTGCATGCGCAGTTCGTTAACCCAACTCGGCGAAATCACGCTCGTCAACCCTCCCGCGAGCGACTGGTCGCGAATGTTGTTGTTCTTGAACGCGGAGGGCAGGTCAAAACCGTTGTTCAGTGGCGACTGGTTCGTCAGCCGGCCGTCGTTGATAATGTAACGCGCGAAGAGGGTGCTGCTGCCGAAGTTCTGATCGATGCGAAGGAGGCCATTGTCGCTGTTGCTATCGCGCAGCACGAACAGGTTTTCCGGCGCCAAGCCGAAGACCTGCGTTTTAACGTTGTTAATGGCAGCAATGTTGGCAAGCACCGTGGAATTGTAGGTGGGCGACTCGGTACGCCTTTGACCTTCATAGTTGGCGAAAATGAAAGTTCGATCTTTGACGAGCGGTCCGCCTACAGCGCCGCCAAATTGGTTTTGGCGCAGCACGTTGAAGCCGGGCGCGGAAAGAATGCTGACCGCATCGAGTTTGTTGTTGCGCAGATAGTCGTAAAGGGAACCGTGCAAGCTGTTGGTCCCGCTCTTGGTGATGATATTCACGATGCCGGCGGTGGCGCGGCCGAATTCGGTGCTGTAGTCGGTGTTGATGACGCGAAATTCCTGAACCGATTCCTGGGGCGGCGTGCCGCGCTGGATTCCGGAGGCGGTCGAGATGTCGTCCGCGCCGTCGACCGCGATGAAGTTGAAGTGAATGTTCTGGCCGGCAAAGGAAAGCTTGGTGACGGGCTCAACGATCACATCCGTGCTGCCCGAAGTGGTGTTGCCAATCGTTACGCCCGGCGCCAGAAGCGCGAAATCGATAAACTCGCGGCCGTTGACGGGGAGATCTTGGATCTGCTGCTGGTCAATGACCGAGCTGACCATGGTGCGGGTTGGTTCGGCAACCGCACCCACGTCCTGAACTTCGACCTGCGTTTGGACCTGGCCGAGACCGAGGGCGAAGTCGAGATTGCCAGAAGCTCCCAGATCAAGGTGAATCTTCTTGGCGGACTTTTGAAAGCCTTGCTTCTCGGCGGACACGGTGTAATCGCCGGCCGGTAGACCCTCGATCTGGTATTCGCCCAATGAGGAGGCGGTAACCGAGCGCGTCAGCCCGGTCGCGGCATTCGTCGCCGTAACCGAGGCAGATGGAATACTGGCCCCAGTCGCATCCGAGATGCGTCCCTGGAGAGTGGTATTCACGGTTTGCCCTGCGACCCAACTGGAGGCCGCGAGGAACAACAGGAGACAGACGAGCGTTCCCATGCGGCGGCGCTGGAACCAAGGGGACAGAGCAAAGCCGGACGATCCGGCATCACGTTGGGCGAGACATTGTACCGTCATCAGATTTCTCCCTCTTAGGTCTGACGTCATTGCGGCCTCACTGAGCCTGCCGCTTCCCTCGTGCCGCGTGCTCATGCATGATCCGAGTCAAGCGCGATTCGGAGTCTTCGAGATGCTGCTCAAGCACAGCGGCACACTGCTTCAGCTTTCTGGTACTCAGCAACTGGTACATCTTCCGGTGCACCGGAATCAGGGCCCCGGGATTGTCATGACTGCGGTCTACCAGCACCATACCCACCCGCAGTTCGCCGATCATATTTCGATAAAACGAATTAAGCCGCTTGTTTCTATGGAAGCGAATGATGAGGCTATGAAAATGCAAGTCGTGGTTGACGGCGCGAGCCCAATCGCGATCCTTGACCGCCTTTTCGTATTGCTCTACCGCCCCTTGTAACTCCGACAGCAGATCCGGGTCCGGATCGCGCGCAGCCAGCACAGCGGGTAATTCCAGCATGCGGCGCAACTGGTAGATTTCCTTCACGTCATGCAGAGAGAGTTGGGAAACGGTCGCACCGCGATGAAGACTGCGCCGCAATAGACCCTCAAGCGCCAGGATTCGAATGGCCTCGCGCATGGTGTTGCGGGAGACACCCAACAACGAAGCAAGGGGAATTTCCTGCAACTGAGTGCCGGGTCGGAATTCACCATCGAGAATGCGCTGCCGAAGAAGGGTAGCGACCTGGTCAGCAACACTGACGCGATTGATTTGCGTTCGATCCATGAAAATTGAGGGCAAGGAGACCCCGCACAGAAAAAGTGGCGAAATTGTGCTCGCTTTTGTTCACATTGTCAAGTGTTGAAATGTTCAACAATCAGGGGTTGTCATTGTGCTTTTTAGCAAGTGCGGAAGTCTTGCAGCGGGCTAAAATTCACCAGCATCCAAAGGGACAAGGCTTGTCCGGTCAGCTATGATCGTTGCCTGTATTGAACGAAATCTGCGGTGGGCGTAAAGAGCCCGGTTTCGGAATTCGAGGACGATGTCGGCCTTTCCCCAAGACATGCTGTCGATGACCGCGGATCTGCAAAATGCCCGTGCGGTGCCGATCTCGCCTGAAACGGCTTGCCGGTTGCTGCGCGCGGACGATACCCTTCTGCCTCATTTGCTGGCGGCGGCGCGATCGGCTCGCGCGCGCTTCAAGCCGGCCGTCATTACCTATTCGCGCAAAGTGTTTGTTCCGCTCACGAATCTTTGTCGAGACTACTGCGGATACTGCAC
>Ga0209698_10006115_pt1 | contig 12849 bp, 10 predicted proteins | sample LitLauG_LLR_2012_FD_187203 | JGI IMG/M metagenome (GOLD analysis project Ga0209698, IMG submission 187203) | Freshwater sediment microbial communities from Pennsylvania, USA - Little Laurel Run_MetaG_LLR_2012 (SPAdes) (version 2) | ecosystem: Environmental > Aquatic > Freshwater > Creek >...
CAGTAGCAGTGGGCATATGAAATCCGTTGCAGCGCGGCACGTTTTTCCAGTTGTGCCGCGCGGGGGCGTGCGGTCGCGGGCGGGCACGGAAGGAGGAAGCAGTATGCCGCCACATACCGTCATCCCGCTACTGGCGCCAGAGCCGGATGCGAATGACACAAGCTGCTGGGAGACTAAGTCCCGCGGTCTGGACGTCCTCAATTCACCCCAGTTGAACAAGGGAACGGCGTTCTCCGGGGAAGAACGCAAACAGCTGGGCCTCACGGGCCTTCTTCCCCCCGATATCAGCACGCTGGAGACGCAGGTTAATCGCGCTTATATCCAGTACGAGCGCCTGCCCGATGCGCTGAGCAGAAACATCTACCTGACCGCACTGCATGACCGCAACGAGGTACTCTTCTACAGGCTGTTTTCCGAACACCTGCGCGAGATGATTCCCATCGTCAACGATCTCACGGTTGGTCTCGCGATGGAGCAGTACCACCACGAGTGCCGTCGCCCGCGCGGCGTGTATCTTTCGATCGACTATCCGGAAGCGATCGGGGAGGCGTTTGCCAACTTCGGCGCCGGCCCTGACGATATTGACCTGATCCTGGCGACCGATGCCGAGCAGATTCTGGGAATCGGCGATTGGGGGGTCGGCGGCATCGAGGTCTCGATCGGCAAACTCGCTATTTACACCGCGGCGGGCGGCATTGACCCCAAACGCGTGATTCCGGTGATGCTGGATGTGGGGACAAACCGCGAAAGCCTCCTGCGCGATCCAATGTATATCGGTAACCGGCACGCACGAATTCGCGGAGCCCGGTACGATGCCTTCATCGATGCATATGTGGAAGCCACGACGAAGCGGTTCCCGAACGCTTTGCTGCAATGGGAGGACTTCGCGCCCGGTAACGGACGGCGCATTCTCAGCAAATACCGTGACCGGATCTGCACTTTCAACGACGATATGCAGGGTACCGGCGCGATCGCCCTGGCCGCGGCGATCTCAGCGACGCGCATTTGCGCCATGCCGCTGCGCAACCAGCGTGTGGTTGTTTTCGGAGCCGGCACGGCGGGTATCGGTATCGCCGACCAGCTTTGCGATGCCATGGTCCGTGAAGGGCTCTCCAAACATAATGCCGCCAAACACTTCTGGTGCGTGGACCGGCAAGGGTTGCTCACCAGCGATATGGAAGGTGACCTTCACGATTTTCAGGCCCCATATGCCCGGCCGGCTGCGGAAAGCCACGGCTGGAAGCACGACCGGAATGCAGATAGAAACGGCATCGGTTTGGCAGAGGTGGTGCGTCGTGTGAAGCCGACCATGCTGGTGGGTGCCTCGACGACCGCCGGCAGCTTCACGGAAGCAATCGTTCGGGAAATGGCAGCCTCCGTGGAAAGGCCGATCATCTTCGCGCTCTGCCATCCGGCAGCGCAGTCCGCCGCCAAGCCCGCCGACCTGATTACGTGGACGGACGGGCGGGCTCTGATCGCCACCGGCAGTTCGTTCGCGCCGGTCACCTATAAAGGCGTCACCTACGTCATCGGTCAGCTTAGCAATGCCCTTCTGTACCCGGGTCTTTGTCTCGGCGCTATTGTGTCGAAAGCCCGCTGGATCAGCGGCGGTATGTTTGCGGCGGCGGCGAGTGCGGTGTCGAGCCTGGTAACAGTACGCCAGCCCGGCGCGTCATTATTGCCCCAAATCGACGACCTGCGCAGCGTGTCTCTGACTGTGGCCGCGGCCGTGGCGGAGGCTGCCGATGCTGAAGGGCTGGCGCGGGTTCGGTTCACCGACATAATTCAGCAGGTGCAGGACGCCATGTGGCAGCCGGAGTACCGCCGGATTGTGGCGACTGAAGAACCGGGTAGCGGATCGACTCCACACAGGCGGGTAACCGCGATGAACGGCGGCTGATTGAAACAGGCGTCCGGCAAGCAGAGGAGGTCACGGTGACGAAAACACAACTGCGGGACCGGATGCGGGCCGTCTTGACTGCGGGGGCTCTTCCAATTCTGATTGTCCCGATGCTGTCTCTTGTCGCGCTCCCTGGCAAGGCCGGACCTCAGGCCTCGAGTTCCGGAGACGCGGACGCGACGCAGCCCTACCGTATTTCTGTGGACGTTGGCCTCGTTGTGTTGAACCCGGTGGTCCGGGACAGAAGCGGTTCCTTCGCTTCGAATCTCAGCGAACAGGATTTCGAGGTTTATGAAGACGGCGTCCGCCAATCCATTCGACTATTCCGCCACGAGGACCTTCCGGTCACCGTGGGCCTTGTCGTCGATCACAGCGCCAGCATGGGACGGAAATTGCCGGAGGTGATCGAATCCGTGCGCACCTTCGCGCGTTCGAGCAACCCCGCCGATGAGATGTTCGTCGTGAACTTCAACGAGAAGGTGACGCTCGGTCTGCCTGGCCCGATGCGTTTCACCAATAGGCCCGGCGAGCTGGAGGCGGCCATCGACCAAGCTCCGGTCACCGGCCAAACCGCCCTCTATGACGCGGTAATCGAGGCGCAGACGCGGCTTGGCGCCGGCACCCGGGACAAGAAGGTGTTGATTGTCATCAGCGATGGGGGCGACAATGCCAGCAGGCACAGCCTGGCTGAAGCTCTGAAGGTCTCGGAACAATCGGGCACGGTGGTCTACACGATCGGTATCTTCGACGCAGAGGATGCGGACCGGAATCCGGGCGTGCTTCGCCGCTTTGCCCAGGCAACTGGCGGCGAAGCATTCTTTCCCGGCCAACTGGCTGAGGTCGCAGGTATCTGCGAAGCCATCGCTCGCGACATTCGCAATCAGTACACCGTCGGTTATATTTCCGGCAACGCTGCGAAGCCCGGCACATGGCGCAGCATTCGCGTCGTGGCAGGCGCAACTGGCCACGGCAAGCTGCGCGTGCGCGCGAGGACAGGCTATCTGGCGGGTGACACCGAAGCGAAAACGGCGGCCAAATGAGGAGTTCCACTTGGATCGGGCGCGCGCTTTTTGCAATCGCTGCAGTGCTGCTCGGCTATTGCGGGTTCGTTGTGCTGGATGGCTGGAGGTTTCAGAATGTGGAAGACAGCCAACTCGAACAGCTGCAGCATGAGCGGCAGGCCCTGAGCGGCGATGCAGACCGACTCGCCTCGGCCAGTCTGCCGAACCTTTCGCCGTCTGCGTCCGACGGCCTGATTGGCCGGCTAGGGATCTCCCGGCTCGGCCTTTCGACCATCGTGATGGAGGGAACCGGGAAAGCGACTCTGCGCCACGCGGTCGGCCACATTACGGGCATGGCCCTGCCTGGGCAGCCTGGGAACGTTGGCATTGCCGGACACAGGGATACCTACTTCAGGCCGTTGCGAAATGTCCGGCAGGACGACATTATTACTTTCACCACGCCGGCAGGCGAGTACCGCTATCGCGTGGTGTCAACGATGGTCGTGGGTCCCCGTGACGTCACCGTGCTCGATGGCAGCGAAGACCAGATCCTGACGCTGGTCACCTGCTATCCGTTTTACTTCGCCGGCCCGGCCCCCGACAGGTTTATCGTTCGCGCCGAACGAATCAATTCAGGTGCCCTCTAATTGCCGTGAGTCCTCGCCAGATAATCGATCACAAGCGTAACCTGATCGTCAGTCAGTTCGGCACCTTTCTCCTTCATGCGAGTCACGGTGTCGACCCATGCATCTTTGTCCCCCTTTTTGGCGTTGACGCGATCGAGTCCGTGGCAGGACGAGCAGACAGTGTTCACGAGCGTTGTCACTGCGGCATCGGGTCCGGCGGCCGCGATTCGGCCGCCTGCCGCGCCCCCTCGGCCACCCCCCGCAGGTGCGGGAACGGGCAATGCTGAGACCGGAACCAAGGGCTTACGGACAAATGCATAGAGATCTGCCCGAGTGACTTTGCCGGGTCCGTGCAGGGGCAGAATCGTGTCAAAATCGAGTCTCAGCGTTTCCAGATTCGTCACCAGTGCCAGCGCGTTGGGGTTCACCGGCGCATTTGCAGCCGGAGCCGGGGCATTTGCAGCCGGCGGTGTGTAAAGATCGACCTCCACGAGGATCTTTTCCTTTGGCAGGAAGGCCATCAGTATCCCGTCGTTGTGAGCGTTATTCTTGATCAAATCCAGTTCCAGCGTTCGCGTCGCATCGCTTAGTACCTTCTTGTCGGCAAAGGTGACGATGTTTGCCTTCTTCTTCGACTGCTCAAGCTTGTCCGGATTCAACGTGTGCGGGGCCGTGAAGATCTTCTCATAGAAATTCTTATTTATGTCCTGCGTGATGATTGTAGCGCCGGCGTCAACAAAGGTACGCAAGCCGCCTGAGTGATCGAAGTGATGGTGTGTATTAACCACTTCAGTGAGAGGCTTGTTCGGATAAAGCTTCTTGATCTCCGCCAGCAGAGCCACCGAGCGGGCCTCATTCTGGGGAGCTTCTATCAGCGTCGCGTGATCTGCGAATTCCACCAGTACGCTGTGGTGCGTGCCGCCCTTCAGGTAGTACACGCCGTCCGCGATTTTTTCCGTTTCAACAGTCACGGCCGGAGCGGCGGCCCTTGCAGGCGCGGCCGGGATCGTGACGGAAACGTTCGCCTTTGCGTCGCTCACAACCAGAATCGAAGTCGCAAATCCACCCTGTTTCACGATGATCACGCCGGGAACTTTCAGACCGCCAAAGTCTTTATAGTCGTTATACGTGGCCTCAACCAGCATGTCGCCCAGAACATCGTTGTCGAGCCACGTTCTGACTCTTGCGACCATATTCGCGCCGTTTATGTAGCCTTCAACCTTGTACTTGTTTTGCAGCGTGAAACTCACTATGTTGTAATCGACGCCGTCCAGCGCGCCGCGGCGTACCGTCACCGGATTCGTCATTGCGCCCTTCAGAAATGCGTAAGGTGTGACCCAGAGATCGTATTGCTGCGACCAGGGTGCATTGGACGGGATCACGTCGTTCTGGGGCACATCCGCATTGTTCTGAAAACGGATGGTCTTCAGGTTCGAGGCCATGGCATCGAGGTCAATTTGTCGGATATACGACTTCACCGGAGTCGTCGGCCAGCCCGAGGTTGGATTGACGTTCTGTCCAATCCCGGCAGTTGAACCGGACGCGGTCAACTGAACGGTTTTCAGGTTTTCAGCGCCCATCGCTTTCACGACGGCGCCGACTACGGCACTGCCGTCCTGGCCGTGAATGGGAACGGAAATGACGCCAAATGAAATCAACAGAGCGCACAGAGCAAAATATTTTTTCGACATATCGATTGAGAGCAAGTATATCCTTTCCGTGCGGCCGCGGCGATAGGTCAGATGGCTCAGGTCAGATGGCTCAGTCCCGCTTTCTCGCCGATGATGACCGCGACGGCTCTGTTGAGGAGCGTTTCTTTGGTAGCTGCCACACCCCGGGCCAACCTCCTCGTCAGCGTGGGCGTAGCCAACCGTTACCCCTTTTAAAGTCCTTCGACTACCACCCTTACCTAATCGAGCCCATTGACAATGCCGAAGCCGAGTCAGGATAATTACTCTTCCGGGTGCTGAAGCGGAATCAGTATCCGGTCACATGAGGAAGATATGAGACGGAATCGGCCGATCTCCGGCATGCGCGTTCCTTCCGGTGAAGTGAATATTTCCAGGGGCTTGGTTTTATATCAGCGGGCGCGCACCAACAAACACGGCGGTTTTATCGCAAAAAGGCCCTGGGTGACCGCAGTGGTCAATCTCGTCTTTCTTGTTCTGGCAACTGGCATCGGCGTTGCCGAAACATCTCCGCCAAACTGGAGCGGAAAGTACCCTCCATGCGATCACCATCCCGATTTGCTAAGCCGGGAGCACGTGGATCTGGGTGTGAGAATCTCAACTTCCAATGCGGTTCTCGCCCGGCAATTCGCACGCGCCCTGGAGTTCTGGGCCGGAGTAGTCGATCTCGAATGGCACAAGGTCGACTCTCAGGATTGCGCGATACAGCTAGTGGATGGATCGGTTGAGCTTTTTGACGCCGCCGGCACAGCCGCCCGGGCGCAGTTCCCGGATCGGCCTGCATTTCAGGGCTGGATTGCGTTCAATCCCGTTTCGGCGTTAACAGAACACGAGATGTTCGTGGTCTCGGTGCATGAAATCGGCCATCTTCTTGGGTTGCCGCATAATCCGAGCGGGTCGTCCGTCATGTTTTTCTTCGAATTTGACGATTCCGTGGCGCTCGATGCCGCCGATCTGAACGCTTTGGCCCGGCGACACAAGTTGCGGGCGGCTATGTTCGGGACGGACGGACTGACCGCCGCCCGCGTCGCGATACCGTAACCGGGCACCGTCACCTGGGCTTGACATGCTGAAGCCGAATCAGCATAATATTCGATAGAATTAATGCTGAAGCGGAATTAGCATTCCGACTGGAGCCTTCATGCGTCGCAGAGAACTTCTGGCCCGCTCGCTATCCCTGTTCGGAGCGCCCCTGCTCGGTTACGCCTCCGCTTCACGCAGGTATTCGACCCGCGCCGTCGATCTGGTCGCGGAATCGGATGTCATCGACATGCTCGGCCTGCCTACTCTGAACTGGTCCCTGCTCGACCAGTGGCAGCAGGTTCCCGGTGCTTTCACGGAGGTTGATTTTCGGAAGCTCCGCAGTTCGGGGATCGACGTTTTCCATCCGGCAGTCGCGTTCGAATCGGTCCGGACTTATGACGTCACCCGGAGGTGGTTCGCGAAATGGAACCGGTTTATCGCACAGCACCCGGATTATTTCCTGCGCGTCGATGCCCCGAACGACATCCCGCTGGCCAGGCAGGAGGGCAAGATCGGAATCATCCTCGGGATGCAGGATACGAATCATCTTCGCAGCGTGGATGACTTGGAAGTGTTCTACCGGATGGGCCAGCGCCTGGCCCAACTCACCTATAACACCGGGAACAACGTCGGCGACGGCTGCAAAGTGAGTCATGACCGGGGGCTAACGCCTTTCGGCGTGGAACTGGTCGCGAGGATGAATTCCATCGGGATGGCGATCGACGTGTCGCACTGCGGGCAGCGCACCAGCCTTGAGGCGATTGCTTCGTCGAAAAAGCCAGTCCTCATCACACACTCCAACTGTCGGGCGCTGGCCCCTGGCGCAGCGCGTTGCAAGCCCGACGAAGTGATTCGGGCGGCCGCACGCGGCGGGGGTGTTCTCGGGATCACCTCCGTGCGGCACTTCGTACGGGACCGCGACCCCGTGACCCTGGAAGATGTTCTCGACCATTTCGATCACGCGGTGAGCCTGGTGGGCGTCGAGCATGTTGGCGTCGGAAGCGATTTTGACTTAGACGCCCATCCTGCTTACGACATCCCCGGACTGAATCACGCCAACCGAATGTACGAACTGACCGCTGGGCTTCTCCGTCGCGGATACACGGATTCACACCTTTCGCTCATCCTGGGTGGAAACTTCCAGCGGGCACTTCAGCAAATCTGGGCGTAACCCCGGGACTGTGTGGTCGGCCCATCGAAACAGGGGAGGGCGGCCAAACCGGCGATGCTTTGTCAATTCAACGGTGTTGTAGGTGCCGGCTCCAGCCCGTCAAGCACTGCCTGACAAACGTATTCCTGCAATTCCCAGCCCGGCGCGAGAGTAAAGACCCGGTTAAACGTATACGGTTTGGTCAGAGCCTTTTCGTCCTCGATCGTGATCTGCACATTCAGGTGACCCAAATCCGGCCGCGTATAGCGTTCGGTCAAGTGCATCGCCTCGCTGTGCGGCTTACCGGTGGAATCGAGCCAGGTTTTATCGTCGAAGCCCACCGTATCAACCACCAGCGCATCGCCATCCCATTTGCCGACGGAGATCCCCGAACGAGTCTCCGGTTCGATCTCGAGAGCGGCTTTCTGCGTCCGTCCATCCAGGAAAAACCGCCGGTAACTATGCACGTTGCCTTCGGAAAGCAGCACGATCATTTTCGGTCCCTGAACGATCTTGTAAGGGAGGTCAGTCACTCGGACCGCGCCGTCGGGCAGGCAGAACGCTTCCGGGTCGTCTTTACCCTTAGCCGCCTTCCGCTCCTCGTAGATCTTCTTTGCTCCCGGCTGGTATGCAGGATCCGACGGTAATACTGTTTTGCCGGACACCACCCAAACCCCCGAAAAATCAGGTTTGCCCTCGGGAGTCTTTGGAGCCGGCCCGGAAGGGGGAGTCGGCGCTTTCCTCGCGGGAACGGGCGGCACGCCGTTCGGGTAGCCCTTGCTCTGCTGGGCACTAGCCGGACTCACACTCAATAAGAGAACTCCAGTTGCTATTGCCGACGCGAAAACCAAATTCACCTGGCGACCTGTCACCTTTCCCAATCTCCTCTAGTTGTGAGCTTTGTCCAGGTGCCCGGGGTCCTGGTTGTTTTCATTGCAGACGTACTCGGTCATTTCCATCCCGGTTTCGATCGTCGTGACCCGGTGCATCACCCAGGGTTTGGTGAACGTGCCGGGGTCGTCAATCACCACATCAATCGACAGATTGCCGTAGTCCGACCGGTGAAACTTTTCCGTCAGATGCATTTGTTTCGTATGCGGGTGGCCCTGCCCATCGATCCAGGAGATGTCGTTAAAGCCGATCGTGTCGACCACGAGCGTATCCCCTTCCCAATGACCGCGCGAATCGCCATAAAACGTGGGCTTCAGGTTTTTCGGATGATCGCTGCCGTCAACGAAAAACTGCCGGTACATATGCGTATTGCCCTCGAAAAGCATCAATACCAGCTTCGGCGTGGAAAACAGCGAGATATGATACGGAGGAATCCGAGGAGGCCCCCCGGGAAGGCACCGCGCCTCAAAATCGTCCGCAAACAGAACCTTGGCCCGGTCCGCCTGCACCTTCGCCGCCCAAGGCAGCATCGGGGGCGCCCCCCCGGCCGATCCCGGCCCGGTGGCCGAAACGCCACCCGTCTCGGCCACGATCTGCTGACCGTTCCAGATTCCGCCCAAATCAGGCTTCCCGTCACTCAGCAGCGGCACAGGCCCACCGGGGCCACGGCGGGGCGCACCCCTTCCCCTGCCGGCAGGGGCTGCATCCTCCTGCGGGGCGGCGAATGCCACAGTCGTCAGGGACAGCAACGTCGCCGCAGCTGCGGCCGATAAATAAGACCACTTCTTCACGTCAGATCTCCTGCGCGATATCTCTATCCGACTGCGTGCAACACCACCCGCGCCATGGGGCCGCGGTTGCTTGGGGATTGCGTTCAGCTCTTTACTGATCGGCGCCGGGGGTTTGCGAATTTCCAAACACCTTCCGGCCGTCAGGCAGCGAAACCTTGCGCGCATTCCCGGTAAACGAACTATCTTTCGCTCGGAACGCCTCTACCGTAACCTGATCTCCCTGTTTGAGAGAGTCTTTTCTCCATCCCTGCTTCAACAGAACGGGAATAGCGCCGAGTTCAAAGTTCCAGTTGGTGACCTTGCCGTCCGTTCCCTTCACGTCAACATAGAAACGGCCATGGGGGTTCATCCACTCTACTTTGGTGACCGTCCCGGTTATCGTGATCGGCTTGTTCGAGTCATACTCCGCCGCGAAGGAATGGTGAGCGAAAACGGGGACCGCTCCGGCGAGCAGACTCAGTCCCGCGATCAAAACAACTGCGTATTTTCTCATCGAAAAACCTCCAATCGATTCTTTGCCCAGGCACATTGCATCCGCGACACTCAAGTTCAGGGCTATTTGGCGCAGCCTTTCGTTGCTGTACCGGGGATCTACAAAATGACCGACGCGGCTATATTACAGCACGCGAATGCGGTTGACAATGGCCCTGTAAAAATTCGCGCGACCGATTTTGTCCGGCATGCTCAGGAATCATGCCATGAACGAAGACATCCCCGATGTGCCCTGAATTGAAGGGGCCTGAGGCATGATAAACTCGTCCAGACAGCGCTCGTAACGGAACCGTTACCGGCGGAGGGTTTGTGAAGAAGAGACTTTTCGTAATCGGTTTTGCAATTGGCTGTGTACCCCTGTCTGTGGTTCTGGTTTCCGGCCAGTCTGCGACCGCACCGGCGGAAAAGCCCGCGCCCGCGCCGAAATCCACCGTAAAGCCGGTGGCGCGAACACAGGCCCTGGACGTTGCCGCGCCGCGCGCGGTTCTCGATAAATATTGCGTCACGTGCCACAACGCAAAGCTGGGGACTGCTAACCTGCGGTTGGACCAACTGGATCTGTCCCACCTTGGGGACAATGCGGAAACCGGCGAAAAAGTCGTTCGGAAACTGCGGGCAGGGATGATGCCGCCCACCGGAATGCCGCAGCCGGACCCGGCCACGCGCGAGGCGCTGATCTCCTGGATGGAGAAGGAACTCGATCGTAGTGCTGCCAGCTACCTGCCTGCCCCGGGCCTCCACCGCCTCAACCGCACCGAATATACGAATGCGGTTCGCGACGTGCTCGGACTCGAAGTGGATGCCACTAAATTCCTGCCGGCCGACGATTCCACTCACGGATTTGACAATATTGCGGGCGCGCTGACGCTGTCTCCTGCCCTGATGGAAGCGTATTTGTCCGCCGCAGGCAAGATCAGCCGCCTGGCAATTGGCGATGTCTCCGCACCGACGCAGGCCGTCTTCGAAGTGCCCGCCGACACCGCGCAGAACTATCACATCGAAGGCTTGCCGTTCGGAACCCGCGGCGGCATCCTGATCAAATATCAATTCCCGGCGGACGGCGAATATACGTTTAAGGTTAAGGGCGTCACCGGTTACTTCCAGGCCGTCCTCGGTGGCGTCAAGGGCGAGCAACTTGAGGTTACGGTCGACGGCGAGCGCGTGAAGCTCTTCGACTGGGATAAAGAGATTTCCAACACCACTGGCAACGGCAAAGCCACTCAGCGCATCCCGGTCAAGGCAGGCCTGCACACCGTGGGCGTGACGTTCCTTGCCACCAATGATGTGCCGGGCAGCGAACTGAACAGACCCTTTCAGCGGACCATGAACACGCCGGGCACCATCCCGGGATATCTGTTCTATCCACACGTTGGCCAGGTCTGGATTGAAGGCCCCTACAACGCCGCAGGGGCGCCCGACACCGCCAGCCGCAAAAAGATTTTCGTATGCCGGCCGGCCACGACGCGGGATCCCGCGGAGCAAAACAAATCAGATGACGCCTGCGCCCGCACCATCGTTTCAGCCCTCGTGAAGCATGCGTTCCGCCGTCCCGCTACATCTGCGGATCAGGCGTCGATGATGGCGTTTTATCAGGCAGGCCGGAGCGACGGCGGAACCTTCGACGATGGCATCGAAGCGGCACTGCAGCGCGTTCTGGCGGATCCGGAATTTGTATATCGCAGCGAAGCGGAACCTGCCGGGCTGGCCGCCGGCAGGAGCTATCGGGTAGGTGACCTGGCTCTGGCCTCCCGGCTGTCGTTTTTCCTCTGGAGCAGCGTTCCGGACGACGAGTTGATCGACCTCGCTGCCCAAGGCAAGCTTAAGGATCCTGCCGTACTCGATAGACAGGTGCGGCGCATGCTGGCGGATCCCAGATCCGAGTCGCTGACCACCAACTTCACTGGACAGTGGCTGGGCGTTCGCTCGCTGAAGAGCAGCGAGCCGGTCGTCAATCTATTTCCCGATTTCGACGACAACCTGCGGGCCGCATACCAACGCGAGATCGAGCTATTTTTCGCCAGCATTGCCCATGAAGATCGCAGCATCCTCGATCTGCTGACGGCGGATTACACGTTCGTCAACGAGCGGCTTGCCAAGCACTACGGAATTCCGAACATCTATGGTCCCCAGTTTCGCCGTGTGATGCTGACGCCTGAACTCGATATGCGCCGAGGCTTGCTGGGCAAGGGAGGACTGATGACGTTGACGTCGAACGCCGCCCGCACTTCGCCCGTCACACGAGGCAAGTGGTACCTGCAGACGTTCCTCGGCGTCAGCCCGCCGGACCCGCCGCCAAACGTGCCGGCAATCAAGGAAAAACCGGCGGACTCCACAGGCAATTCGAAGGCGCCGACAATGCGCCAAACGATGGAAGCGCACCACACCAATCCGGTCTGCGCGTCATGCCACAAGATTTTCGAGCCGATCGGCCTGGGCCTTGAAAACTTTGACGCTGTCGGCGCCTGGCGCACTCAGGACGAGGGTTCGCCCATCGATGCATCGGGTGTTCTGGTGGACGGCACTAAAGTGGACGGCGTCGCCAGTCTGCGTGATTCCCTTGTGCGCCGTTCCGATCAATTCGAGCGGGTCGTTACCGAGAAACTGCTCACCTATGCGCTGGGCCGCGGAGTAGAGTATCAGGACATGCCGACGGTGCGCTCCATCGTGCGTGAATCGGCCAGCAGCCAGTATCGGTTCTCTTCCATCGTTACCGGTATAGTGAAGAGTGCCCCGTTCCAGATGAATATGAAGGCGGCCGGTGGCAGCATCGCATCCGCAACGCAGCAGCGGGCCGCCCGTTAACAAGAGCGCAGGTATTTCAGGACCAGGAGAAAAACAGCAGCTATGTTTATCACCAAAAAACACATTTCCAGAAGGACCATTCTGCGCGCCGGCGGCTCGGCGCTCGCGCTGCCGCTTCTGGACGCGATGATACCTGCCTCCACGGCGCTCGCCCAGACTGCGGCCACGCCGAAACCCCGGTTTGTCGGCTGCTTCGTGCCGCACGGCATGGCCCCCGGCTATTGGATCCCCGCCACGGAGGGTCGTCTCGACGCCGTACTTCCATTCAATTTCAAGCCGCTGGAGCCGTTCCGCGACAGCACCGTGATCATGAGCGGCCTGCATTCCCGGTCGGCAGAACCCCCTCCCGGCGCAACCGGAGCCGACCACTGGGTGGCCGCCGCGTTTCTATGTGCCAACAAACCCAGGAAGACGGCCGGAGCGGATGTGTATGCGGGCACCACGATCGATCAACTGATCGCGCAAAAGAACGGCCGGGAGAACCT
>Ga0209698_10006116_pt1 | contig 12849 bp, 9 predicted proteins | sample LitLauG_LLR_2012_FD_187203 | JGI IMG/M metagenome (GOLD analysis project Ga0209698, IMG submission 187203) | Freshwater sediment microbial communities from Pennsylvania, USA - Little Laurel Run_MetaG_LLR_2012 (SPAdes) (version 2) | ecosystem: Environmental > Aquatic > Freshwater > Creek >...
ACCTCGTAGCTGTCGAGCCGGAGTGCCCGCTCGAGCGCGCGCCTGACGGCGGGTTCGTCATCGACTACGAGCACTTTCGGCATCACGCAATGATCGCGCGTGCGCGTAAAAGTTGGCGAAGAAGCCCTAGGCGGCCGGCGCGGGGGCTCCGACCTTGCCGACCTCGCCGGCCTCGATCATCGCGATGAGGTCCTTGGACTCCTCTCGGATCACGGTCCCGTCCTCGAGCTCGATCGCCGGCAGCAGCGTCTGGCCGGTGAGCTCGATGTACTCCGTGCGCCTCGAGCGCGGGAACGTCGGATGCTTGACGACCTCGTACTCGACCCCCGCGTCGTCGAGCGCCGTCTGGACCTTGTAGCAGGGATGGGCGGAGATGTTGACCCACGTGGCCGTTCCGCGAGAGGGCGCGAAGGCTATCGACCTCGCCTGCGGCACGGGACGGGTGGCGTTGGCGATCGTCCATCGGTTCGAGGCCATTTGGGCCGTCGATCCCGAGCCGGAGATGTTGGCCGCCGGTCGACACGAAGCGCTGTGCCAGGGAGCCGGCGCGATCGATTGGCGTCTGGACCGCGCCGAAAGCCTCGAAGCGCCGGACTGCGGGTTTGATCTGGTCACCGTCGGCGACGCCTTTCATCGCCTGGACCGGCCGCGGGTCGCGGCCCTGGCCTTCGGCTGGCTCGCCCCGGGCGGCGCGATGGTCACCTTGGGAACAGAGGGTTTTCTCGATGGGTCCGCGGCTTGGCGGCAGAGTCTGAAAGATGTTGTGCGCACGCACGTCGGCGAGCCCGCCCGGCGACTGGGCGCGCCGACCGCCGGCCTGGCTCAGGAGATCGCCGATCAGGAAGAGGTGCTGCGCGCGGCCGGGTTCGACCCCGTATTCACACGCAACTTCGGGCTTGATCACACGTGGCGGCTCGATGACCTGCTTGGCAATTTACGGTCAACATCGGTGCTTTCTCCAACAGCGCTGGGCGACAGGCACGCTGGGTTCGAGGCGGAGGTTCGGGCCGCTCTGCTCAAATTCGATCCGTCTGGCCGCTACGCCGAAACGGTGCGGTTCGGATACACCGTCGCCCGCAAGGCCACCGGTCCGTTCCAGCCCGTACGGCGATAGGCAAACTCGGCGACAGCCACGCAAGATGGTCACTGTCACCAAACCATCACGCAATCAGCCTAAGGGCGTTGCGCGCACCACAAAGGCAGGGGCGTGATGACCGATGACGAGCTGACAACCGGCTACAGATCGGTATTTTTGTCCGACATCCACCTGGGTACGCCCGGATGTCAGGCGGAGCTTCTGCTCGATTTCCTTCGCCATCTGAGCTGTGAGAACCTCTATCTGATCGGCGATATCGTCGATGGCTGGCGACTGAAGAACAATTGGTACTGGCCGCAGACGCACAATGATGTCGTGCAAAAGATCCTGCGTCTGGCGCGCAAGGGCGCCCACGTCACCTATGTGCCGGGCAATCATGACGATCCCGCGCGCGATTTCTGCGGGCTGCATTTTGGCGGCGTGCTGGTGGCGCGCGACGCGGTGCATGCGACCGCGGACGGCCGACGGTTTCTGGTGGTCCATGGCGATGAGTTCGACGCGGTGGTTCGCCACGCCACCTGGCTCGCCCACGTTGGCGATCACGCCTACCGGGTCGCGTTGTGGCTGAACACGATCGTCAACCGCGCCCGTCGTCGCTTGGGTTTCGACTATTGGAGCCTGTCCGCGTTTTTGAAGTCCAAGGTCAAGAACGCAGTGAAATTTATCGACGGCTTCGAGGTCGCCTTGGCCAGTGAGGCGCGCCGGCGGGGTTTCGACGGCGTCATATGCGGTCACATTCACAAGGCCGAGATGCGTATGATCGATGGCATCGAATACTGCAACGACGGCGACTGGGTGGAGAGTTGCACCGCGCTGGTGGAGTTCCATGACGGACGCCTGGAGATCATTCGCTGGGCGGAACGACGTTCATGGTCGATGCTGGATCGTCGCCGCGAAGAGGTGATCGCCACCCTCTCGCCGCTGGAGCTGGTCGCGTAAGTCGCCGCACGGCGAACACCGACGCGAACCATCGAAGTTTAGGTTAAGAGCGGACTGGGTGACCTACGACGCGCGACCAATCGGTATGGCGCTGGTCAAACCTGGCCGACCACCACCAATTTGGCCTTTGGCGCCGTTCGGGTCCGGCGCCAGAAATAGACCGCGGCGACCGCGGTGGCCAATACCCCGACCACGCTGGTCGCGTAGGCGCTGAGAATGAAGAACTGCACCCAATCGAGCGTGACCGCGCCGAAGTTTCGCCATAGCAGTAGCGCGACGCTGCCCATGTAGCCCGAAGCGTCGGCCACGTAGATGAGGAACCCTGCGGTGGCCACGCGGCCACTTGAAGCGACCAGTCGGTCGAAGAGAACCGCATTGAAGGGTGTATAGGCCGTATAAAGCCCTGCGCCGGCGAGGATCATCCACACTACGGGCGAGATCAGGTGGGCCTGATAGGCCAGGGTTACCGCGCCCAGCAGCAGAAATCCGGCTCCGACCAGGCCGTGAATGACCATCAGCGCGCGCAGATTGTCCTTAACAACGATCACCGCGGCCATGGCCCCCAGCGCGATGATCGCGACAGGCAACTCGCTGGCGCTGAAGATCCCCGCCTCGCCGCCATAGCCCAGCCCCGTCCAGATCTCGGCCGCGAAATTGTCGCGGAAGTCGCGGAACGCCGTGAGGAGCACATAGGAGAGGACAAGCAGAGCGAGCCCCGGCGCGTAGGCGGCCAGGAAAGCCGCCCGCTCCGCAGCCGTCATCGGCGCGCGCCGGACCCTTTCGGCTTCATCACGTGCGTTGGGCGGCGGCAACAGACCCAGCACCCACACCGAAACCAGCAACAGCGGCGCGAACACGGCGCCCGCAGCGGCAGGCATCCAGTGTTGATCGACGTGCGCGGCGGTCATCAGCCAGGCTCCGACCGATTTGACCACCCCCGAGGAGAGGATGAAGCTGGCGCAGAGCATCGCGCCCAACACCTCCGAAACTCGGCGCCCCTCCATATAGCCGAACACCAGGCCCCAAATCATGCCCAGCGGCAGGCCGTTGACGAACAGGCAAGCGACATTCCACGGCGCGGGGATCACGGCGAACGCCACCAGGGCCAACCACGATACTCCGATCAGGCCGAGGATTGCCGCGCCCCGGCGGGCGGGCGCGATTTCCGAGATCACCTTCACGCCGATCAGCTTTGAAAGCGCATATCCCGCAACCTGCGCCAGGACGAGGGCGATCTTGTAGTCCAGGGCGAAGTGCCAGCCCGGTATTGCGTCATAGGTCGCCGCCGAGAAGGGTTTGCGAAAGGCGTACATCGAGAAGTAAGCGCAGAACCCCGCCAGACCGGCGATGGCGGTGAAAAGAGCGGGATCGGCGCGCGCCAGGGCCTGGCGCAGGCGATCGTTCATAATCGGCTCCATTTGGTGGGGTCGGCCGCGGCGCCCCCGGCGCGATGCGCGAGGGGCCAAGCCCAGACCGTGAGTTCAACCAACGAGGCGGACCTTTTCGGGGGGCGTTTCCATGCGCGCGCGCGTCGTTCGAAGGCTAGGCGGTTCCGCTTCGGTCCGGACCTCGCCCAACGGCAGCGGGCTGAGCAGGGCCAGATCGTCGGCGATCTCCAGAATCGAGCGCATCAACCGCGACCGTCGGCGTTCGGACAGGCAGACAACGTATCCCGCCAGGCCGTGGTGAGGCCCGACGTCGCCGCACTCAAGGCGCGCGTAGCGGATTCGCGAATCCGGCGGACATTCGGAGGAGAGAAACAGGCTGACGCCAAGGCCTAGCGCGACGCCTTCGCGGATGGTTTCGCGCGTGTGAAGCTCGATCACGTCAAGAGGCACAACCTGAGCTGTCGCCAGCAACTGCTCGGTCGCCGCGCGCGTTCGGGAGGTCGTTTCGCGGACCAGGAGGCGTTCGCTGGCCAAGGCGGCGATTGGAAAGTCGTTGGCGGTCGCGCAAGGATGGTCCGCGCGCATGGCGACCATGAACCAATCCGAGAACAGCGGCCTATAGGCATACTGGTTGTCCCCGGGCGGATCGGAGACGATGGCCACATCGGTCTTTGCGTCGTCCAGCCACTTGATCGTCTCGCGAGCGTTGCCGATGCGGACGTGGATGCGCATGTCAGGGAACTGCTCGCGCAAACGCGCGGCCATGCGGGCGCCATAGATCGGCGAGTCGGACCCCAGGCGAACGGTCGACAGTTTTTGGCTTGGATCGTCGCCCAGAAGGTCGTCGATTGCGCCGGAGGCGTCGAACAGCCGTTGCGTCAGGGCGAAAAGCTCGCGGCCGAGCGTCGTCAGTTTAAGGGGGGGCGTGCGCCCGTCGAACAAGGTCGCCTGGTGGCGTTCTTCCAGCGCTTTCAGCTGCTGTGACAGCGTGGGTTGGGCGACATTCAGCCGTCTGGCGGCGCGGGTGATGCTGCCCTCACTGGCGATGGCGTGAAACGCGCGTAGATGCTGGTGGTTGACGGTCATGGCCGACCCCGTCGGAAACGGCTTCTTCGAGGAAGTCGGCCAGAACTAGGGCCGAATGAATACAGTTTGATGACGTCCCTCTCCATAGGCGGAAACTATGCGGTTCATTTTTCAAAAGTATTGGCAATCGGCGTCGAGACGTCCCATCCAGCGCCCCCTGTTCGCGGCGTTTTCTGTGGGAGCCTAAGGATCGTGCCAACCACTGGAGCCGCCGGGTATGACCTCGCCGTTGTTGGCGGAGGCATCGTTGGCCTCGCCCATGCCTTGGCCGCGACCAAGGCCGGCAAGCGAGTCGTGGTCATTGAGCGCGATCCGCGCGCTAACGGCGCGTCCATCCGTAACTTTGGCTTCATCACGGTCACCGGTCAGGCGCGAGGTGAGAGTTGGACCCAGGCGCGGCGCACGCGCGATGTCTGGGCCGAGGTCGCCCCACAGGCCGGCATCAACGTCGAGCAGACCGGCCTCATCGTCGCCCTGAGGTACGCCGAGGCCGTCTGGGTCGCCGAGGCCTTTCTCGAGACCGAGATGGGCGCCGGTTGCGAGTGGCTCGGCGCTGATGCGTTCCGCCGGCGGCACGGCGAAATCGCGGCCGGCGATTGCCTGGGCGCCTTGGTCAGCCCGCACGAGGTCCGGGTGGAGTCTCGGACTGCTCTGCCCAAGCTGGCCGCGTGGCTTGGCGCGGCGCGTGATGTCGATTTCCTATACGAAACCGCGGTCCACTCGGTCGCCCCGCCCCGGATCGAAACCTCTCGTGGGCCAGTGTTCGCCGAGGCGGCGATAGTCTGCCCAGGCGATGACTTCGTAACGCTTTTCCCCGAGCGGATCGCCGCCTACCGGCCGCGTCGGTGTCGGCTGTCGATGCTGCGCCTCGCTTCGCCGGGGTTCCGCCTGCCGGCTTCGATCATGTCCGATCTCGGTCTGGTGCGTTACGCCGGCTACGCCGCGTTGCCGCCAGCCGAGGCCCTGCGTCGGCGCCTGGCGGTTGACCAGCCCACCCATCTCGCCAACGGCGTACACCTTATTGTCGTGCAAAGCGCCGACGGATCGTTGGTCGTTGGCGACAGCCATCACTACGATGATTTGCCCGCGCCGTTCGCGCCGGCCGAGGCCGAGGCCTGTATCCTCGACGAATTTCAGCGCGCCACCGGTCTCACCCCGCCGTCGGTGGTCGAGCGCTGGGTAGGCACCTACGCCGTTTCCGATGGGCGTACAGCCTTCACGGCGACGCCTAGCGATAGTGTCCGTCTGGTGATGGTCACCAGCGGGACCGGCGCCTCCACCGGATTTGCGATCGCCGAGCAGACCATCGGCGACCTCTACGGCTTGGACAAAGGTGTATTTCAATGAGCTATCCCATCAAGGCCGTGATCTTCGATTGGGCCGGAACCATGGTCGATTTCGGGTGCATGGCGCCGGTCCAGGCATTGATCGACGCCTTCGCCGCCCACGGCGTCGCCGTCACGGCCGCGCAGGCGCGGCGCGATATGGGGCGGGCCAAGCGTGATCATGTCGCCGCCATCCTTGAGGATCCCGCCGTCGCCGCCGCATGGGCCGAAGCCAGAGGCGCCCCGCCGACAACCGCCGACGCCGACCGCATCTATTGGGCGCTTGAGCCCCTGATCGAGGCGGCGGCGACGCGCTGCGCCGACCTCATTCCCGGTGCGGCGACCGTGGCTGCCCACCTGGAAGGGCTCGGGGTCAAGGTGGGGTCGGGCACCGGCTACACGCGCCAGATGATGTCGGGCATCCTGCCGCGTGCGGCCGCTCAGGGCTACACGCCGAAGGTCGTGGTCTGCGCCGGCGAAACGCCATCGGGTCGCCCCGCGCCTCTGATGACCTGGCAGGCGTTGATCGCTTTGGACGCGTGGCCTGCGTCGGCCTGCGTCAAGGTTGACGACGCCATGGTGGGCATCGAGGAGGGCCGATCGGCGGGGTGTTGGACGGTGGGTCTGGCCGCGTCGGGCAACGGCGTGGGTCTAACCCTTCAGGAGTATGAGGGCTTGGCGGAGCCGGAGCGGCGCGCGCGTGTCGCCGCTTCAGGCGAACAGCTGACGGCGTCAGGCGCCGACTATGTGATCGACACCGTCGCCGCTCTGCCCCCAATCTTGGAGATGATCGCCAAGCGGATCGCGTCTGGAGAACGGCCCAGCCCGGTCTGAAGGAAGCGCTGCGCCGGCCCCTCGGGCCGGCCAGGGGCGGGGTTTATCGTGTGAAGTAAATGTGACGCAATCGATAATAGACGACGCCTATAGGCGGCATACGCCGAAAGTATTGGCCGAACCGCTCCGCGAGGGGCAATGAGCCCGCGTTGGTGGTCTGGGCGGTATCGGGTTCCCGGACGAGGTCAGGCCTCCGATCCGCCTGTTTCATCTGGTGGTATTCGAGACTAATCAGCTGAAAAATAGGCGATTATATCGGTGTCTTCCGCGCGCCGCGGCGCTGTCAGGGACAGCGTATGCCCAGGGCTTAGATGGCGTGACGGTGCGCGACGGCGACATGCAAGGGCTCGGGCCAAGCCGGAACGGCGGCTTCCTCGGGGTCGGCGGGCTGGTTGAAAAGCGAGGCGACATCAATATTGTCATAAATATAATACACAAAGGAAATACAACGTTAGTTAGATTCGGCTATCGGTTCGCAACTTTATAACAAAAAAGATGGTTGTGTGACAAGCTGAGGGGACGTCCCCATCTGTTAATACTGTCGGGCGACTCGCCCGCAACCTGAGGATCGAGAACGATGAGACGCTCTTCCATCAAGGCCAGGTACAAGGTTTCCTGCGCCGTCGCCGCTATTCTCACCGGGTGCGCCGGCGCCTCATTGGCCGCCGATGCGTCGCCCTCCGACGCCGTGACCACCGCCACCGCGGGCACGGCCGTTGAGGAGATCGTCGTGACGGCCCAGCGCCGCGATGAGAGCGTGCAAAAGGTGCCGTTGACGGTCCAGGCCTTTACCGGCGTGACGCTTCAGAAGCTCAATGTGAACGCCCTCGAGGATCTCCTGCGATATACGCCCAACGTCAGCTACGCGAACAACGGCCCCGGGCAGGGTAATATCTTCATGCGCGGCCTCAGCGCCGGCTTCGCAGGCAACCAGTCAAGCGCCACGATTGGCAATTTCCCGAACGTCGCCATCTATCTCGACGATCAATCGATGCAGTTCCCGGCGCGCAACGTCGACATCTATGTCGCCGACATGGAGCGGGTCGAGGTGCTCGAAGGTCCGCAAGGGACGCTGTTCGGCGGCGGCGCCGAAGCCGGCGCGGTGCGCTACATCACCAACAAGCCAAAGCTTGACGCCTTCTCGGCGCATGCCGAGGGCAGCTACGGTTTCACGGTCCACGGCGACGACAACCAGAGCGGCAACATCATGTTGAACGTTCCGGTGATCAAGGACAAACTGGCGGTGCGGGTTGTCGTGTATGACGATCACCACGGGGGCTATATCGATAACGTGCCCAGCACCCTGACCCGGTCGAATCAGGATCTGGGCAACTATTACCTCAACATCAAGCAGACCGCCGCCGGCTGTCCCAACGGCCAGCCGGTGAATGCGCTGGGCACCGGCTATTGCACACAGCCGAACGCGCCTCAGGCGAACAACGCGGGCATCGCACACAGGGCGCAAAACCCGATCACCTACACCGGCGTTCGGGCCTCTGCGCTCTGGCAGGTCAACGACGATTGGGACGTTCTGGTATCGCAAAGCTTCGCCAATCTCGACGCCGAGGGCATCTCGTCGGAGTATCCGGTCGGGTCGGATTTCCAACCGCTCGCGCCGCTCCAGATCACCTCGTTCGCGCCGTCCTATGACAAGGACAAGTACGAAAACACGTCCTGGACGGTGAACGGAAAGATCGACAACTTCAAGGTGATCTACACCGGAAGCTATATGATCCGGAACATCTCCCAACAGATGGACTACACCAACTACGCCCGGTCCTATTTCGGGCCCTACTACCAGTGCACCGGCGGCAACACCGGTTTCGGCAAGGGCGCGGCCCAGTGCTACTCGCCGGTCGGCTACTGGCAGGACACAGTGCGAAACACGCACATGAGCCACGAAGTGCGCGTCAGTTCGCCCGACACCTGGAGGGCGAGGTTCATTGTCGGCGGCTTCTACGAGCAGTTCAAAATCTACGACAACATGAACTTCAACTATAAGACCTTCCCGGCCTGCTCGACCGCCAATCTGAACGCGGCTCTGGCCGGCGGCGCGCCTTGCGTGGGCGATATCGAGCCCGCCGTCGGAACAACGGCGAACGACCCGAGCGTGCGGAGCGATCAGACCGCGTTTGGCGAAGACACCCAGCGCGGGTACGACCAGACCGCCTTCTTCGGTTCTGTCGATTTCGACGTCATTCCCAACGTCCTGACAATATCGGGCGGAACGCGCTACTTCCGCTACTCGGAATACGAACTGGGGTCGGTCTACTCCACCGTCGATGGCTGTCTGAATGTGGCGGTCTGCACCGCCGGTCAGACCAACATCGACTCGCACAACGACCATGTCTCCTATTCGGGGTTCAAGAGCCGGGCCAACGTCACCTGGCACGTCAACCCGGATACGATCGCCTATTTCACGTTCTCACAGGGCTTCCGTCCTGGCGGTTTCAACCGCCTGCAGAAGAAGGTGATTGCCGACGCCAGCGGCGCCAAACAGTACCTTGAGCCCAACAGCTACGCGCCAGACTCGCTCACCAACTACGAAATCGGCGTGAAGACTCAGCTCTTCGATCGCCGCCTGCAGTTGAACGTGTCGGCCTACTACATGGATTGGGACAACGTTCAGTTCCTGATCTACAACCCGACCGAAGGCATCAACACGACCTTCGGACTCAATGGCCCGAGCTACAATGTCGAGGGCGTCGAAGGCCAGTTCGTCGGCCGGGTCACCCACGGTCTGACGATCCAAGGGTCTGCCTCCTACAACCACGACACCCAATCCAGCTCACCGTGCCTTGTCGACAATATCTCGGGCACCGCGGCGTTCGGTCAGTGCATCAGCGTGGTCAAGCCAAGCGGCGGCGTGGCTCAGTCCTTCTCCAATCCCTTCGGCACCCTGGGATCGGTCCCGGCCTTCTCGCCGGATTTCCAGGGCAATATTCGCGCACGCTACGAATGGGAGATGGGCGAGTACAAGTTCAACGCCATGATCGGGGCCAACTATGTCGGCGGCATGTACAACGAGCCCGGCACCTACCCCTCCGGCACGGGCGTGTTGATCCCCAACACGACCTATCTGCGCTTCTATCAGCCGGGCTACGCCACGGTCGATCTTTCGGTCGGCGTCTCCAAGGACAAATGGTCGGCCGAGATCGTTGCGAACAATGTCGGCAATTCCCACGCCAGCATGTTCACCTCCTCGGCGCAGTTCATCAAATCCGAAGTGCCTCTGCGCCCGACCGTGGTCAGCCTGAAGATCAGCGCGGACTTCTGATCGCGGTTTCGTGCTAGACGACGAGCCAGCGGCGGGCGGAAACGCCCGCCTCCCTCGTCATTCAGGTTGCATGGACACGCTCGCGCCGCCCTCCCAAACCTCGTTCGTGGAACGCGAAGTCGGTAGGCTGCGCGTGTTGCAGGCCGATGGCCGACACGAGGAGGCCTGGGTCGCGGTAGCCGCCCTGCTTGCCGAAAGGCCGGAGAATCGCGACCTGCTTCTAATCGCGGCGACCAGCCTGCGCCACCTGCGCCGGATCGACGAGGCGTTGGCGATGCTTGAACGCCTAGAGGCGGTGCGGCCAGGGTTCAGCCGCCTGCATCAGGAGCGGGGTTTATGTCACGTCGCGAGGCGGGACGCCCCGCCCGCGATCGAGGCGTTTCTGCGGGCCGTGAATATCAATCCGGCCTTGCCGCAGAGCTGGAATATGCTGGAGGGCCTCTACCGCCTGATCGGCGAGCCCCAGAACGCCGCCACCGCGGCCGCCCATGTCGCCACCCTTAAGGCGCTGCCGCCGGAGGTCATCAGCGCAACCTCCCTGTTTTCGGACGGCGAGCTCGGCCCGGCCGAGGAAATCATCCGCGGATTTCTGATCAGGAACGGCGATCATCCCGAGGGGATGCGCCTGTTGGCCAAAATCGGCATGGCGCGCGACGTTCTGGACGACGCTGAAATGCTCCTCGAAGGCGCTCTTGCGCTGGCGCCGGACCATCGGGCGGCGCGTCTCGATTACGCCCAGGCTCTGGTTCAGCGCCACAAGTACCCCCAAGCCCAGGAACAAATCGATATCCTGCTGAACCTGGATCCCGGGAACCTGGATTATCGGTCCCTGGCCGCGACCATAGCGGTCGGCCTTGGCGAGAACGAGCGGGCGATCGGCCTCTACCAGGAGGTTCTGGACCTCGCTCCGGCGTCGCCAGATGTCAATCTCTGGATCGCCCATGCGCTGAAAACGGTCGGCCGGGTTCCCGAGGCGATCGAAGCCTACCACGCGGCGGCGGCGGCGAGGCCCGATTTCGGCGACGCCTATTGGAGCCTCGCGAACCTGAAGCGGTACCGCTTCGGCGAGGATGAAATGAACCGCATGCGGTTGGCGGAGGAGGCGCCTTCGACCGCTTTGGCGGATCGCTATCACCTCTGTTTCGCGTTGGGCAAGGCGCTGGAGGATCGCGGCGAAATCGCTCAATCCTGGACCTATTATGAGCGGGGCAATGCGCTGAAGCGCGAGGAGAGCCGGTACCGACCGGAAATCATTGAGACTAACACGGCCCAACAGATCGCGGTGTGCACGCCTGAATTCTTCTCGCGGCGTGCGGGCTGGGGCGCCCCGCAAGCCGATCCGATCTTCATCGTCGGTCTGCCGAGGTCAGGCTCGACCCTTTTGGAGCAGATTCTGGCGTCCCATTCCCAGGTGGAGGGGACCCATGAGCTGTCCGACATCCAACGGATCGTGCTGGAGCTGCAGGGCCGTGACCCGGACCTGGACCATCCGCTGTATCCCAGCGTCCTGGCCAAGCTGACACGCGACGATTTTCTGAACCTCGGCCAGCGCTATCTGGCCGACACGCGGGCCTATCGAACGGATAAGCCGTTCTTCATCGACAAAATGCCCAACAACTTCCGCCATATCGGCCTTGTCCACCTGATGCTGCCGAACGCGACGATTATCGACGCCCGACGCGAGCCAATGGCGTGTTGCTTCAGCAACCTTAAGCAGCTTTTCGCCCACGGCCAGGAATTCACCTACAGCGCGCGAGACATCGCCCGTTACTACCGCACCTATCTTGACCTCATGCGCCATTGGGACCGGGTCCTTCCCGGGCGGGTGCTACGCGTACAGCACGAGGACGTCGTTGATGATCTCGACGGCAATGTACGCCGCATCCTGGGCTTTTGCGGCTTGCCGTTCGAGCCGGCCTGCGTCGAATTTCACAAGACCCAGCGCGCGGTGCGTACGCCAAGCTCGGAACAGGTGCGCCAGCCGATCTTCCGCGACGGCCTGGACCAGTGGAAGAAGTACAAGCCTTGGCTGGATCCCCTTGTCGAGGCTCTGGGGGACGCGCTCGATGACTATCGCAACTGAAGCGGACAGGCCCCGGCCGGGGCTGGCGCGATGACGGCGGATCGCCGGCGCGAGTTCCTGAAACAGGCCGCCGGAACCGCCGCGGCCGCGGCGGCTTGGCCAGAGCTCGCCCGTGCCCTGGCGATCCCGGCTCATCGCGCCTCCCGCACCATTCAGGACGTGAAGCACGTGGTCATCCTGATGCAGGAAAACCGCGCCTTCGATCACTATTTTGGGACCATGAGGGGGGTGCGCGGCTTTGGCGATCCGCGGCCGATTGCTTTGCCGTCGGGCCTGCCGGTCTGGTATCAGCCCGATCCCAGCGCCACTGCCGGACATGTTCTGCCTTTCCACCTCGACGGTCAGGCGACCCGGGCCCAGGTCATGGACAGTCTCGACCACAACTGGAAGGGCTCGCACGAACGCTGGAAACGGCATGACGCCTGGGTCCCCGCGAAGTCGCGCCTGACCATGGGCTATTTCACCCGGGCGGAGCTGCCTTTCTACTACGCCCTGGCCGACGCCTTCACGGTTTGCGACGCCTATCATTGTTCGATTTTCGGCCCGACCAACCCGAACCGTATGTTCCTGTTCACCGGCACCAACGGACTCACGGCCGGCGAGACCGGCCCGCTGGCCGTGATGAATCCGCCCACCGAGCCCAACGAATCCGCCGATATGGCCAAGGACAATCCGGCTTTCGCCGGTTTTGGCTGGATGACCTACGCCGAGCGCCTCCAGGCGGCCGGGGTGAGCTGGAAGGTCTACCAGGAGTACGACAACTATGGCGACAACGCCTTGGCGTACTGCCGCGCCTTCCGCGGCATCGATCGGAACTCTCC
>Ga0209698_10006117_pt1 | contig 12848 bp, 11 predicted proteins | sample LitLauG_LLR_2012_FD_187203 | JGI IMG/M metagenome (GOLD analysis project Ga0209698, IMG submission 187203) | Freshwater sediment microbial communities from Pennsylvania, USA - Little Laurel Run_MetaG_LLR_2012 (SPAdes) (version 2) | ecosystem: Environmental > Aquatic > Freshwater > Creek >...
GACGTAGATGTTCCCGTCGATCTGGGTGGTCTCGTTGGTCGCCTTGGCGACCGAGTGCTCCACGAGGTTGCGGCCCTCGAGCGTCGCGATGTGCGTCGCGCCCCCCGCGGTGTGCACGCACATGAGGTAGCGACCCGCCGGGCGGCGCCGCTCGGGGCTTCGACGGCGCCCGCGGCTGCGCGAGCGCCGCGCCCCGTCGTCGTCGGCGGCGGGCTCGGGCGCGGAGGCCTCGACGGGCGCCTCGCCGCGAGCCGAGCGCGACGATGTGCCCTGGGACGACGCGGTGCCCTGGGACGACGCGGTGCCCTGGGCGCCCTCGCCGGGTCCGCGGCGCCCGCCGCGTCCGCCACGGCTCCCGCGGCGCCGCCCCCCGCTGCGCGCGGGGCGGTCGGTGCCGGGGGCGCCCCCGGCCGATGCCGTCGCGGCGCCGGGCGGTGCCGGGCGCGTGTCGCCGATCCTCGGTGCCGGGCGCGTGTCGCCTACGCGAGGCGCGCCCGCGGCAGGCTCAGGCGCGGCCGCCGGTGCGGGCGCCGGGGCACCCGAGGACTGCGGTCGGTCCGTGTTCTCCATGTGTGGGCGTCCTTCTCGAAGTTGTCATCCGCCGCGCGCCTCCGCGCTGACGGGGCGACCGGCCGCGATCGTGCCCGAGATGCTCAAGGGCTCTGCTCGCACGCTTCGGTCCTCGCTCTCAATCCACTGGCTGGTACGGCACGCCCCCACGAGGGTCACGTCGTCGCCCAACGCACCGCACAGCTCGGAGGGTCGGACGCCCCTCGGGCGCACCGACAGCTCTGCGAGCAGCCGCACCACCTCGCCCAGGCCGTCGATCTCGCGCACGGGGTGCGCCGAGACGGCCAGGGATCGAAGATTCGGTCGGATGTCGTCGGTGACGGTGCGTCCCTTTCGCTCGCGGGCGACGGTGACGGCTTGGGCTCCGAGCAGCCGCTCGAGCCGTCCGGCCATCTCCGCTGGGCTCACGCCGAGCACCTCCAGTTCCCAGTCACACGATGTTACTGCCTCCTGCAGCGAATCCTCGGTACCGTCGAGCGCCGCCGCGGCGGTGACCGCGACGCCGAGCGGCAGGGCGTCGCTCAGCCGCTCGCACAGCGCGGCGAGGGCCGCGGGGTCGTGGTCGCCGGTGGCGACCACGACGGCGCCGGGCTCCTGGGCCTCGGCGTCGAGGCGCAGGTCGAGGTACTCGGCGTGGCTCGCGCACCCCGTCGGCAGGGCGAGCCCGAAGCTCACGAGGGGCCGCGGGGAGAACCCCGCGGACTTGCGCAGCGGCAGCGCGCAGCGCCGCATCGCGCGCTCCATCACCCGGGCGAGGTCGCGCTGGGAGGTGAAGCGAACGCGGCCGAGCTTCTCGTAGCGCAGCCGCAGCCGGTCGGGCAGCACCAGCGCGCTCACCGGCGCGTGGCCCCCAGCGCGACGCCCACGGGCCCGGCGAGGTCGAGCCCCTGGCCGGTGCCCTGCGAGCCGCCCGCGGGCGGCGCGGGCGAGGCCACGACGTGCTCGATCCCGTAGGTCGTGCACGCGCCGCAGTCGTAGCACGGGGTCCAGCGGCAGTCCTCGACGCCCTCGGCGGCGAGCGAGGCCTCGTAGTCGCCCCAGAGGAAGTCGGCGTGCAGCCCCGCGGACAGGTGGCCCCAGGCGAGCACCTCGTCGCGGTCGTGGGCGCGCAGCGCGGTGGACTCGAGGTCCAGGCCCTCGGCGGCGAGCGCGTCGGTCCAGCGCGCGAGCTCGAAGCGCTCCGACCACTCCTGGAACGTCCCGCCCGCGCGCCAGACGCGCTCGAGGACGTTGCCGATGCGACGGTCCCCTCGCGAGGCGATCCCCTCGGCGGCAGAGGCGGCGGGGTCGTGCCAGCGGACCTCGACGCCCTTGTGGCGCCGCGCCGCGTCGCGCAGCAGGTTGACCTTGCGCTGGAGCTCCTCGGGGCTGTCCATGCGGTGCCACTGGAACGGGGTGTCGGGCTTGGGGACGAAGCCGCCCACCGACACGGTCACCGACGCCCCGCGCTGGTGGCGCCGGCCGCGCTCGACGCAGGCCGCCGCCAGCGCGGCGATCGCCGCGACGTCCTCGTCGCGCTCGGTGGGCAGCCCGATGAGGAAGTACAGCTTCATGCGCCGCCAGCCCTGGGAGAACGCGGCGTCCACGGCGGCGAACAGGTCGTCGTCGCTGATCAGCTTGTTGATCACCCGGCGCATCCGCCAGGTCCCGCCCTCGGGCGCGAAGGTCAGCCCCGTGCGCCGCACGCGCTGGATCGACGCGGCCGTCGCCACGGTGAAGGCGTCCACGCGCAGCGAGGGCAGCGAGACCGCGAGGTCCGCGCAGCCGTCGACGGGGTCCGTGAGCGAGTTGACGACGTCTTCGATGCCCGAGAAGTCCGCCGTGGACAGCGAGGTGAGCGACACCTCGTCGTAGCCGGTGCGCGCGACGCCGTCGCGGACCATCTGGAGGACCTGCTCTTTGGGTCGCTCCCGAACGGGCCGGGTGATCATCCCGGCCTGGCAGAACCGGCACCCCCGCGTGCAGCCGCGGAAGACCTCGACGTTCAGGCGGTCGTGGACGACCTCGGTGAGCGGCACGAGCTGGCGGCGCGGGTACGGCCACTCTGCGAGGTCCGCGATGGTGCGCTTCTCGACTATGGGCGGGGCCGCGGGGTCGACGTCGTAGCCGGTGAGCCGACCGGACGCGAACACCGGCGTGTACAGGCAGGGCACGTAGACGCCCTCGACCTGGGCGAGCGCGACGTGCAGGGCGCGCCGGGTGCGCTGCGCGTCGGGGGTCGCGCGCCAGCGCGCGATGGCCTCGTGGATCTCGGTGACGACCTCCTCGCCGTCGCCGAGCACCGCGGCGTCGAGGAAGTCCGCGAGCGGCTCGGGGTTGTAGGTGCAGTGCCCGCCGGCGAGCACCACGGTGTCGTCGCGGCCGCGGTCCGCGGTGCGCAGCGGGATCCGCGCCAGGTCGATCATGTTGAGCACGTTGGTGTAGGTCAGCTCCGCGGACAGGTTGAACGCGAGCACGTCGAACTCCGCGGCGGGCCGCGTGGTCTCCACGGAGAACAGCGGGATCGACGCGGCGCGCATCGCGGACTCCATGTCGCTCCACGGCGCGTAGGTCCGCTCCGCGACGGCGTCGTCGCGCTCGTTGAGGATCCCGTAGAGGATCTGCAGGCCCTGGTTGGGCAGCCCGATCTCGTAGGTGTCGGGGTACGCGAGCAGCCAGCGCAGCGCGCCGGGCCCCTTGTCCTGTGAGATCGAGCCGTCCTCGCCGCCGATGTAGCGCGCCGGCTTCTCGACGTTCCACAGCAGCGGCTCGACGCGGTCCCACAGGGTGCTCATCGCGCCACCCTAGGGAGCGGGGTCGCTCAGCGCGCGCGGCCGCCCGCCGCGGCGACCGGCGCGCCGGGCAGGTGCAGGGGTGCGGGCGGGTGCGCGACGAGGTAGTTGAAGGTCTGGGCGACGACCGGCGCGGCCGCGCTCGCGCCGTAGCCGCCCTGGCCGATCACGCACAACACGACGTAGCGCGGCGCGCCCACGGGCCCGAAGCCCACGAACCAGCTGTTCGGCTCGAGGCCCGGGGCGTTCGAGGCCGTGCCGGTCTTGCCGGCGATCGGGAAGCTCGCGAGGTTGAACGTCGCGTAGCTGTGGAACGTCGAGTACGCGGTGCCGCGCGGGTCGTTGACCACGCCGATCAGGCCCTGGAGGATCGGGTTGCGCACCGCGGGCGGCAGCCCGACGTGGCCGTCGATCTTGGGCCCGTAGACCACGACGGGGCGCCCCGACGGCGACACGATCGCCGCGGCGACCTCGGGCTGGTAGCGCCGCCCGCCGTTGGCGAACGTCGCGTAGGCGTTCGCGAGCGCGATCGGCGTGACCGCCGTGGAACCCTGTCCGAACGCCATCTCGACGTTGTCGCCGGTGTACCACTGCCAGTTCGGGAACCCGGTGGGCGACGCGGCGTGCAGCGCGAGGCGCACCGAGGGGCTGTCGACGCGGCCGGTCGCCTCGCCGGTCAGGTCGACGCCCGTGGGGCTGTCGAGCCCGTAGGCCGCGGCGATGTCCTGGATGGGCTGCTTGCCGTAGGGGTAGTTCGCGTTGTTCGTGTACGCGTTCCACGCGAGGTAGCCGAGGTTGTAGAAGTAGTAGTCCGACGACTCGGTGAGCGCGAGCGGCAGGTCCACGTAGCCCAGGCCCGTGGTCTCGTCGTCGAGGCGCACGCAGCCCGCCGGCGAGCTCGTGCACCCGGGGATCTTGAAGCGCCCCGAGTCAAAGACGTACTGGTACGGCGCGATCATGTGGTCCTTGAGCGCCGCGGTCGCGCTGAAGAGCTTGAACGTGGACCCCGGCGTGTACAGGCCCTGGATGGCGTAGTTGTTCATCGCGCCGGTGGCGAGCAGCTGGGAGTAGTTGGTCTGGGAGATCCCGCCCACCCACTCGTTGAGCGAGTAGTTGGGGAAGCTCGACATCGCCAGCACGTGGCCGTTGCGCGGGTCGAGGACCACCGCGGCGCCGTTGATCGCGGGCGGGTACTTGCCCGAGCGGTGGTCCAGGGTGTTGCGCACCCGGTAGATGTCCGCGGCGAGCGACTGGTCGAGGTAGCTCTGCAGGTGCGCGTCGATGTTCAGCACGACCGTGTCGCCGACGACCGCGGGGCGGTTCGAGATCGTCCCGATCGGGTTGCCCGCCGCGTCGACCTCGATCTTCTTGACGCCGTCGGTGCCGCGCAGGAACGAGTCGTAGAACTGCTCGATGCCCGTCTTGCCCACGATCGAGGTGGGGGTCAGCCCCGGGGAGCTCGCGAGCTGCTGGGCCGAGATCGGCCCCACGTAGCCGAGCACGTGCGCGGCGAGGTCGCCGCCCGCGGGGTAGCTGCGCTGGGTCTGGGTCTGGACCTCGACGCCGGGGAACAGCGCGGGGTGCTCTTCGAGGTAGATGATCACCGACGTCGGCGTGTCGGCGAGGACCGGGACCGGCTGGTAGGGGTTGTACTGCGGGTTGTTGATGTCGGCGATGACCTGGCTGGGCGTGACGCCCGCGAGCGCGGCGACGCGGCCGACGAGCCCGGGGTCCGCCGCCGCCTGAAGGCGCGAGAGCACCAGCTCTTGGTGCACGGTGTTGGAGACGAGCAGGTTGCCGTTGCGGTCCAGGATCTGTCCGCGCGGCGCGGGGACCACGACGGTGCGCAGCGTGTTGGTCGCGACGGTCTGGGCGTACGCGGCGTGGTCGACGAGCTGGAGGAACGCGAGGCGCACGCCCATGAACACGAACAGCAGCAAGAAGACGCCGCCGACGACCCAGAGCCGCACGTCGGGCCGCGAGCCCACCTCCTCGGGGGTCGCGAGCGGGTTGGGCAGCGACAGCCCCTGGCGCTCGTTGATCCGCTCGCGCCGCGCGCGCCCGAGCGCGGGCCAGCGCACCGACCCGGTGCGCGGCAGGCCCCTGGTCCTCCAGCCCCGGTTCACACCATCCCCCTGACCGGCTCGAGGGCACCTGCGCGCGCGTCGCCCGCGAGTCGCGGGCCGATGAGCCGCATCGTCGGGCGCACGAGCAGCGCGCAGGCGAGCGCGTCGAGCACGCAGACCATCCCGACGGGCACCGCGGTCAGGTACCCGGTGTGCCCGAGCGCCGCGGCGCACAGCGCGTAGGCGAGGGGGGCGACGAGGCCCGCGGCGGCCGCGAGCGCGGGCGCGACCCACCACGCCGCGCCGCCGAGGTCACCCACCCCCTCCTCGCCGAGCCGCCCGAGCGCGTAGCCGATCACCACCGCGACGAGCGCGGTGAGACCGAAGGGCGTCGGCTGGAACAGGTCGGCGACCACCCCGCCCATCAGGCCCGCCGACATCCCGGCCATCGGGCCCGCGGCGAGCCCCGCGGCCACCGGCAGGACCCAGATCAGCTCGGCGTGCACCCCCATCACCGACAGCTCGTCGGCGATCGCGATCTGCAGCACGACGAGGGCCAGGGCGGCCACGAGCAGCCAGAGCCACTTCGCGGTCGTCACGAGCCCGGCTCCCAGAGCACGACGTCGACGTAGGTCAGGTGGCGCAGGTCCGCGAGCGGGTGCACCGAGATCGACAGCTCGGTCGCGCCGCGGGCGTTCTCCGAGCCCGCGACGGCCCCCACGGGGATCCCCGGCGGGAACAGGCCGCCCTGCAGGCCGTTGGTGTACATGATCTCGCCCACGTGCACGGGGGTCCCCGGGGACACGAAGTCCGCGTCGAGGTCGCGGAACGCGCCCTGGCCGTGGACGACCGCGGTGTTGCCCGCGGCCCCGAAGCGCACGCCGATCGACCGGCTCGCGTCGGTGATCAGCGTCACCGTCGAGCCGCCCGAGGTCGTCGACGTCACGATGCCGACCAGGCCCGCGCCGCCGACGACGGGCATGCCGGGCAGCACGCCCGCGTCGGTGCCCTTGTCGATCTCGATCGTCGCGGTGAAGTTCGAGAGGTTCTGCGCGGTGGTCTGCGCGGTGGCGACCGGCAGCGCGCCGAGGAACGGCAGGCGGTCGAGCGCGAGCAGGTCGCGCAGCTGGCGCGTCTGGTACGCCGACTGCGCCTGGAGCATGCGAAGGCGCCCGAGCTCGTAGCTCAGGTAGTGGTTCTGGCGGACCACGTCGGCGTAGTTGAACGTGCCCGCGAACGCCTCGCCGACCGGCTTGGTCACCCCGCGGACGATCGAGACGAACGGCGAGACCACCGCGCGGGCGGCCGCGGAGGCAGCGGAGCGCACGGGGCCGCCGATGGCGAGCAGCGTGAGTGCGGCGAGCAGGAAGACAGAAAGGGTGACGAGGCGTCGACGTCCTCTCGGCTGCGCCACGGGCGGCCCTCTGTCAGCGCGACGAGGAGGTGATGAGCACCCGCTTGAGGACGTCGAACTCCTCGAGGCACTGTCCACTCCCGATCGCCACGCAGCTGAGGGGGTCCCGAGCGACCACCACCGGCATCGCGGTCTCCGACTCGACCCTCGCGGCGAGGCCGTGGAGCAGGGCGCCCCCGCCGGCGAGCACGATGCCCTGGTCCATGATGTCCGCCGCCAGCTCGGGTGGCGTGCGGTCCAAGGTGACCTTGATCGCGTCGACGATCGACTGGACGGGCTCTTCGATCGCCTCGCGGATCTGCTCGGTGGAGATGACCACGGTCTTGGGCAGGCCCGTGACGAGGTCGCGGCCGCGGATCTCGGCGCGCAGCTCCTCTTCGAGCGCGTACGCCGAGCCGAGCGCGATCTTGATCTCCTCGGCGGTGCGCTCGCCGAGCGCGAGGCTGAACTCCTTCTTGACGTACGACACGATCGCCTCGTCGAGCTCGTCGCCGCCGATGCGGATCGACTGGCTCGTCACGATGCCGCCGAGCGAGATGACCGCGACCTCGGTCGTGCCGCCGCCGATGTCGACGATCATGTTGCCGGTCGGCTCGTGCACCGGGAGCCCCGCGCCGATCGCTGCGGCCATCGGCTCCTCGACGATCCAGGCCTTGCGCGCGCCGGCGTACTCGGCCGCCTCCATCACCGCGCGCTGCTCGACGCCGGTGATGCCCGAGGGCACGCAGATCACCATGCGCGGCTTGGCGAAGCGGCGCTGGTGCACGCGGTGGATGAAGTAGCGCAGCATCTTCTCGCAGACCTCGAAGTCCGCGATGACGCCGTCTTTGAGCGGGCGGATCGCCTGGATGTTCGAGGGCGTGCGCCCGATCATGCGCTTGGCCTCCGCGCCGACGGCGAGCGGCCGGCCGTCCTTGACGTCGACGGCCACCACGCTCGGCTCGTTCAGGATGATCCCGCGCCCCCGGACGTACACGAGGGTGTTGGCGGTCCCGAGGTCGACCGCCATGTCGCGGCCGAGGAGGGAAAAGCGATTGTCTGCCATGTTGCGTCCTTTTGGACCACCGCATGCGGCGTGTCCACGCGCACAAGCCTACGGGTCGGCTGAAGGCCTTACAAGGCGGCCGTGATCCCCAACGTTCGCACGGTCGATCGCCAACTTGGAGAAAACATCTCGCGTCGCAGCGAACGTTGCGCAACGTAAGAGGAATTGATCTGGCGCGGCGCGCGGGCGCAGGTGCAGGTGCAGGTGCAGGCGCAGCGATGGCGAGCGCGACGCTGCGTGGTGCGGCGCGCCGCGCGACGTCGCGTCAGCTCGAGCGGTCCTCGATCTCGAAGAGGTGGTCGAGCACGTGCCAGGCGATGCGGCGCGCGGCGTAGCGCGGCGGCCACGCGCCCTCGCGCGCGGTCGCCTCGTCGCCGGCGAGCACGGCGATGATCCGGTCGCGCCGTGCCCACGGGTCCGAGCCCGCACCCTCGGACGCCGACATCTTCATGCCGAGCTTGCGCGCGTAGGACAGCTCGGCGTCGGCGACGTGGTCGACGACGCGCTCGAGGGAGCGCCCTCCCCCGCGCGGCCCGAGCGTCAGCGCGGGTCGCCGCGCGGCGGCGGCGTCGAAGCTCGTCCACGCGGCCTCGAGGATCGAGCACAGCCGCACGCGGTCCGCGCGGCGAAGCGCGCGGCGGTCCGCCTCGCCGATCGCGCCGGGCGCGCCGAAGTCGGTCGTCGCGTCGCCCTCGACGCGCTCGGTCACGAAGAGCGCGCCGGTCGGGCCGTCGAGGTCGCTCGCGGCGAGCACGGCGCCGTAGCGCTCGCGGTAGCGCTCGAGCGCGTCGAGCGCGTCCTCGGCGCCGCGCGCGCTGCGCGCCCATCCGGGCCAGTCGACGGCGACCGCGAAGCAGCGCGTGCGGCCCTCTTCCAACAGGACGCCGACGCGCGCCGCCACGTCTAGGCGAGCTCGGGGAAGAACACGCCGATCTCGCGCGCCGCGGACGCCGCGGAGTCCGAGCCGTGGATCAGGTTCTCGGTCATCTCGGTCGCCAGGTCGCCGCGGATGGTCCCCACGGCGGCGTCGGCGGGGTTGGTCGCCCCCATCATCGAGCGCACGATCGCCCAGGTGTCCTTGGGGCCCTCGACGACGCAGACGAACGCCGGGGACCGCGTGATGAAGGCCACGAGCTCGGAAAAGAAGGGCTTCTCGGCGTGCTCCTCGTAGTGGCGCTGGGCCGTGGCCTCGTCGATTTGGCGCAGCTCGCCGGCGACGAGGCGGAGCCCCTTGCGCTCGAGGCGCCCGATGATCTCCCCGATGAGGCGGCGCTCAACGCCGTCGGGCTTGACGATGACGAGGGTTGTGTTCACGGCGCGTGACGGTAGCACCCGTGCTCACCCCCGATGCCCCGGGAGCCCGAGCAGGCGCCCGCGGGCCGCGCCGACGACGTAGAAGCTCCCGGTCGCGACCACGAGGTCGTCGGGGGTCGCGTCGCGGATCGCGGCCTCGATCGCGTCGCCGGGGTCCTCGACGACGACCGCGGCCATCCCGAGCGCGCTCGCCGCGGCGGCGACCGACGCGGCGTCGAGCGCGCGCGGCGAGTCCGCGCGGCAGCAGTACGCGCGCGCGACGCCGAGGCGCGCGAGCGGCGCGAGCAGCTCGGTCGCGTCGCGGTTGCGCAGCGCGCCGACGACGCACGACGTCGTCCCCGCGACGACGTACTCCTCGGCGAGCGCATCGGCGAGGACCTTCGTGCCCGCGGGGTTGTGCGCGCCGTCGACGACGACGAGCGGCCGGGTCCCGAGCACCTCGAGCCGGCCGGGGATGCGCACGCCCGCGAACGCCGCGGCGACGACGTCGGCGTCGACGCGGCAGCCGAGGAAGGCCTCGGCCGCCGCGAGCGCGCACGACGCGTTGTCGCCCTGGTGCGCGCCGTGCAGCGAGAGCCCGACGTCGCGGTGGTTGCCGAACGGCGTGGTGATCGTGACCAGCCGCCCGCCGACGGCGAGCTCGTTGCGCACGAGCGAGAACTCCTCGCCGCGGCGCCACAGCGCCGCGGCGCCGTTGCTCCGCGCGATCCCGGACTGCAGCTCGAGGGTGGACGCGGCGCGGTCCCCGAGCACCGCGGTCGACCCGGGCTTGATGATCCCCGCCTTGTCCGTGGCGATCAGCTCGACGGTGTCGCCGAGCACCTCGGTGTGGTCCAGCGAGACGTTGGTCACCACGCTCACGGACCCGTCGATCACGTTGGTCGAGTCCCACGTGCCGCCGAGGCCCACCTCGACGACGCCCGCGTCGACGCCCTCGTCGGAGAACCACAGCAGCGCCCCGACCGTGAGCAGCTCGAAGCGGGTGAGCCCGAGCCCCGTGGCCGCCTCCATCGCACGGAGCCGCCCGAGCAGGTCGACCAGCGCGTCGTCGTCGATCGGGTTGCCCGCGACGCTGAGGCGCTCGTTGACCACGTGCAGGTCCGGGCTCGTGAACGTGCCCACGCGCCGCCCCGCCTCGGTCAGCAGCGCCGCGGTGATCGCCGTCGTGGATCCCTTGCCGTTGGTGCCCGTGACGTGGACGAACGGCGCGTCGCGGTGCGGGTCGCCGAGCGCGGCGAGGGCGTCTGCGACCGGCTCGAGGGTCGGCACGTCGCGGCGCGTGGGCGAGGTGCGCTCGTAGTCGACGTGGCCGCCGAGCCACTCGAGGGCGGCGTCGAGGTCGCGGAAGCCCTGCGCCAAGGCCTAGGAGGCCCGGCGCGACCGGGTGGGCTTGGCGGGGACCAGCGTCGGCGCGGCGCGGTCGCGGACCACCGTGGCGTCGACGACGCAGCGCGCGACGTCGGTGCGCCCCGGCAGGTCGTACATCACGTCCAAGAGGACCTCTTCGAGGATCGCGCGCAGCCCGCGCGCGCCGGTGCCGCGCAGCAGCGCGAGGTCCGCGACCGCCTCGAGCGCGTCGTCGGTGAACTCGAGGCTCACCCCGTCGAGCTCGAAGACCCGCTGGAACTGGCGCGCGAGCGAGTTCTTGGGCTCGGTCAGCACGCGCACGAGCAGGTCGCGGTCGAGCTGGCGCACCGCGCCGACGACGGGGAGCCGGCCGATGAACTCGGGGATCAGCCCGAAGCGCATCAGGTCCTCGGGCAGCACGTGGCGGAAGATCTCCACGTCCGCGGTGCGCGAGGAGGACACCTGGGCGCCGAAGCCGATCGACTTGCGCCCGATGCGCTGCTCGATGATCTCGTCGAGCCCCGCGAACGCGCCGCCGCAGATGAACAGCACGTTGGTCGTGTCGATCTGGATGAACTCTTGGTGCGGGTGCTTGCGCCCGCCCTGCGGCGGCACCGAGGCCGTCGATCCCTCGAGGATCTTGAGCAGCGCCTGCTGGACGCCCTCGCCCGAGACGTCGCGGGTGATCGAGGGGTTCTCGGCCTTTCGCGCGATCTTGTCGATCTCGTCGATGTAGATGATCCCGGTCTCGGCGCGCTTGACGTCGAAGTCGGCGGCCTGGAGCAGCTTGAGCAGGATGTTCTCGACGTCCTCGCCGACGTAGCCCGCCTCGGTGAGCGCCGTGGCGTCCGCGATGGCGAACGGCACGTTGAGCATCCGCGCGAGCGTCTGGGCGAGCAGCGTCTTGCCGCAGCCCGTCGGGCCGAGCAGCAGGATGTTGGACTTGGCGAGCTCGACGCCGTCGTCCTTGCTCGCGCCGGCCTGGACGCGCTTGTAGTGGTTGTACACCGCGACGGCGAGGATCTTCTTGGCGTAGTCCTGGCCGACGACGTAGTCGTTCAGGAACTCGGAGATCTCCTTGGGCTTGGGGAGCTCCTCGAAGGGGACGTCAGCCTGCTCGTGCAGCTCGTCGGCGATGATGTCGTTGCACAGGTCGATGCACTCGTCGCAGATGTACACGCCCGGCCCGGCGATGAGCTTCTTGACCTGCTTTTGGGACTTCGCGCAGAAGCTGCACTTGACGAGGTCGCCGCCCTCACCGAACTTCGCCACGAACTGCCCCTCCCTGCTGCCGGGTGATCCCCGACAACCCTAGGCGGCGCCGACCGCCGCGAGGGTGTTGGTTGCCTCGCGCGAGGCGATGACCTCGTCGACGAGCCCGTAGGCGACGGCCTCCTCCGCGGTCATCACGAAGTCGCGGTCGGTGTCCTTTTGGATCCGGTCCACGGGCTGGCCGGTGTCCGCGGAGAGCATCTCGTTGAGCAGGTCGCGCATGCGCAGGATCTCGCGCGCCTGGATCTCGATGTCCGAGGCCTGCCCGCCGACGCCGCCCCAGGGCTGGTGCAGCAGGATCCGGCTGTGCGGCAGCGCGAAGCGCTTGCCCTTGGTGCCCGCGCCCAGGAGCACCGCGCCCGCCGAGGCCGCCTGGCCGAAGCAGAACGTGGACACGTCGGGCTTGATGTACTTGAGCGTGTCGTAGATCGCGAGCAGGCCCGTGAGGTCCCCGCCGGGCGAGTTGATGTACAGGTGGATGTCCTTGTCGGGGTCCTCTGACTCCAAGAAGAGCATCTGGGCGCAGATCAGGTTGGCGACGGTGTCGTCGAGCACCGAGCCGAGGAAGATGATCCGCTCCTTGAGCAGGCGCGAGTACAGGTCGTAGGCGCGCTCGCCGCGGTTCGAGCTCTCGACCACGGTGGGGACCAGGTAGTTGTACGCCGTCAGGTTCTCGTTGATGGTCACTCGCTCTCCTCCGTGGTGTCGATGTCGATCGTCTCGTCGTCGCTCGGCGCCGCGTCGTCGGCGTCGGTCGCCTCGAGCAGGGCCTTGTCGATCTCTGCGCCGGCCTCGTCGACGTAGGTGACGCGCTCGAGGACGAAGGCCTCGGCCTTCTCCTTGGCCTTCTCGGCGCGCAGCGCGCCGAGGCGGCCCGCCGCGGCGAGCTCCTCGCGCAGCTGCTCGGGCTTGCGGCGCACCGAGGCGGCGAGGGTCTCGAGCTCGGCGTCGAGCTCCTCCTTGGTGGGGTCGAGCCCCTCCTCGGCGGCGATGGCACGCAGCGCGAGGTCGACCTTGACCGCGCGCATCGCGTCGGCGCGCACCATCTC
>Ga0209698_10006118_pt1 | contig 12846 bp, 7 predicted proteins | sample LitLauG_LLR_2012_FD_187203 | JGI IMG/M metagenome (GOLD analysis project Ga0209698, IMG submission 187203) | Freshwater sediment microbial communities from Pennsylvania, USA - Little Laurel Run_MetaG_LLR_2012 (SPAdes) (version 2) | ecosystem: Environmental > Aquatic > Freshwater > Creek >...
GGGGAAGAAGAAAGTTGCGAAAGTTAGAAGCTGAACTTAACGGCCAGCTGGATGCCGCGCGGGCCTCCGCCGCCCAGGAACGGGTTGCCGATCCCCACGTCGCCGGTGGCGGTGAGACCGTAGCCGGGGTTGGCTTTAATCGCTGGATGGTTCGCAGTCGCCGCGAAGGCTGGCTGTCCGCCAACCTCGCGCCCGTTCACCACCTGGAAACCACAGCCGCAGCCGTTATCCGAGGGAGCCAGATTGCTGGCCGGATCAGCAATGAACGCCGGCAAGAGTGGGCTGGAAAAATTGGCGTGATTTAAAAGGTTAAAGAATTCGGCACGGAACTGTACCTTCAATCGCTCGCCAATCGCCGTGTTCTTGTAGAGAGCAAAATCCCATTGCTTGTAAGTGGGGCCGACCAGCGCATTGCGTCCCAGGTTGCCATAGTGCCGGGTGCCGGGCACGCAGTCGAATGCGCTACCCGTCAGTGAACCGTTGTTAGTACACGGCATGGCAAATGAACTGAGATCGATGTAGTCCGCCGGATTTCGCTTGTGATACACGATGGGGCCGACCACATCCGGACGGTCGAAGCAATCGCCGCCACCGCTGTAGTCGTCCTCACAGTTGTAGTTGAGTGTGAAAGGCTGGCCACTCTGCAGCGACACGGTGCTGTCAAAGGCCCAGCCATTCTTCAGCATCTGCATGCTTCCGCTCATCTTCGGCAACTCGTAGCTGAAGACCCAGGTAAGGCGATGGGGAATGTTGAAGTTCGAAGGACCTTTTTCAAGCTGCGGGTTGTTGCTGTCCTGGGGCTGAGCGGCGTTGACAACGAAGTCCTCGAGGTCGCTGGAGTTGTCCAGCGACTTCGAATACACATAATTGACGCCCGAAGTGATGCCGCGCCAGCCGTTCACTTTATAGCTGATCTGCAGGGAGTTGTAATTCGACTTGCCGGTGGACTTCTCCTGGAAAACGTAAACCGCGCCCTCCGGTGTCAAATTAAAGGTAGCGTACGGCTTGGCGAAGGGCCGCGGTACGCCGAAATCGTTGATCGTGCCGCCCACGCAACCCGTGGAGGACGGGAGGGTCCCTAAGTCGCAAGCCTTCACAACCGCGTTCGTCGGCTGATTGATGTCGTAGAACCGGAACAGCCGGTGCCCTTGCGATCCTACATAGCCGATCTGGAGTGTGGTCTTATTGGTGAGCTGCTGTTGGATGTTGATGTTGTAGTTCTCCATGTAGGGCGTCTTCATGTGACGATCAACCGCGAAGATGTCGCATTCCGGACTACAACCAGGCGAGCCATACACGGGCTCGCCAGCCTGGAGCTTGGTACCGCCGGGAACGGAAGCGCCGTTGATTGCAGCGGAACCACCAAAGTTGCCGTAGGCCGGTCCAGGGGCATAAAAGGCTGGATAGGGCAGATGGCCCATGAACATGTCCTGAGAGAAAGCGTCATAGAAAAGACCCGCCCCAACCCGGATGACGGTCTTGCCTTTTCCCGTTACGTCCCAGGCAACGCTGGCTCGCGGGGAAAAATCCTTGTGGTCGGGTTCATAGAGTCTGCCCAGCCCAGGAGTGCCAACCTGCTGTAACGTGCCCGTACCAATGTCCGTTGCCGGATCGAAGCTGGACACGAGGTAATTCGCGAACAGATTGTTCTTCTCTTTGACAATTCCGTAGTAATCCCAGCGCAAGCCGTAGTTCACCGTGAGGCGGGGCGTCAGGCGGAAACTGTCCTGGACATAAAGTCCGTAGCCATTTTCCGAAGTGTCGCGATTCGAGTTTCCCGAATACTGCAATCCGCTGCTCACACTGCCCAGCAGGAAGTTTGTCAACGCGCCATTCCCTCCGCCGCTGTTGAATTTCAATCGTCCGCGAAAGTACTTGTCAAAGTATTGGTGAATCGCGGTTCGACGGTACTCGAAGCCAATCTTCACATCATGCTTTCCCATCTTCCAGGAAAAGTTCTCAATGAGCTGGTTGTTGGTGTCGGTGCGTCCGCGTGAGTCGCCGGAGGTCGCTCCGGGCTGCGCGAAGAAACTGGTTCCGCTCGGAGTGCCCGATAGCAGAATGATGGGCAGGCCGGAGTCGTGGATGCCCGATCCCGAACAATCGGCCGTTGAGCTCGCCGCGCAGAGTCCGATCGAGCTTGGGTGAAACCCGGCATCCTGAGGCGTGAAACCCTCGGTGAACCGGTTCCATCCGTATCGTATTTCGTTCACCTTGTTCGTGCCAAAAGTGTGCACATAAGACAGGGAGACCAGCTGAACCCGCGTCGGTGTGATGGTGTTGAAGCCCGGAAGCTGGCCACCAGAAGCCGTCAAGGCGAGCGGGAACGATTGCGTGCTGTCGCCAAAGAAATACCGGCCGGTCACAATGTTGTTCACATTGAAATTGTGATCAATCTTGCCAATAAAACTGCTGAGGTTGTTGTAAGAAGGAGTAATGAGCGAAGTGTTGCTGGAGCCGTTGGGGCCACCCGTGCAGCCGTTGTCGTTCGAAGTCGCGCCGGCGATATTGGGCGCTGGCCAGAATTTCAGCATGGCCTTTGTGACCGCGTTCACGGTACCGCCGCTGGCAATGATTGCCGCCTCGTCAAGCGCAACCTGGTTGGGATCGGGAACACAAGCCAGCGTCACCGTGCCGACCGTCTCGCGCTGTCCTTCGTAGTTCAAATAAAAAAAGGTTTTATCCTTAACGATGGGGCCGCCGAGCGAGCCACCAAACTGGTTGTTGTGGAACGGCGCGCGCTGGGCTTCATTGTTGAAGTAATTTCGCGCATCCAGCGCGTTGTTGCGGAAATATTCGAACAGCTCGCCGTGAAGTTTGTTGCTGCCGCTCTTGGTCACGATGTTGACCACCGCGCCGGCGTTGCGTCCATACTCTGGCTGGAAGTTGGAGAGAACCTTCATCTCTTCCACCGCGCCGATCGGCAGAATGGCCGACGGCACTGCAAAAACTCCTCCTTGATTGATGGCCGGGTCGTTGCGATAGCCGTCATTCATGTCGGTGCCGTCGAGCAAATAGTTGTTTGACCGTCCGCGGGCGCCGTTCATGGAAAACTCGCCAAACGATCCGGGCGAGTCGGTAATCTGATCGGGCGATCCTGCCACGCCCGGATTCAAGAAGATCAGCTTGGTGTAGTCACGGCCGTTGATGGGCATGTCCTGCACGGACTGGCTCGTCAGCGTGCCGCCGAGGTCGTTGCTCGTAGTTTCGATCTGGGGCAGGTCTCCGCCGGAGACTTCTACCGTCTGTGTCACCTGTCCTGTCTTTAGCTGCGCATCCACGCGTCGCTCGGTTGCGACATCTACTTCCACGCTCGTTGTAATGGAAGTCTGGAAACCAGTCTGAGAAATTGTCAATGTGTACGAACCAAGCGGCAGTTCGGATAGTGCGTAGCTGCCGTCGGTACCCGTCGTCGTCGTGCGTTCAAGACCCGTGCCAGCGTTCTTCGCCTTCACGCTGGCGCCTGCAACCAGTAATCCAGTGGGATCTGTGACCGTCCCGATGATTCTTCCACGGAAAGTTTGGCCGACGAGCATGGCCGTCATGAGCAGAACACACAGCACTACGAAACGAAGTTTCATTGCGCTTCTCCTTGGGTGCGGAGCACTCGAATCCATCTTCACTCCGCCAACAGCAAACGCCCTGCCATTCAAGATCGGCGCATTATAAACGAGTGCGCGCGAAAGAACAGTGTTGCCGCTCACTAAAAAGCTGATGGCTACGGTTGCGCACCACAACACAAGGCTGGCGGGTAAGAACTGAGTACTAAGACATCACGCTTGGCGGGAAGTGCCCCGGCAGAAAATATACGGAATAACAGATTTCCATCTACGGATTCTAGAAGCTGAAGGCGACTCCGCCCCTCACGGAACGTGCCGATTGAACAAGATAGAGCGTATGCCCGTCCCGTGCCATCACCGGCACATACCCCTGTGCGAGAAGATTCCGCAGGTCCATCAGGATTTCCATGTGGCCAGCCAGGAAGCTGGCAGGGATCGGTTGCCTTATAAAGAGGTTCAAATACGGATCGGACTGACCAGCCGAAGTATTAAACAAGTCCACTGGAGTGAGCGCGTGTCCTCCAGTGTAACGATAGGAAGCGGTCCAACGCGTCTTAGACTTCGGCAATGTTCCATTGAACTTTGCCGCCACCGCCTGCCGGCGCTCGGAACGAATCCAATCGCGGGCGTCTTGCAGTTCCACATCCGGGCGCGACAAGTCGAGCACGCCGCCATAGGCGTAATCCAAGGTTGCAGTGAGGTCTGCCAGCAGCCTTCTTTGCAGGACCACACGCATTCCGTGCGTGGAAAAGTCATTCCCCTGATAGCTGAAAGTTCCCGAATACACATTCGGCAGTACGTCGCCCGGCTCGCCAGTCATCTCGCCGATGCCGGTGAGCACCGGATCGGCAATGCCATCCGAGAAGAAGGCGACTTGAATGCTGTTCTTACCCATGCGGTGCGAGAGCGACACTTCCTGGTGACGCGCTTTCTCAACCGCCGGGGCATACCCGGTAACGCTCATGCGTGGAGCAGTCTCGCTCAGGTCGGAAGCCGTCGAATCCAGTCGATCGTCGCCGGGACGATCTTCCATTTCGAGGTGAGGAATCGAACTTGTGTATTGGTATTCGAGAACCGTGTTCGGCGTCAGGTGCAGATCAGCAGAAGCAAAAGGTTTCCAGGCGTTTACGCGGCCCATGAACTGGATGGTCTGCAGTTCGCTGCCGAACCTCATCTCCAGCTTGTCGCCAACTACAACCCGATCAGAGCTCGTGACCGATAGCGCTTGCAACGGCCCAGCGGGCATCGAGTTAGGATCTGGAGCGGTCAGGCGAAGAGCAGTGATAGCGAACGACGGTTCGAACATGCCGCTGTAGTGGCCTGTATAAGAGGTCCGCAGCACGGCAGCGGGGATCACCTGATTATCGTTGTTATAACCGAGGTTCCCGTTGAAACGAAGAGTCCCGGAGGAAGCGAGCGACCGCTCCATGGCAAAGCCGGCGCTCATGCCCGAACTGCCAATACCCTGACTCGAAGATCCCGCCAGAAAGGTCAGTGTGCCTTTCAAGTCGCGGCCGGAGGACTCTCCATCCTGAGCAACTACCGTAGTGCCGTCCTCAAGAACTCGCAGAATAGGCCTGTTGGCCACCGAGCGAAGGGTCCATTTCCAGTCGTCATCATCGACCGTGTTTCGCATCGGAACCAACTGAATCGCCTCGAACAGCGTGGTCAACGTGAGGTTGACCATCATCTTGGAACCAGCGCGTACGCCAATCTTCTCGCGGAGAGTCGGCAAAAACGACGGTGCGCTCACCTTGATGCTGTAGGTGCCGGGCAGAAGACTAGCGACCGAGTAGAACCCGCGATCGTCAGTGAAGACTCGTAGAGCCTGAGCGGCTGAGCCGAGAATTTCCACCACCGCGCCCATTTGCGGGGCGCCGCTGGCATCGCGTACATATCCAGAGATCGTGCCCGGAGAGTTGCCACACCAAGACGGAGCAGCCATGGTCAGGACCATGGCAGAGACGAGCGCGAAGAACCCGAGCTTCTGTACCATCTCGCCCATCACCCCTGGGAAACCAGGCAAACAGTTTACTCCACGGCGAAGGTCGCCGTCGGACCGACCGTCTGCTTGGAAAGGTTATCGTTCACTTTGATCTCTATCTTGTACAGACCCGGCGGCAGATTCGCGGCCGAGAGTGTCTTCTGCAACGTCACCTGATCGCCGACGTTTCCCATCGTATCGGTCGATTCGACGGTGTGGATGACCGCCTTGTGGTTCGCGTCGGTGACATTGTACTCGAAAGTAGCCGATGGCTTGTGCGTTTTCTCATCCACGCTCAGGTTGTAGACCTGCATCCAGAAATTCAGTTTCTGGTTGCGCTTGAACAAGATTGGCTTGCCGTCTGAGGGTGCGACTCGTGGCCGTACCTTCGTTGTCCCGATTACAAAATTTCCCGTACCCACGTTCTTGGTTGCGACCGGCTCCATCTGATCCGCGATGATCAGCGTTGAACTGCTCAACTTGTCTTCGCTGAAGTCGGGAATCTCGATGGCATGGCTCCAGCTTCCAGTACGATCTCCGTTTACGTCCTTCACGACGATGTCGAGACGGTAGCGATTGAAGCTTATTCGCAAAGGAAGAGCCTTCCAATAAACGGAGGAGTTTTCCGCGGTCTTTGGCAGCAACTCGACCGGCACGTCGACCTGCACCGTATCTTCAAAGGTCTGTACGATCTTTCCCGTAAGCGTCGTCACGCGTCCAAAAATGTTGACCGTGCCGCGTTCCACGCCATCCTTATTCTGGAACGTCACGTCGCGGTTCTTGATCTGGATCGTTACCGGAACAAGCACCGTGTCGCTCGTCACCTTCACGAAGTCTGCACGCACATCGAACGGCATCAGGTTCACGCTGATCTTGTGGCTGACGACTTCCTCCAGGTCCTTGAACTTCACTGCCGGGGCCGCCTGCAGTTTGGCAAATTGCTCTAACCGGTCGAATTGCTTGGTCTGGAGGTCTTTATTAAACGGCGATTGGCCCAGCTGTTCAATACCCCCACCGGTGAAGCGGCTCGCCTTGCTCGCCATACCCAGCTGTTCGTACAAGGTCAAACCCGCGTTCGGCGTATATTTCAACGCATCTTTTTCCGAGCGATCCATCGTCATGTGATAGTCGCCGCACATGCAACTATCGACGAACTCGATGATCACTTCCTGTCCAATTCCTTCCAGGTAACGATAGCGCCAGGTTTCAAACGGGAACGTGGAGGTCTCGCCGCCACCTTCTTCCATGGGGCGCTCGTAACTGCCGCCAGATGGATGAGACTCGATCTCGTCCGCTGGGCCAAACACAATGTAAATCCGGCCCCGGTCGCTCTTCCATCCCGGTATTCCTGCCGCAAAATGCTCGTTCGCGTAGGCGATACGACGGTAATGCTCTTCTTTGAATTCATTTTCTTCGGTATCCGGCGTCGGATCGCGGCGCTGCCAGAACGCTTCTATGAACTGATCGCGTTCCTCGTCGTTCGATAACTGCATGAACGCCGAGCGCTCTTCGTCGGTAATGATCCAGCGTACGTCCTCGTCGAGCCACTTTCGATAGGTCTTGCTCAACTCGATTTTGAGGGCCTTTGCGTTCGCCTTCCTCTGTTTCTCCGGAATCGGGCGCTTTAAGGGGTCAGTTTGGGCGGAGTCCGAGCCTTTCGTGTCCTTCTCTTGTGCCAAGGAAGTGACTGGCGAACCCAACGCCAAAACCGCTGCCAGCAGACTTGCCGAGCACTTGTTCCGAGAACCTGTGGAGAACATAGAAAGGCCTACCTCACAAAAGACGTCAGTTGCCTAATTCTATGTTCATTGGATACAACCTGGCAAGAAGAAGTGGCCTGCCCAAAAAAGATTTCTGCCCTGGGCCATCGCTGTAAAACCCTTAAGAATCCATATTTTGCAATAGATGGCGGACATTTTCATAACAAGAGGGCCAGCCTTTTTCGATCGTCTTAAACGAACTGCAGTTCGCGATATAATTGGCGTGGCAAGATACCCGTTGTCCTTGTGCTTTTTCTCCGGCTCGATGGAAGCACGGGTATTGTTCGGAACTCGGAACTTTTCTTGTAGTTCTACCGTAACTAATCATGCGCAGCCAAGGTGCGTTTACACCGTTCTTGCAGCCTGTATCCAGCATCCTACGAGGCGTTGATCCAGAAGGATTTGTGGTCTCGCAGAACCGGAAATCAGACGCGATGCCAACTTTTCCGCAGCTCATCAATTCATGAAGACTTGGCAGAAAATACTTATCGGAGTTGGCGCTGTCCTGATCTTGGGCATCATCGTGGCAGCCACGGTTTACCAAAGCCAGAAGAACGTGACTACGGTGCAGACCGGCAAGGTACTCAAACAGAACCTGGCTTCGGTGGTGAGCGCTTCGGGAGAGATCAAGCCCAAAACGTACGTGAATATCGGCGCAAATGCCTTCGGCAAGATCATCAAGTTGCACGTAAAGGAAGGCGACCACGTGAAGAAGGGCCAGTTGCTGGCTCAGCTTGAAAACGTCCAATCCTCGGCTGACGTCAATGCCACGCGCGCATCGGTGCAAGCGGCCCAAACCGATGCTGTCGCTGCCAATGCTGCGTTGAACACCTCGCTCGCCGATTTGAATCGTGCCAAATCTGACGCCACCCATGCCAAACTCGATTGGGACCGCGCCCAGGGTCTTTACAACGCCGCCCTCATCGCCAAACAGGATTACGACGTGAAGAAGTCGGCATGGGAGATGGCCGAAGCCGGACTAGCCCAAGCCGAAGCTAAAGTAGCCCAAGCAAAGGCGCAGAAGGACTCTGCCGACAAGCACATCACGCAGAATCAGGCGAACCTGACCCGCTTCAATGACGTCTTGCAAAAGACCACCTACGAAGCACCTTTTGACGGTGTCATCACAAACCTTCCCGTTCGCGAGGGTGAAACCGTGGTCATCGGCATCCAAAATTCACCCGGCAGTACGCTGATGACGATTGCCGACATGTCCGTCATCACAGCAGAGGTAAAAGTAGACGAGACTGACATTGTCAATGTGCATCTCGGCCAATCCGCCGACGTCACGATCGATGCCATCCCTCATAAGATCTTCCACGGTGTCGTCAGCGAAATCGGCGATAACGCCATCGTGCGTTCGACGGGTGTCGCCACGTCCCAGGCCACCACAACCAGCGAGGAAGCCAAGGATTTCAAGGTTGTCGTGACCCTCAGCGATCCGCCACCCGACTTGCGGCCGGGTCTTTCTTCGACCGCAAAGGTCACGACCGCGAATCGCAACAACGTACTGAGTATTCCAATACAAGCGTTGACCGTCCGCACTCAGGCTGACCTTGAGCAAAAAGACTCGCCGAAGAGCGTTGAAGCAGCGACCAAGGCTCCGACGGAAGCCGCGAAACTGAAAGAAGAGATCCAGGGCGTCTTTGTGGTTCGCAGCAAGAAAGCTCAATTCGTTCCTGTAGAAACCGGCATCAGCGGCACAACCGACATAGAAGTACTGAAAGGGCTGCAGGAGGGTGACGAGGTGGTCACCGGCAGCTACAAGGTTTTGCGTACGCTCAAACCCGGGGCGAGTGTCAAAATAGACAATTCGACCCCGAAAAAAGAGGAAGAAACCAGTTAGGCATGAAGGTGTTGCATCAGACACTTAAGACCTAACCTCTGACGACTCAGGACGTCTAACGAGAACGGCCATAGGAGCGTGCGTGCGCGAGTCCGAACCGGAGAAGGAGAGCAAGATGGCGACAGCGGAAGTACTGCCCATGAATAGTCCCGTGAACTCGGCTGCACCGAACTCCTACATGATATCCACAGAAGATCTGTGGAAGACCTACGATATGGGCTCGGAGCAGGTGCATGCCCTGCGAGGCATTAACCTGCAAATCCGTCGCAATGAATACGTCGCCATCATGGGTCCGTCGGGATCGGGCAAATCGACGCTGATGAACCTGATCGGCTGCCTTGACTCACCGACCAAAGGTCAGTACTGGCTCAACCAGCAACTCGTCAGTGAACTCGACGACGACGAACTGGCGCGCATCCGTAACAAGGAAATTGGGTTCGTTTTCCAGACTTTCAATCTGCTGGCCCGCGCCACTTCCCTGCACAATGTGGAACTTCCTCTGATCTATGCCGGCGTTCCCTCCGAGGAGCGCACCGAGCGAGCCAAGGCCGCGCTGACCGCGGTCGGCATGGTCGACCGCATGACCCACAAACCCAATGAACTCTCCGGCGGGCAACGTCAGCGTGTAGCCATTGCCCGCGCCCTGGTCAACAAGCCGGCTATCATTCTGGCGGACGAACCAACTGGAAACCTCGATTCCCAGACCGGCAACGAGATCATGGCCCTTTTCGATCGCCTCCATGAGGAAGGCAACACCATCGTCCTGGTGACGCACGAGCACGATATCGCCGAGTACGCTCATCGCATCGTTTACATCAAGGACGGTGTGGTGGCGAAGGATGAAGTAAAGCAGTAGACATCGGCTGGTTTCAGTTCATCTCAATCGATCGGAACGCTATTTCCCGGGAACCAGGGACTCCACAGTCATTTCCGCTTCGGCAAGATGCGGCGAACTTGCCAACCGGTCGTAAATCACTTCCGCCTCTTTCTGATGACCGTTTAGTCGCATGGCTTGGGCCAGTAGTAAGTCCGATACGTCGGAGGGCTGTGCTTTCGCTGCCATAGAGTACATCCGGATCGCCTCCCCCAAGTCTCCCCTGCCCTGCGCAATCAATCCAAGTCCGAGCATGGCCTTCGAGGAATTCGGGGATATCCGCAGCGCTGCCTCGAAACTCTGTGTTGAGTCGTTCACTTGGCCAGTCTGACGGTATACAAATCCGAGGTTTGTGTAGGCTGTCGTTCGCAGACCCGGTTCAGTCGCCTGTTTGGCGACGATGCGATACCTTTCGATGGCCTGCTGCAGATTGCCTCGCCGGTACTCGTAGGCTCCAAGATTGAGGTTGGCCGTCAGATCATCAGGACGAATTGCCACTGCCTCGCGAAAATGTGCCGCGGCTTCGTCGGTTCGATTCTGGCTAAAGAGAAATTCCCCTAGATTATCCTCGGCGAGATAGTTGTTCTCGGTGACCGCCAGAGTGTGCAGCCAGAACGTCTGAGTATCGCGCCAATACCCGATCTGGCGGTAGGTAAGTGCGCCCAGCGCCAGCAAGCAGCAAGCAGCCGAGACTGCGAGCGCATATCTAGGGAATTTGTGATCCCTAATCCAATCCCCCGCCGGCCAGACCACCATCATGAACAATCCGACGAACGGAATGTAGGCGTAGCGGTCGGCCATCGACTGAAAGCCCACCTGTACCAGCCCAAGCATGGGCACGAGGCTGCCCAGGAACCAGAGCCAACCGGAAACAAGATATGGCTTATTGCCTCGCACGTGAAGAACGCACATGGTAATCAGCGCCAGCAAAATCAGCGATGCCGCTACTTGCCATACGGGATAGAGCTTCGCAGAGTGCGGATACAGGCCCGCCAGCATCGTGGGCCAGAATGCCTTTCCCAGATAACTCGCGTACGAAACCACAGCCGTTTCCAATCGCAGGAACGGGCTGTACTCGACGAGAGACTTTACTGCACCACCGGCCCGCTGTGCTCGAACGGTCACCACCGCGCTCACTGCGGAAAGCAACAAGAGTGGCAATTTCTCGAGCACCAACTTCCGGCTCCACGCCCTGCATAACGGCCAGTAGTCCCAGAGCAGCAGCAGGAGCGGGAACGTGATCACCTGGGGTTTGCACATCAGAGCCAACACAAAAGCGAAAACCACAGCCCAATATCGTGTAATTCCTGGCCGGCGGACGTAGCTGCCATAGGCAATCATCGCCAGAAAGAAGAACATCGTGCTCAGCAGCGTCTTTCGCTCGGCCGCCCAAGCCACTGCCTCCACGTTGATCGGATGCAGCGCAAACAGGGCCGCTACCATCAGACTGCGCCAGCGAAATCCCGTCGCGCCCTGCAGCAACAGGAATAGCAAGACAGCGTTGATTGCGTGCAATAGCACGCTTACGTAGTGGTGCCCTGCGGGATTCAAGCCGAAGAACTGGCAATCGACGGCATGCGACAGCCAGGTCAGCGGATGCCAGTTCGCTGCATCGTACGTGGTCAAAGACCACTTCACCATCGCCCGCGTCAGGCCCGCTTTCACATGTGCGTTGTCCGTGATGTAGGCGTCGTCGTCATAGCGGATGAATCCGTTGTGAATCACTCGATTGTAAGGAACCAGAACAATGGTGATCAGGAGAAGACACAGTGATAGAGTTCGCATCCGTGGTGACGGCAAGAATGCAGGGAAACCCGGCTCTGGCCCAGATTCGGGTCGTTTGACGGCCGCAGCAGAGGCGCTCGATCCCATGGATTCATTGATTCTGAACTAGCTGGAAGGGATTCGCGAGAAAGAACTACGCCGCAAGTGTTCCGATAGTCACGGGAGGGCTTGAGGTTCGCTATCGTTAGTCAGAGCTAATGATAACTTCAACCACCTTCCCAGCTGGCGCCGAGAGATGTCCAACCAAAGCACCCTTCTGTGCCCGAACTGCGACGATCTGGCCGTTTCCAGCATGCGCTTGTAGCACGAAATTCCCCTTGGCGTCGGTCAATACCACATCTGGGTAGCCGTCAATCGAGACCTTGGCGCCGGAAACGGCGCGCATACCATCGTCGACCACAACTCCGCGGAGCATCGCTGACGTAACCGCCGCCAGCGGAATGGTGGCTGTTGGGTAGTAGTCCTCGGCCAATACTAACGTAGTCTTGCCCGCGAAAAACTCATCTTTCACTGAAGCCGAGAAAGTGATCTTTCCGTCCGCTGGCCGGTTTTCCGGAGGAACCTCGAGTTCCCAGCCGTCTCCAACCATCTTCAGTTCTCCAGCAATCGAGGACTTCACCTGAGCGACATCAGCCACCGACTCATCCGGGCGGATCAATACAACTCGAACGCGATAGACGCCGCGTGACCGGAGTAAATGAGTGGACACCAGCGGAGCCAAGCCTAAGCCGAGGATCATGACGATCAGGAGCGACGCAGCTAGAAGTCTCCTGGCACGACCCGCGAGCACGATAACGACAATCGCGAGGAAGAGAGAAAATCCAGCAACGGCCAGGGGATGAGGAACGTGGCTTGCGATCTTTAGAATTTCATCCAGCATAAAGACCGAATGATAGGCCAGCCCGACGCCGTCAGAACGACGTGTGAGCCGCTATTGTTGCGATGAAGCCGGGAGAACCTTGTCGAGGCTGGGCGCTGAGCTGATCCCAGTCGATCCCGCCACGAAGAAATTATGGTCGTAGAGATTGCGGTACATC
>Ga0209698_10006120_pt1 | contig 12845 bp, 11 predicted proteins | sample LitLauG_LLR_2012_FD_187203 | JGI IMG/M metagenome (GOLD analysis project Ga0209698, IMG submission 187203) | Freshwater sediment microbial communities from Pennsylvania, USA - Little Laurel Run_MetaG_LLR_2012 (SPAdes) (version 2) | ecosystem: Environmental > Aquatic > Freshwater > Creek >...
CACGTCCCGGACCGTCGGGGGCCACCCCGGCCGGCGCAGGGGGCGCACGCTGATGTCGGTGGTGGACGTCCGGGGTCCGGTCGGACCCGTCGACGACAGCACCGGCGCCGACCGGAGCCGGGTGGCCGCCGTCGTCGGCGTCCGGATGCTCGTCGGGTTCGACGCCGTGCTGACGGCGCTCACCATCGGCGCCTGGATCACCCTCCGGGCCGTCCAGACCGGCGGCCGGTGGCGGTTCCTCGGGTGCACCCGGGCCCATCCGTGCCTGACCCCCGGCGGCTACACCGTGCCCGGGCCCGTCCCACTGGCCGGCACGTTCCACCTGGCCGGTGTCGTCGCCGGAGCGGTGCTGTTCGGGCTCCTGGCCTGGCAGGCCGAACGGTCGGTGCGCGCCGGGGCCGGGCCGCGCCGGGCCGCCGGCTGGGTCGTCGGCGCCCTGGTGGTCGTCCTCGGCAGCCTCGGACTCCTGGCCGTCGCCTACCACGGCCTGCTGTTCAACCGCTTCGACGGGGCCTACGCCACGGCCTACTGGTACGTCCTGGTGTCGGTGGGGGTCCACCTGGTGGTGGCCCTGGTGGTGCTGGCCGGACTGGCCAACCGGATCCGGCTGGGGCGCACCGCCGGCGACACGACCCCGTACCGGGTGGTCCGGATCCTGGTGGTGTGGACCGCAGCGGCGGTCGTGCTCCTCTGCGCCCTCGCCTCGGTGGGCGGGTGACGCCGGTGCCGACCGCGCACCAGGGGCGGCCACCGCTGGGACGCGCTCAACCGTCCGGACGCACCGGTCGATACCGGGGTATGGACCGACCCGGCGGCGCACCCGCACCGTCCCGCGGCGGGGACCGACGATGACCGTGCGCACCGACGGGCAGGCGCTGGCCACGGACCAGGTGTCCGACCGGCCGACCCTCGCCGTCCCCTACGACATCTCCTCGTCGTCCCCGCTCGAACTGGTCGACGCGCTCGACGGGGCCTGCCGACTGGTCTGGGTCGTCGACGGCGCCGACCCCCGGCTCGGGGCCTGGGCCCGTCTGCTGCCCCGACTCGGGCAGGTGGTCGACATCGCCGGACGGGACGTCGACGAGGTCGCCGCCGACCTGACCCGGCTGGGGGTCGACGGGGTCGTCGCCTTCGCCGACAGCCAGCTGCTCCTGGCGGCGCGCCTGTGCGAGGCGCTCGGCCTCGACGGCAACCCGACCTCGGCCGTCGAGGCACTGACCGACAAGGTCGTGCAACGGGCCGTGCTGGACGCAGCCGGCATCCCCGGACCCGCCTTCGTGGCCGTCGACGCCGGGACAACGGTCGACGAGGCCATCGCCCTGGTCGACCGCCTCCACCACCCGGTCGTGATCAAGCCGCGCCGTGGCAGCGGCAGCCAGGACACCGTCCGGTCCCCCGACACCGCCACGTCATCGGACCACCTGCGCACCGTCCTGGCCGAGCCCGGTGCTCCCGACCTCATCGTCGAGGAGTGGCTGGGCGCGGCCGACGACGGGTCCGACGGGCCGTTCGCCGACTACGTGTCGGTGGAGGCCGTCGCCCGCCACGGCACCATCGTGCCCCTGGCGCTGACCGGCAAGTTCGCCCTGGCCGCACCGTGCCGGGAGACGGGCAACTTCCTGCCGCACCTGTTGGATCCGGCGGTCGCCGAGCAGGTGCTCGAGGTGGCCGTGCGGGCCGGGGGTGCCCTGGGCGTCCGGTCCGGCGCACTGCACATCGAGGTCAAGCTGACGTCGGAGGGGCCGGCCCTCATCGAGGTCAACGGCCGCATCGGCGGCGGGGCCATCGATGCGCTCCACGCCTCGGTCCACGGCCGCACGCTCACCGGGGTGGCCGCCTCGGTGGCGGTGGGCGACCCGGTCGAGCTCCACCGGGTCGACGTCCACCGGTCGGACGGTCCCTTCGCCTACGCCTACTTCGTGCAGGCCCCGATGTCGGCCCGCGTCCTGACCGGGCTGGGCAACCTCGAGGCGGTCGGGGCGCTCGACGGGGTGGTCGCCACCACCGTCAACCGCACCGTCGGGGACCGCCTGGACTGGCGGGACGGCAGCATGGGCTACCTGGTGTCGGTACGGGGTGTCGCCCCGTCGGCCGACGCCCTGGCCGGCATCCCCCGCCTGGTCGACGACGTGCTCGACGCCTCCTACGACTGAGTCCCGCGGGGTCCTGGCGCCGACGGTCGGGTCAGAACCGCTTCACCATGGTGAGGAGGTGGGCGTTGTCGACGTAGAAGCGGTTGTTGTTGGCCATGAGCTGGCCCCCGAGGACGTCGCGGACGTTGCGCTCGACACTGAACGTGGAATCGCGCTTGTAGCCGCTCAGTCCGCACACCGACAGGGCCCGGAGCACGACGTCGGCGCACAGGGTCGTCATGGACAGCTTGAGGTCCCGCATCTCGAGCACCAGGGGCAGGTCGTCCTCCATGTCGGCCCCGGAGCCGACCGACTCGATGTGGGCGATGGTGTCGGCCAGCACCGCCCGGGCCTGCCCCAGTACGACGACCAGCTCGGCCAGGCGTAGGGCGGACGGCGGTGTGGTGCCGATCGAGCGCCGGGCCTCGGCCCGCACGGCGGCGTGGGCCGTGGCCGCGGCCGCCTCGGCGATGCCCAGCCACACCGAGTTGAGCGTCGCCGCCGTGGCGGCCAGCCCGGTCCGGTTGACCACGGTCGACCACCCGTCGGTCAGCACCATGTCCTCGTCCTCGTCGACCACCAGCTTGTAGCCCGAGCTGCACGTCCCCCGCAGCCCGAGGGTGTCCCACACCCCGGTGGCCTCGACCGTGAAGCTGCCGGGGCCGCACACCAGCATCACCTGGTCCGTCTCGGCGGCCTCCTGGTCCCGCCGGCAGTTCACCGTGATGGCGTCGGCGTGCTCGGCGTAGGACAGGGCCAGGACGTCCTTCTCCAGGTGCACCCGACCATCGCGGTGCTCGAGGCCGCACCTGCTCCGCCCGACGTCGCCGCCGAGGCCGACCTCGCTGTTGGCGTTGGCCATGAGCACCGAGCCGTCCGCCACCCGGCGCAGCAGGGCCTGCAGGGCGGGGGTGTCGCCGTGGTGGATCAGGTACGCGACCTCGATCTGGTGCATGGCCAGCACCAGGGCGCTGGACGCGCAGTGGGCCGCCAGGGCCCGGATCGACTCGGAGACCGCCGTGAACCCGGCCCCCTCGCCCCCCATGGCGACGGGCACCAGGGACCCCAGCAGGCCGCTCGAGCGCATGGCCTCGGTCGCCTCGGCCGGGAACCGGCCGTCCCGGTCGACCGAGGCGGCGTGGGGCCCGGCCACCGTCGCACCGACGTGCCAGGCCCGTCGGCCCAGGTCGGTCGTGCACCACCTGGGTGGCTCGGTCGTGGTCGGGGTGCCGGTTGTGGTCACGTGTCGTCCTCTGCTCAGCCGCGGCACCACTGGCGGGCCGCGGCGCCCGGACGCGCACCCACCGGGGCGGCGCGCCCGCAACTCCTCTTCGGAACCATCGGCCGATCGGGATCACATCCTGAGTCCCCACCGGCCGCCGGGGCCGCCAGGTGCGGCCTGCAGGCTCAGGCGGGTAGTTCGGCGTGCCACCACGGCACGGGTCGGTCCCGCCGGTCGGCCTCGGCCACCAGCTCGGCCAGTGCCGCCTCCATGGCCCGCCCGAGCACGTCCACGTCGGGCACCAGGTCCCAGCACGCCTGGATCCCCACGTGCACCGAGTCCAGGTAGGAGAAGACGGTGACGTTGACCCCGACACCCTCCATGATCGGCCCGACCGGGTGCAGCGACTCCAGCCGGGCCCCGGCCAGGTAGAGGGGCACGTCGGGCCCGGGCACGTTCGACACCACCAGGTTGAACAGCGGTGCCACGTGGTCGAACACCCGCAGGTTGGTCACCAGCCTCGACAGGCGGGTCGCCACGGCCGGGAACGCCGCCTCGGCCCACGCCGAGTAGACGTCGGGCCCGACCGCCCGGCTCTGCTCCTTGGCCGCCGCCATCCCCTCGCGGATGCGCCCCAGCCGGGCGACCGGGTCGGTCACCCCGGTGGCGAGCGACACCAGCATGGCCGACACCCGGTTGCCCAGGGCCCCCTGCTCGGCCTCGGTGCGGACCGACACCGGCACCAGGGCCACCAGTGACGTCTCCGGCTCCTCGTCGCGCCGGGCGAAGAACTCCCGCAGGCCGCCGGCCGTGGCGGCCAGCACGATGTCGTTGGTGGTGCCGCCGAACACGGCCGACACCCGGCGGATGTCGGTGAGCGACAGGTCGGCGAACGCCACCCGTCGGTGGGGGGAGATGGCGCCGTTGATCGAGGTCTGTGGTGCCTGGAAGGGCGCCGGGGGCAGGGTCCCCGGGATCTCGCGGCTGCGGGCCGACAGGGTGCGGACGGCCTGGACGGTCCGGGTGACCGTGCGGGCCACCGCGTCGAGCTGGCCCGGCAGCCCCCCGATCGTCCCGAGCAGCCGGTCGAGGTCGCCCGTCCACCCGGTCGCCGGACCCGCCCGGCGGCCGTCGCCGTCGGGTCGGTCGGCGTCCCCGTCCCGGTCGTCCGGCCCGGCACCGGTGGCGCCCGGTCCGCGGACGGAGGTCGGGGCGAACAGCTGGCGGGGCGTGGGGTCCGGCGACAGGTCGACGAAGGCCGCCAGCACCTCGGCGCCCGACACCCCGTCGATGATGGCGTGGTGGACCTTCGAGACGAGGGCGACCCGGCCGTCGGCCAGCCCCTCGACCACGTGGAACTCCCACAGGGGCCGCGAGCGGTCGAGCGGGCGGGCGGCCAGGTCGGCCACCAGCGCGCTGAGCTCCTGCGTCCCACCCGGGGCCGGCAGGCTCACCCTGCGCACGTGGTAGTCGAGGTCGACCTCGTCGACCGGCACCAGCGTGGGGTGCTGGAGACCGAAGGGGACCTCGACCATGCGCATGGCGAAGGGCGGCACCAGGTGGAGCCGCTCCCCCACCACCGCCCGGACCCGCCGGTGGCCCAGCCCGCCGGGCACGCCGGTGGGGTCGAAGACCATGGTCCCCATGATGTGGAGGTGGGTGGTGGGCGACTCGAGCGCCAGGAAGGCCCCGTCCAGGCCGGTCAGCGGGGTCACGCCTAGCGACCGGTCGACCCGAAGCCGCCGAGGCCCCGCTCGGTGTCCGACAGCGCCGCCACCTCGACGAAGTCGGCCGACTCGACCCGCTGGACCACCAGCTGGGCGATCCGGTCCCCCCGCCGGACCCGGTAGGGGACCTCGGGGTCGGTGTTGACCAGCAGGACCGACAGCTCGTCGCGGTAGCCCGAGTCGATCAGGCCCGGGGTGTTGAGGCAGGTCACCCCGTGGCGCAGGGCCAGCCCGCTGCGGGGCTGGACGAAGCCGGCGTACCCGTCGGGCAGGGCCAGGGCGATGCCGGTGGGCACCATGGCCCGGCCGCCGTTGGGCTCGAGCAGGACCTCGATCCGGGCCACCAGGTCGGCACCGGCGTCGCCCGGGTGGGCGTAGCCGGGCAGGGGCAGGTCCGGGTCGAGGCGGACCACCTCCACGACCAGGGGCGCGCCCGGCGCCGTGCCGTCGTGGCCGCCCGCCGATCCCCCGCTCACCGGGTCCCTCCGCTCATCCCCTCGGACGCTACCGTCCGCGACGGGCACGCGCCGACTCCGGCGGTCGGCCGCCCGTCCCGCCCGCGGGCCACCGGGCTCGGGTCCGGCACCGTCTTGGTGGCGGGGCCGCCCTCCGGTAGCGTGACGCCGTGCTGGTGTGGATGGACCTGGAGATGACCGGACTCGATGCGGGCCGTCACGTCATCGTGGAGGTCGCCACCCTGGTCACCGACGACGACCTGGCCGTGGTGGCGGAAGGGCCCGACCTGGTCATCGGGGCCACGGCCGAGCAGCTGGCCGACATGGACGACTTCGTGCGGGACATGCACACCTCGAGCGGCCTCCTGGCCGAGATCGAGGCGTCGGACCTGACCCTGGAGGAAGCCGGTCGCCTGACCGGCGAGTTCATCCGCCGGCACGTCCCGAAGCCCCGCACCGTCCCGCTGGCCGGCAACTCCATCGGCACCGACCGCCGGTTCCTGGCCGCCTACCTGCCCGACATCGAGGAGTACCTCCACTACCGCTCGGTGGACGTCTCCACCGTCAAGGAGCTGGCCGGGCGCTGGTACCCCGACGCCCTGGCGGCCGCCCCGAAGAAGGCCGGGGGCCACCGGGCCATGGACGACATCAAGGAGTCGGTGGCCGAGCTCGCCTACTACCGCTCGACCGTGTTCCGCGCACCCACCACCTGAGCCCCGGCGGCTCCGGCGGACCACACGGCGCCGACCGCCCCCACGAGAGGAGCAGCCATGGCCGATCCGGCCGACACCGCAGCCGACGGGCCGACCGTGCCCACCCGGGCCGAGGTCGTGGCCACCCTGACCGCCCCGGGCGCACCGTTCGAGATGGAGGACATCGTGGTCCGGGGCGTGCCCCTGCGGGCCTGGAAGACCGCCCCGCCGACGCTGCGTAGCGTGTTCGAGCTGTCAGCCGGCCACGGGGACGCCACGTTCCTCGTCTACGAGGACGAGCGGATCACCTTCGCCGAGCACTACGCCACGGTGGCCGCCCTCGGCCGCCAGCTGGTCGAGCGCTTCGGGATCCGCCCCGGCGACCGGGTGGCCATCGCCATGCGCAACCTGCCCGAATGGGTGGTCGCCTTCTGGTCGATCATCTCCGTCGGGGCGGTCGCCGTGCCGCTGAACGCCTGGTGGACCGGCGAGGAGCTCGCCTACGGCCTGTCCGACTCGGGCACCCGTCTGGTGTTCGTGGACGAGGAGCGCCAGGCCCGGATCGCCCACCACCTGGCGGACGTCCCCGGCCTCGAAGCGATCGTCGTGGCCTGCGAGCAGCACGACCCCGACACCGGCGGTCGGCGGCGGGCGGTCGGGGGCAGCCTCGACCGGAGCCCGCTCGAGTCGGTGCCGGTGGTGCCCTTCGACGAGGCGGTGGGCACCGTCGAGCCCGACGCCACGCTGGTCGACGTGACCATCGACCCCGACGACGACGCCACCATCTTCTACACGTCGGGCACCACCGGCCGGCCCAAGGGGGCGGTCGGCACCCACCGCAACAGCGCGTCGAACCTCATGAACCTGTTCTTCGTGTCCACCGTGGGCAGCATGCGCCGGACCGACGCCCAGAAGGCGGCCTCGCCCGGTGGCCAGAACTCGAACCTGCTGTCGGTGCCGCTCTTCCACGCCACCGGCTGTCACGCCCTGTTGGTGACCAACACCGCGGCCGGCGGCAAGATCGTGATGATGCACCACTTCAACCCCGAACGGGCGCTCGAGCTCATCGAGCGGGAGCGGATCACCGTGTTCGGCGGCGTGCCGGCCATGGTCATGCAGGTGATCGACTCACCCGAGTTCGCCTCCCGGGACACCTCGTCGGTCCAGTCGATCTCCTACGGCGGCGCCCCGTGCCCGCCCGACCTGGTGCGCCGGATCAAGGAGCACTTCCCCACCGGGGCGCCCGGCAACGGCTACGGCCTCACCGAGACGTCCGCCATGACCACCATGAACGCCGGCGACGACTACGTGCGCAAGCCGGACAGCGTGGGACCGCCGTCGCCGGTGTGCGACGTCGCCGTGGTGCCCGAGGACTGGACCGGCGAGGAGCCCCCGGACCTGCCGGCCGACCCCGACCGCACCGGCGAGCTGTGGATCCGGGGCCCGAACGTCGTGCGGGGCTACTGGAACAAGCCCGAGGCCACGTCCCTGTCCTTCACCCGGGGCTGGCTCCACACCGGCGACGTCGCCCGCATCGACGAGGAGGGCTTCGTCCACATCGTCGACCGGGCCAAGGACATGATCATCCGGGGTGGGGAGAACGTCTACTGCGTCGAGATCGAGGCCGCCCTGCACGAGCACCCGGCCGTGGCCGACTGTGCGGTCATCGGCGTCCCCCACCCGGTGCTGGGCGAGGAGGTCGGCGCCGTCGTCGTGCTGCGCCCGGGCAAGGACGTGGCCGCCGACGAGCTGTCCCGGCACGTCCGCGAGCGGCTGGCCGCCTTCAACGTGCCGTCCCGCTACTGGTTCCGCGGCGAGGAGCTGCCCCGCAACCCGGCCGGCAAGATCCTGAAGCGCGAGCTGCGCACCGAGCTGCTCGGGGACGCCCCCGCCATCTGAAGCCTGCGGGGTGTCCCCTCTGCCAGGATGGGACCATGGGATCCGACGGCAGCAAGCCCCGCAAGACGAGCCGGCACCTCCCCAAGGTGCCGAGGAACGAGCAGCCGAACCAGCTCGAGGGGACCTCGGGCGGCGGGTTCGGCCGCGCCGGCCACCAGGCCGAGCACCACTCCCCCTACGACAAGCCCACCGGCTTCGGGGCCTGGGTGCTGAAGGTGCTGGGGAAGAAGCCCAGCTAGCCGGAGGCCCGACACGGGCCGGGGCGCACGGTCAGGGCGTGTCGAGCAGCTCCCGGGTCCGGTCCACGTCGCGCCCCATCTGGGCGACCAGTGCGTCGACCGAGTCGAAGGCCAGCTCGTCCCGCAGCCGGTGCACGAAGGACAGCCTGGCCTGCTCGCCGTAGAGGTCGCCGGTGAAGTCGAGGAGGTACGCCTCGACCAGCAGCTCGCCGTCGTCCCCGTAGAAGGTGGGCCGCCGGCCGACCGACACCGCCGTCCGGTGCCGGGACCCGTCCGGCCGCTCGTACCAGCCGGCGTAGATCCCCGGCGCCGGCAGGCAGATGTCGGCCGGGATGTCGAGGTTGGCCGTGGGGTACCCGAGCTCGGCGCCGCCCCGGCTGTCGCCGGTGACCACCGGGCCCCGGACCTGGTGCGGCCGGCCCAGCAGCACCGCCGCCCCTTCGACGTCCCCCTCGGCCACCAGGCTGCGCACCCGGGTCGAGGAGACCGGTGGGGCGGACTCACCGGCCACGTCGTCGGCCGACGCCAGGGTCATGCCGTCGACCTCGAAGCCGGCGGTCGCACCCATGTCGGACAGCAGGGCGACGGTGCCCTTGCGCCCGTGGCCGAAGTGGAAGTCCTCCCCCACGACCACCAGCTTGGCGTCGAGCCCCCGCACCAGCTCCCGGGTGACGAAGTCCTCGGCCGTCTCGTTGGCCCGCTCCTCGTCGAAGTGGATGAGCACGGTCCGGTCCACCCCGGTCGATTCCAGCAGCTCGAGGCGCTGGTCGAGGTCGCACAGCAGCTTGGGGGCGGAGTCGGGGCGCACCACGGCGGCCGGGTGGCGGTCGAAGGTGACCACCACCGTGGCCAGTCCGCTCGCCTCGGCCCGGGACCGGAGTTCGGCCAGAAGTGCCCGGTGGCCGAGGTGGACCCCGTCGTAGGCGCCGATGGTCACGGCCGACCCACCGGCGGGCGGCGCCAGCGGGGCGCGGTCGGTGACGATCTCCACAGTCCTGCAGGTTACCGCCGAGTCACGTGACGACCGACCCCACCGGCGGTCGGGGCACGGCCGGGCGCCCGGACGTCGGCTCAGCCGGCGGCCTCGACCACCACGGCCGGCTTGATCCGGTCGGTCTCGGTGGCCTCGTAGACGGCCAGCAGGTGATGGGCGTCGTCCACCAGGCCCCACGGGCCGTCGCCCTGGACCCCGAGCGGCACCCGGTCGAGCGGCAGCCCCCGGGACACCAGCTTCTGGGCGTCGAGCGGCACCACCACCTGGTCGAGGTCGCGCATGGCCTGCGCCGGGGTGAGCACCACGGCCGGGGTGAGCTCGTCCACCAGGCGGGCGTCCTCGGTGGTGAAGGACCCGATCCGGGTGCGGCGCAGGTTGCGCAGGTGGGCGCCGCCGCCGAGGGCCTCGCCCAGGTCGGCGGCCAGCACCCGCACGTAGGTGCCCGACGAGCACTCGACCTCGATCCGGAAGACGCCCGGGGTCATACCCGGCAGGACGTCGTAGCGGTACACGGTGACCGGGCGGGCCGCCCGCTCGACCTCGATCCCCTCACGGGCCAGCGCGTGGAGCCGCCGGCCGTCGACCTTGACGGCCGACACCATGGGCGGCACCTGCTCGATCTCGCCGGTCAGCCCGGCGGCCGCCTCGCGCACCTCGGCCAGGGTCACCGCCGACATGTCCCAGGTGCCGGTCACGTCGCCCGAGGCGTCGAGGGTGGAGGTGGCGGTGCCGAGGACCACCTCGGCCTCGTACGTCTTGGGCAGGGCGGTCAGGAAGCGCATGAGCCGGGTGGTCCGGCCGAGTCCCACCAGCAGCACGCCGGTGGCGTCGGGATCGAGGGTGCCGGCGTGGCCCACCCGCTTCTGGCCGAAGATCCGCCGACAGCGCGCCACCACGTCGTGGGAGGTCCAGCCGGCCTCCTTGTCCACCACCACCAGGCCGTTGACCTGGTCCACCCCCGCCGGACTCACCGGTCGTCGTCACCCCCGTCGGCCTCGGCATCGGCCTCGTGGATCTGGCGCAGCAGATCCTCGACGCGGCCGCCGGCCACCACGGCCGGGTCCTGGGCGAAGCTCAGCTGCGGGGTGCGCTTGAGCTGGGTCTGGCGGGCGACGGCCCGCTGGACCTGCACCCGGCGGTCGGCCAGGGCCTCCTCGGCGTCCTCGGACAGCGAGCTGAGGAACACGGTGGCCTGGCGCAGGTCGGCGGTGGCGTCGACCGAGGTGACGGTGACCATGCGCAGGCGCTCGTCGGCGTCGGCCAGCCGCTCGAGCTCCTCGGCCACCACCTGGCGCAGGACCTGGTTCACCCGCAGCGTGCGGGCGTAGGGGGCCGCCCCCCGGTTGTCGTGACGACGTGCCACAGCGTCCTCCGGTCCGCCCCACGACGACCTGGCCGCACCGGCCCGTGACGGGCCGGCGGGGCGCTCAGGTGCGGGGGATCTCCCGCTCGTCGTAGGTCTCGATGATGTCGCCGTCCTTCAGGTCCTGGTAGTCGGACAGACCGATACCGCACTCGAACCCGGCCTGGACCTCGCGGGCGTCGTCCTTGAACCGGCGGAGCGACGTGATGGCGCCCTTCCAGATGACGACGCCCTCACGCAGGAAGCGCACCTTGGAGCCGCGGGTGATGACGCCCTCCCGGACGTAGCAGCCGGCGATGGCGCCGATCTTGGGCACCCGGAACACCTGGCGGACCTCGGCCTCGCCGGTGACGACCTCCTCGAAGACCGGCGAGAGGAGACCGAGCATGGCCGCCTCCAGGTCCTCGAGCAGCTTGTAGATGATCTCGTAGGTGCGGATCTCCACGTCGGCCTTGGCCGCCATCTCCCGCGAGCGGCGGTCGGGCCGCACGTTGAAGCCGATGATGGTGGCGTTCGAGGCCTGGGCCAGCTCCACGTCCGATTCGGTGATCCCACCGACGCCGCGGTGCACGAAGCTGAGCTTGACGTCGTCCCGCTCGAGCTTGCGCAGGCTCTCGGTCACGGCCTCGAGCGAGCCACGCACGTCGGCCTTCAGGATCAGGTTCAGCGTGGCCGTCTCGCCCCGCTGGATCTGCTCGAACAGGTCCTCGAGCTTGGCGCCGCCCAGCGCCGACGTGGCGGCGGGCACGTGGCCGGCCACCCGGTAGCGGTGGGCACGGGCCTCGCCGATGGTGCGGGCCTGGGCCAGCTCGGGGGCGACCCGGAACTCGTCGCCGGCCTCGGGCGGCTCGGAGAACCCGAGCACCTGGACCGGCGTCGACGGCGGCGCCTCCTTGATCTGCTGGCCGTGATCGTCGACCAGGGCCTTGACCTTGCCCCAGGCGGCGCCGGCCACGATCGGGTCACCCACCCGCAGGGTGCCACGCTCCACGATGACCGAGGCCACCGGGCCGCGGCCGATCTCGAGCTCGGCCTCGAGCACGAAGCCGCGGGCACGGCCCTCGGGCGACGCCTGGAGCTCCTCGATCTCGGCGACCAGCACGACCTGCTCCAGCAGGTCCTCGATGCCCAGGTTCTGCAGGGCCGACACCTCGACGGTGATGGTGTCGCCGCCCCAGGCCTCGGGGACCAGCTCGTACTCGGACAGCTGCTGCAGCACCCGGTTCGGGTCGGCCTGCTCGCGGTCGATCTTGTTGACGGCCACGATGATCGGCACGTCGGCCGCCTTGGCGTGGTCGATGGCCTCGATGGTCTGGGGCATGACGCCGTCGTCGGCCGCCACCACCAGGATCACGATGTCGGTCACCTCGGCGCCACGGGCCCGCATGGCGGTGAAGGCCTCGTGGCCCGGGGTGTCGATGAACGTGATCGGGTGGCCCTGCCACTCGACCTGGTAGGCGCCGATGTGCTGGGTGATGCCGCCGGCCTCGCCGGCCACCACGTTGGCGTGGCGGATCTTGTCGAGGAGCAGGGTCTTGCCGTGGTCGACGTGACCCATGACGGTGACCACCGGCGGCCGGGGCCGCAGGTCCTCCTCGTTCTCCTCCTCGTCGTCGTCGTCGAAGAACTTGGCCAGCAGCTCGGCCTCGCGCTCCTCGCCCGGGTCGACCAGGCGGACGTCGGCGCCGAGCTCGGCGGCGAACAGCTCGATCATGTCGTCGGTCAGTGACTGGGTGGCGGTGACCATCTCCCCCTGCAGGAGCAGGAAGCGCACCACGTCACCGGCCGAGCGGTTCAGCTTGGGGCCGAGGTCGCGTGCGGTCGAGCCGCGCTCGATGATGACCTCGTGCTCGGGGACCGGCGCCGTGGACGGCGCATAGGCGGTGAGGGTGGTCGGCTCCAGCTCCTCGAGGTTCCGACGCCGACGACGTGGGCGGCGCTGGTTGGGCCGGCCGCGGCCGACACCGGGACCGCCACGTCCACCGGGACCACCGGGGCCGCCACCGGGACCGCCACCGGGGCGTCCGCCCCCGTAGCCGCCGGTCGCGCCACCGGGGCGACCGCCGTAGCCACCACCGGTGGCACCGGGGGGCCCACCGGTGCCACCGGTGGTGGCTACGGC
>Ga0209698_10006121_pt1 | contig 12845 bp, 8 predicted proteins | sample LitLauG_LLR_2012_FD_187203 | JGI IMG/M metagenome (GOLD analysis project Ga0209698, IMG submission 187203) | Freshwater sediment microbial communities from Pennsylvania, USA - Little Laurel Run_MetaG_LLR_2012 (SPAdes) (version 2) | ecosystem: Environmental > Aquatic > Freshwater > Creek >...
TACTGCGCTGGCAGCATCCGACCCAGGGCCTGATCTCTCCCTATCGCTTCATCGAGGCTGCCGAAGACACGGGCATTCTGGTGTCGATCGGGCATTGGCTGGTCGTGCAGGCATGCCGGCAGTTGCGGGAGTGGCAGGTGAGCGACCGCACAGGGCATCCAATCAGTGTCACGGTCAATGTTTCGCCGCGCCAGTTTGCGGACGCTCGCCTGGCCAACGATATCCAGGACGCCCTGCAGCAAACCGGAATCGATCCGTCGTGCCTGCAGTTGGAGATGAAGGAGGACATTGCCGCGACCGACCCGAAGCTCACGGTAACCGTGCTCGCGCATCTCAAGCACATGGGGATTGGCGTTGTGCTGGACGACTTTGGAACCGGCTCGATGCCGCTGGTCGGGCTGGCACAATTCCCGGTGGACGCGCTGAAAGTCGACCGCTCCCTGGTGCGGGAGATGCAAAGCGACCATGCAGCAGGCGACGTGGTCGAGCTGATTATTACGCTGGCCCACAAGATGAATCTGAAGGTCATCGCGGAAGGCATCGAGACAGCGAGGCAATTGGAGCGTTTGCTCGAGTTGGGGTGTGAGTACGGCCAGGGATACTATTTTTCGCAACCGATGGAAGCACGCGCTGCGTTGCTGTTCCTGCGGCAGCAGGTGGCGGGGACACTCAAGAGCGGAGCAGGGGCAAAATAGAGATCAACACAGAACGAGACGATCGCGATCATTCCGCAAACTGCGAGGCACTCGGGCGGGACGGATTATCTGGTTCCGTTTCCTGGAGAAACCACCCGGCCGTATTCGGTAGTACGGCTCAAGCGGTCGAACATTCGCCAGGTCTCAAGCGATACCTGGCTAATGGCCTCTTCGCCGAGGCGTTCGTTGCGCAGGAAGGCGGTCATGACGCAAATCACATAAGGACGGCCTTCGACGAACACTATGCCGGAATCATTGCGCACAGCCTCGAGCGAACCCTCCTTGTTTGCCACTCTTACATCTGGCGGAAGCTCGTTCGGAAGCCACGACCGCTTATTGGTGCTGAGAACCTTGAAGAATTCTTCTGTCAATTCTTTGTTCAGCAGTTTGCCGCGATAGATTGCACCGAGCAGAGTCATCATTTCGCGAGGAGTGGAGACATTTTCGCGGCCTTGCTTCGCCGCTTCCAGATCCATCATCTTGCGGCGCAGGCGGGTATGCGTGAGGCCGAGGGAATCCAGCATGGCGTTCACATTGGCCATGCCGACCCGGTCGATCAGGACGTTCGCTGCCGAGTTGTCGCTGACCGCGACGACCATCGTCGCCAGATCGCGCAAGGTAACGCGGGTGACTCCGGGCGTCAGCCCGTTCATGATGTCGCTGTCAGCAACCAAATCAGTAGACTGCACGGTATACAGATCGCTGAGCTTAATCTTGCCCTGCTGCGTCTGCAGATAGAGATTGGCGAGCACCGTGAGCTTGATGGAACTCGCCTGCGCGAACACCTCGTCTTCCCGCAGGAAATAGTGATCGCCGTTGGTGAGGTCTTCAATAGCGACACCCATCACGCCGTCGAGTTGCTCGTCGATCTGTTCGATCTTCGCTTCCATCTTGTGCCAGAGAACTTTGGATTTGGCGTTCGAAGAAGGATTCTGAGCGAAACAGGTTGAAAGAAATAAGAAGCAACTCAGCAAACGCTTCATGATTGCAGGGCTCCCGGAAGGACAGATTGTAGCAGGGGCGTGCTAAGCCTTTGGCCCGGCCCTGCCGATGAACAACACGAGACCATGACAGCAGCAGGCAAAGCAGCTCCCGCTGAAAAACCGACGCCGTGTCTCGCACGGCAGCCCATTCTGAACAAAGACGAAAAGGTCTTGGGATACGAGCTATTCTTCCGCGAAAACCCAGAGGAAAACCGATTCAATTCCGACTACGAGGAAGGCACTCGCAGCATCATTGACACTCTGAATGTCATGGGACTCGACGTTGTCTGCGATGGACGGCTGGCATTCATCAACTGCACCCAGACCATGTTGTTGAACGAATTCTTCCTGTTACTTCCCCCGCACAAAATCGTAGTCGAGATCCAGGAGAGCGTGCAGCCGGACGAACATGTAGTCGCGGCCTGTGAACGGCTCAAGGTCGAGGGCTACAGGCTCGCTCTTGACAACTTCGTACCGGGTGATCCGCGCGAGGCGCTGTGTCCTTTCGCCGACTATCTCAAGATTGATATTCGAAGAATAACCCAACCGCAAAGCGCCGCCCTGGCGGGCTATGCAAGCAGCAGTTGCTTGCTTGCGGAAAAGGTGGAAACGCGTTTGCAGTTCATTACGGCTGTCAAAGACGCCTTCACTTTATTTCAAGGGTACTTCTTCCGGCATCCCGAACGGATGCGCGCGCGCCACATCCCGGCCAACCAGGCAAGCCAATTGCGGCTATTGAAAGCCATCTCAGCGCCGGAAGTCGAGCTGGCGGCCGTAGAGGATCTGATTAAGCAGGATGCCTCATTGTGTTACCGCCTGCTGCGCTATCTGAACTCGCCTTTGCTGGGGGTCTCGACCACGGTGCAGTCGGTGCGGCACGCGATGAATCTGTTGGGGGAGTGCGAACTGGTCCGGTGGATCCGAATGGCGACCACGTTGATTATGGGACAGGAAAAGTGTTCCGACTTGGTTCTGTCGTCGCTGGTCCGGGCTCGCTTCTGCGAACTCATCGCGCCGAAAGTGAATCATGGAGGATGCGACCTGTTTCTGATCGGCATGTTTTCCCTGATGGACGCAATTCTCGACGCGCCGATGGGAGTGGTGATTGAGGGATTGGCCTTTGACCCAGCCACCAAGGCCGAGATCCTGGGGATGAAGAGAACCGGACAGCCGACTGCGCTGACCCCGATCTATGAACTCATGCTGGGACGCGAAGCAGGAGAGTGGGATGTCGTGGCGCGACAAGCCAAGATTCTTGGCGTGTCGCTGCCCTTCGTGAACCGGGCTTATAACGAGGCGTTGAGCTGGGCTCACCAAATGACTGCGGCGGCCCCGCGCGAGCAGAAGTAATTTGACGCTACTCCGAGGAATGCAGATGGGTGTCTTTCGTCACCCACTCCTCATTCCCTAGCCCTCGATCTTTGCCTCGCGGAGTTGCTTGACCGCAGTCTCGGAGGTGACCGGGGAGTAGTACACCTCTTTGAAGTTGTATGACTTCGCCTTCGAAGGCACGACCGGCATAATTTCGATGTGCCAGTGATAGTCGTCGTCGATGGTTTTCCAATAACCCAGGTTCTTGGAAGGATGCAGACTGCTTGGCGAGGTGTGCAGAACGAGGTGGAAATCCTCGGCCACGGAACGGACTCTTTGCAGCGTTCGACGAAGCAGAGCCGCCAGGTTCGTCCGCAGGCCGGGCTTGTTCAAACCCGTTCGCTCAAAGGACGAGTCGTGGTTGCGCGGCAGAATCCAGGTTTCATAGGGAACGCGAGGAGCATAGGGGCCGAGCGCAAGATAATCCCCGCGCGCTTCAATGACGCGTTGAGCCTGACGCTCTTCCTGCTGGATGATGTCGCAGAACACGCAGCGCTCCTTGCCGACGAAGTATTCGCGCCCAGCCCGTAATTCGTACAGAACGCGGCGCGGCACGAACATTGTGGCGGTGAGCTGCGATGTAGGATGGCTGAATTCCTGACCTGCGGCTTTGCCGTAATCCTTAAAAAGGCTGACGTACTTGATGCGGGGGTCCCGCTTCAGATCGAGGATGCGCTCGGCGGCGAGGCGCAGAAAATGAGCGATCTCTTCGTCGCTGGCAGTCCATAGATGGCGGTCATGATTGGGATTCTCCACCAGTACCTCATGCGCGCCCACCGAGTGCATGCGGTCATAAATGCCGTCGCCGCGACGTCCGGGCTCGCCTTCGATGTGGTACAAAGGCCTCGGATGCACCACCGAACGCGCCGACCAGGAAGGCCCGGGAGTGTTCGGAGTTTTCGCAATCACGTGCAGGCTGGAATCACCGCAGAAACGGCACGGTGCATCCACGTGCGATGGGGCCTCTGTCGGCTCATCGCCGGTCATGACCCAGGAACGAGTAATGGGATCCTTGCGAAGTTCCATACGAACAAACAAGGAGAACACCGCGAGAAAGCGGAGTCAACTACGAATTGGTGCGGAATTTTCCACTTGACCCATGTTAAATCCCGCGGGAGAGCGGTGGCGTGCTTTGTTATAATCCGCCGAAGCCCGCTTAGATGACCGAGCCGTCCACTCCGCTGATGCGGCAGTATGCCGCCGTCAAAAAAGAACATCCTACCGCGCTCTTATTTTTTCGACTGGGCGACTTCTACGAGCTGTTCTTTGACGATGCCGTTGTGGCGGCGAAAGAGCTGCAGATCACCTTGACTTCACGAAATAAGGAAAAGGGAGTCGCGATCCCGATGTGCGGCGTGCCGCATCACGCGGCCGAAGGTTACATCGGGAAACTGATCCGCCGGGGGTTTAAGGTGGCCATCTGCGAGCAGATGGAAGATCCCAGACTGGCGAAGAAACTGGTGCGCCGGGAAGTCACACGTGTGGTTACCCCGGGTACGGCGGCGGATTCGTCGCTGGGTTCGGAGGAAAACAATTTTCTGGCGGCGCTGGCGCAGGTTGGGGATGCCGTCGGTTTCGCCGCATTGGACTTATCGACTGGAGAATTTCGGGCTACCCAGTTTTCCGGAGAGGGTGCTCTGCGGCGGGTACAGGAGGAGTTGGAGCAACTGCGGCCAAGGGAATTGCTGTTTGGGTCGGCTGCACCGCTGTTTGAAGCGAGTGCGGCGAAGCAACCGGGCTTTCCTCTGTCGGGACAGCCGAGGCGGCTATCCCTGCAAGGTTCATCTTTTACCGAAACTCCTCTTGACGATTGGATATTCTCACCCGATCATGCTCTTCCTTTGCTCGAGAATCATTTCGGCGTGTTGTCGCTCGAGGGCTTTGGACTGGCTGGGCGGACCGCGGCAGCCTCCGCGGCCGGGGCAATCCTGTACTATGTGCGCTCTACGCAGCGCGGGTCGCTTGATCACGTAGACCGCATCGGGTGGTACGAAAGGCAGAACTGCCTGGTCCTGGACGCGGTCACGGTAAGAAATCTGGAGTTGATCGAACCTCTGTTTGCGGGAACCGACAAAGAAGTAACCCTATTTCGCTCGATCGACGCGGCTGTCACCCCAATGGGTAAGCGGTTGCTCCGCGCATGGCTACTGCGGCCGTCGCTGGATTTAGCCGAGATTAATGCCAGGCTGGGTGCGGTTGAGGCGGGAGTCAAGAACATCGTCGCACGTGAGGAGTTGCGGCGCGCGCTCGACGGCGTACTCGATCTGGAGCGATTGCTAAGCCGGGTCACGCTGGAAACGGCAAATCCGCGGGATGTGCTGGCGTTGGCGGGTTCGTTGCGGAAAATGCCTTCTGTGAAAGGGGCGATCGCGCGCTTGACCGCAGCGCGCTTGCAGGGGCTGCACGCGTCTCTTGATGAACTGAGTGATTTGCGCGAACGCATCGAGACAACTATCGTGCCAGAACCTCCGCTGAGTTTTGCGGACGGCGGTGTAATCGCCACCGCTGTGGACCATGATCTCGACGAGTTCCGGCAGTTATCACGGAACAGCAAGGCCGTCCTGGCGCAGATTGAGCAGCGGGAGCGCACGCGCACCGGCATCTCGTCGCTAAAGGTAAAGTTCAATTCGGTCTTCGGTTACTACATCGAGATCTCAAAATCGAATCTGCATCTCGTTCCGCAGGACTACGACCGGAAGCAGACCCTGGTCGGTGCCGAGAGATTCACAACGCCCGAGTTGAAGGAATATGAAACCAAGATTCTCGACGCACAGGAGAAGATCGTCGAGATTGAGCGGCGACTGTTCACCGAACTACGCACGGCGATTGGAGCCGAGGCGAAACGAATTCGGAAGACAGCGCTGGCTCTGGCGGAAGTGGATGTATTGGCATCCCTCGCGCATATCGCCGCTCTGCGAAATTACTGCTGCCCGCAGTTTGTCGACGATTCCGATGAGATCGAGATTATCGAGGGTCGTCATCCGGTGATCGAACTGCAGGAATTGGCGGGTGGAAGCGAGCGTTTCGTTCCAAATAACCTCTATGCGAATGATGCGACCCACAACATTTTGCTGCTGACTGGGCCGAACATGGGTGGCAAGTCGACGTATTTGCGGCAAACGGCGCTCATCGTGATCCTGGCGCAGATGGGATCGTTCGTGCCCGCGCGTTCGGCAAAGCTGAGCGTGGTAGATCGCGTGTTCACGCGGATCGGGGCGAGTGACAATCTGGCACGCGGGCGGTCAACCTTCATGGTCGAGATGACCGAGACGGCTGCAATCCTGCACACCGCTACGGCCCGGTCTTTGATCTTGCTCGACGAAGTGGGCCGGGGCACAGCAACGTACGACGGCCTGGCGATCGCCTGGGCCGCAGTCGAATATCTCCATTCGCGTGTGCGAGCCAAAACTCTGTTTGCGACGCACTACTTCGAATTGACGGAACTGGCGCAGCAACTGGAGGGCGTGAAGAATTATCACGTTTCGGTAAAGGAAACAGGCAGCGGGATTGTCTTCCTGCGGAAGGTCGAGCAGGGAGCCGCGGATCGCAGCTACGGAATTGAAGTCGCTAAGCTGGCCGGCCTGCCGAATGAAGTCGTCGAGCGTGCCCGGGAGGTGCTGGTGCAGCATGAGTTCGCCGAGCGGCAGGCAACGGCGCATCTGTCGCCAGGCGCGGCTCCGCCAGCGGCGCAGTTGACGATCTTTACGCCGTTATCGCAACCGGTGCTGGATAAGTTGCGGGAAGTGGACCTGAACCGGTTGACGCCGCTGGAGGCGTTAAATCTACTCGCGGAGTTAAAAAAGGAAATCTAATCAAAGAGGACACAAAGATTTTCTTGCGGAAAGACCTTGGGCAATTGCTGATTGTTGGTTTCGACGGCACCGAGATGTCGCCGCCTCTGGCGTCCCTACTGAAACGAGTTCAGCCTGCGGGCGTCATCCTGTTTGCCCGGAATATCGATAGTGCAGGGCAGACTTGGCGACTGCTGCGCGAATGTCAGAAGTGTGTCGACCGACCGCTGTTTACCTGCGTCGATCTCGAGGGCGGAACCGTCGACCGGCTCCGAGTCGCTCTCGGAGCGGCTCCAGCGGCGGCTGAAGTATTTGCTGCCGATGATCCTCGTCTCTTTCGCAGGCACGGGCAGATTATCGGGGAAAACTGCCGTGTGTTTGGATTCAATGTTGATTTTGCCCCGGTGCTGGATCTGGCATTCGAAAAGTCTCGGAGTGTTATGGGTTCGAGGGTCATTTCGGCTGATCCAGAGCAGACGGTAGCTTACGCTCGCGAGTTTCTCACCGGACTGAAAGCCGCCGGGGTTCTGGGATGCGGCAAGCACTTCCCCGGTCTCGGGGAAGGCAAACTGGACAGTCACCGCGGACTACCAGTGATTGACAAGGCGTTGAAGCAAATCTGGGCAGATGATCTGGTTCCCTACCGAATGCTCGCGCGACAACTTCCGTTTGTAATGGTCTCCCACGCTGCGTACCCCCAGGTTACAAAGGCAAGAACTCCTGCATCCCTCTCGAAAGTCTGGATCACCGGCATCCTGAAAAAGCGTATTGGGTATCGCGGTCTGGTCGTGTCGGACGATCTGGAGATGGGCGGTGTATTGGCGGCAGCGTTGCTGGGCAATGCAGCCGTGGAATTTGTTCGAGCCGGCGGAGATCTCTGCCTTGTCTGTCACCGCGAGGATCGCGTCGTGGAAGCATATGAGGCGATTATCCACGCAGCGGAGACCGATAAAATGTTCGCCCGGCGCGTGGCCGAGTCCGCCCGACGGGTGCTCGCGCTCAAGAAGAAATGCGGGCTGCAACGGAAGACCGGCAAGTCTCCGAATACAGCGGCAATCGAGACGCTGACGCGGCGGCTTTGGGAGTTCGGTGAACAGGTGCGCCTGGGCCCGTTGAGCCGGCGGGAAGATCGGCGGCGGCGGGGATGAACAAGAACGGGATGGTCGTCGCGGGAGTGATGAGCGGAACGTCGGCCGACGGAATTGATGTCGCGCTGGTGCGGATCGGAAAGTCACATCGCATTCAACTGCTTGGCCGAGTTGGGTATCCCTACCCCTCCAAGGTTCGGCGAGCGGTTCTGGCTGCTATGAATTCGGCGTCAGCAAGCGTCGCCGACCTGGCGCGACTGAATTCCTTATTGGGAGAACTTTACGCCGACGCGGTCTTGTCCGCGGAATCCCGCTTCCGACTGAAAGCAGAGCTTGTGGGATGCCACGGGCAGACCCTATATCACCAAGGCGAAAGAGCACGCTTTCTCGGCAGGAACATTGCGACAACCTGGCAGGCCGGGGAAAGCGCAGTGATTGCGGCGAGAGTCGGTGTGCCAGTTGTTTCCGATTTTCGACCTGCCGATATGGCTGCTGGAGGCAAAGGAGCCCCACTGGTTCCCTTTCTCGATTATTTGTGGTTCCGCGATGCGCGGACCGGCAGAATCGTGCAGAACATAGGCGGGATCGCGAATTTGACCGCAATCCCTGCCGGTGCGAGTTCGGAAGATGTTGTGGCGTTCGATACCGGACCTGGAAACATGGTGATCGACGCAGTCACACAGAGTCTTTTCCGCCAGCCGTTCGACCGCGAAGGGCGAATTGCAGCCTCGGGAGAGGTAATCACTCCCGTGCTAACGAAACTTTTGCGCGCCCCATTTTTTCGCGCGAAACCTCCGAAAACAGCGGGGCGCGAAGAATTTGGGCGGGAATTCGTGGACCGCTTCCTCCGTGCTTGTGACGGCAAGCGAAAACAAGACGTTGTCGCTACCGCGACGGCTCTGACAGCCCAATCCATTGGGGACGCAATAAGACGATTCGTCGGTTCCCACAAGCCCGCGTCTACCATCCGGCAGAAACAGGGGAAACACAATCGTCTTGATTTCGGCTTTCGGGAGATGATTCTATCGGGCGGCGGGGCGCGGAACGCCACCCTTGTGGGCTTGATTGCTGAGAAGTTGGCCTCTCTGGGAATGGTCGTGCGTTTTTCTGACGATTTTGGGCTGCCGTCTGAGGCGAAGGAGGCTATCGCTTTCGCAGTGCTGGCTTACGAGACATGGAATCGCCGGCCCTCCAACGTTCCTTCAGCTACCGGCGCCGCGCGACCCGCGGTCTTGGGGAGGATTTCTTATGCGTAGAACGCTTGCTCCGTGGTTCCGATTCGGACGAAGCGTCCCCTCTGGATCGATGATTCTGGTGCTCACGTCTCTTCTCTGCCCTCTGCTTTCTTGCGCCAATAAACCTGACCCGAACACACTGGTCATGATCATCGAATCAAGCCCCACCAATCTGGACCCGCGCGTCGGAATCGATGCCCAATCGGAGCGTATCGATAACCTCATTTTCGATGATCTGCTTTCTCGCGGCGGCGACCTGAATGTTGCCCCCGGTTTGGCGGAGCGTTGGGAAATACCGGATGCCTTGACGTATGTGTTTCATCTGCACTCCGGAGTGAGGTTCCATGACGGCAGTATGCTCACTTCGCGGGATGTGAAGTGGACCTTCGATTCCCTGCTGCAGGGTAAACTTCGCAGCACAAAAACAGCTGTTTATAAGTATGTAGAGCGTATCGAAACGCCCGACCCGAATACCGTCGTGTTCCGAATGAAGGAACCCGACGCGACGCTACTCTGGAATCTCTCCGACGGCGCGATGGGGATTGTGCCTTACGGGACCGGCGACGAGATCACGTTGCATCCCATCGGCTCTGGCCCGTTCAAGTTCGTGAGCGCAGAGACTGACCGGGAAGTTATTCTCGACCGCAACGATGGCTACTGGGGTGGACCCGCCAAAGTGCCGCGTGTGAGGTTTGCGGTTGTACCGGATGAAACGACTGAGGCTCTTGAGCTACGGAAAGGAAGCGGGGACATCGCAATCAACTCGCTGACTCCCGACACCGTCGTCACCCTGAAGCAGGATGCCAACCTCAGCGTGGAACACGGCGGGGGAACACGCCTTGCCTATCTGGGATTCAACCTTCGCGATCCGATTCTGAAAGATGTGCGCGTCCGGCAGGCAATCGCCTATGCACTCGACAGGCGGCCCATGATTGAGTACCTGTGGCGTGGCCTGGCACAGCCCGCGCGGAGCATTCTGCCGGCCCAGAGCTGGGCCTATAACGGAGATGTGCCGGCTTATGAACACGACCCCGAGAAAGCGAACCGCATCCTCGACATTGCCGGATACCGGGCGGTCAATGGCATTCGCTTTCACATCACCATGAAAACCTCCACCGACGCAAACACTCGCCTGATGGTAGCGGTGATGCAGCAGCAACTGCGTGAGGTCAGCATTGCACTCGATATTCGCAGTTTTGAGTTTGCAACGTTCTTCGCAGACGTACAGCATGGCGCATTTCAGATGTATGGCTTGCGCTGGATTGGTGGAAATGAAGATCCGGATATTTTCGAATATGCCTTCCACTCTTCGAAGTTTCCGCCGAACGGGGCGAACCGCGATTATTATTCGAACCCCAGGGTCGATACCCTGATCGACAAAGCCCGGCGCGAGGTCGACCCAAAGGCGCGCAAGCCCCTCTACGATGAAGTACAGAGCATTCTGGCAGACGATCTCCCTTACATTAATTTGTGGTATCTCGATAACGTGCTGGTGCATACGAATCGAGTGCGAAATTTACGACTGAATCCGGCAGGCAATTACGATTTTTTGCGCACGGCGGAACTCACTCCTGCCGATTAGTGCTCGCCTTCCTGCTCTTCGTTCCGAATCCGTAACACAGGACTAAACTTTTTGTTTCCCTCCTCAAAAAGAGAGCATAATTCGATTTGGGAGTGATGCTGCCGGAAGGATGCCGTGCGGGACCGAGAAGCCAGGAGAATCCGCTTTCATCTCTCCATTTGCGCGACTTGCATTTGGATGCTCGCGGCAGCAGCCGCACAGGTCGTCACCATTCCAGAGGTTCCCTCCCGATTCAAGCTTGACATGCAAGCCGCCGCGCGCCTGAAGCCTGAACTTATGGCGCAAAGCAGTGCTGCGATCGGACGCTATGCCACCGGTCAACTGGTTTTCGAACGACTCCTGCAGCAGGTCCGCCCCGCCTCTGGCTCGGAACCAGGATGGCTGCTGCGCATCGTGGAAGATGGTCAGCTGAATGCCTACGCTTCACCCGACGGAACTGTGTATGTTGAAAACGGCCTGGCGTCAATGGCAGGGCAGAGTGATGGCCTGTGGGCGGCGATTCTTTCGCACGAGATCGCGCACATCATGCGTCGCGATTGGGCGCGAAGATATCTCTATGAGAAGCAATTGGAGGGCAGCGCAGCGGCGATCGTGCTGGGAGATCCGGCACAGCCTTCCGGGTCATGGAACGACGCCGGTCGGGCTTCTGCGGATCTGGGACGATTCTGCCGCCAGATGGAGATAGACGCTGATCGCGAGAGCCTGAAGTTGATGGCCCGTGCCGGATATCACCCCGACTTTGTTCCTGCGTTACACCACCTGCTGCACGCACGCGGCAGCAGCCCGCAGAATGCTTCGTTGTATGCAATGCATCCCTGCTGGGAAGAGCGGGACCGTGAGCTAACCGGCGCGTACACCGCGGCAAGCATCGAGTTTGAGCATCGCTGGGGCCAATGGTATGCCTCGCCCGGAGGAAATCCGCCCGTAGTCGTATTCGCCGATCCTCCATTCCTGAAGAAGACCGGATCCCGGGAATGGCAGATCCAGGTGCCGATGCGCTGCCAGAATCTTGTCGGGGCAGTGGAAGTAGTCCTGCGGGCTGACCCGGAGCGGAAAGGGATTATGCGCCAGGGTCAATTGTCGGAGACCGAGGACCGCGATCACGAGATTCGGCAATTGACCGGCTGTACTTCTCCTCGGACTACCGTTGTTTTCAACCTGTCGGATCTGATCAGCAGCCAAACGCCCGTTACTCAGTGGACCGATGTATACGTGATTGACCCCTGGGGTTCAGTACTGGAGCGAACGGACTTTCCGAAGTTGCCACATTAAGCTCCCTCTGTACACTTCACAATCACACGCTGGTTTCGCTGTTAACGGCGAATTGTGGCATTCCGATGCGCCTCCCCGAGTGGGCGGCCGGCACGTGATACCATCCAATTTCAGGCACTTTATGCGCATTCTTTTCATCGGCGACATCTTCGGCAGGCCGGGCCGCACCATCGTCAAAGACCGTTTGCCGGAGATTGTCCGCGACCGTGGCATAGATCTGATCATCGCCAATGGGGAGAATTCGGCCGCCGGGTTCGGAATTACTCCCGCGCTCGCGGAAGAGTTGTTTGAGTTGAACATTGACGTCATCACGACCGGGAATCACGTCTGGGACAAGCGCGAAATCGTCGACTATTTTCATATGGTGGAAGGAAACGGACACGGCCCGGCGCGGCGTGTGCTGCGTCCGGCGAACTATCCGGCAGATATGCCGGGATCCGGATTGTACGAAGGGATGAAAGGCAGAGTACCTTACGCGGTCATCAATCTGCAGGGCCGCGTGTTTATGGCATCAAACGATGATCCATTCCGGGTGGCGGATCAACTGCTGCAGAAGATCAACGCCAAAATCATTTTGGTTGACATGCATGCTGAAGCTACTTCAGAAAAAATATCGCTGGGATGGTATCTCGACGGGCGGGTCACCGCCGTTGTAGGCACGCATACTCATGTGCCCACCGCGGACGAACGGTTACTGCCGAATGGAACTGCGTACATTACAGATGTCGGAATGAGCGGACCCTATGACGGTGTGATCGGCGTGAAGAAGGAACTCGTCGTAGGCAAGTTTCTGAACGGTATGCCGGTGCGGTTTGAGCCTGCCACAGG
>Ga0209698_10006122_pt1 | contig 12843 bp, 14 predicted proteins | sample LitLauG_LLR_2012_FD_187203 | JGI IMG/M metagenome (GOLD analysis project Ga0209698, IMG submission 187203) | Freshwater sediment microbial communities from Pennsylvania, USA - Little Laurel Run_MetaG_LLR_2012 (SPAdes) (version 2) | ecosystem: Environmental > Aquatic > Freshwater > Creek >...
GATTAAGAGTCCCGGACTATTTTTCAACAAGCGTCCGGGACAATTTTTCAGCCTTGTGTGGGCGCAGGCTGAGCAGAGCGCTGGCGGCGCTTCTTGGCGACCTCGTAGAGCCGGGCTGTTTCGGGTGGCTCCCCTGCCTCGATGCCCAATTTCCCAAGCTGCCGGGTGTTCCATTCGGGCTTTGTCGGAATATCAATGCCCTCGGGCATGGGATGCGTGCGAAGCCAGTTGTTGAGATCGCGGCGCAGGAGCTTGTCCTCCTGCCCGATCAAGCCGCGATGCAGCGTCCCCGCCTCGGCTTCCGCCTGATAGGCCCGCCACGCGAAATGCGCCGGGTCTTCATCCGGGCGGTTGTCCTTATTCCATTTCAGGCGCGGCTTCGCCGCCGCACGCGCTGTGGTTTCGCGCGCCGCTTTCGCCCGCAACTTCGCTAGGGTTTCCGTCACAACTTCTACAGGCAAACCGAAGTAGTCGGCGGCGGGCAGACATGCCTTTGCCGCTTCATCCATAGTATCGTTATTATAGTCTGGCCGATTACTTTCATCAAATTCGACCTCGTTCTCTTTCTCAACATAGTCTTTGATGCGTAAGGTTATCGCCCGCCGCTTATTAATGTCCGGCTCGACTTTTCTAGCCTTGCGGAAGGCGGTAATCGCTTCCCGGAATTGCTTGTTTTTGGCGAGTGCGAAGCCGAGGTTGTTGTGGATATCGGCATTATCGGGCTTGAGCGCGGCGGCCTTACGGAATGGGGCAATCGCTTCCGGGAACTGCTCGATTTCCGTGAGCAAGTAGCCGATGTTATAGTGGGCTTCGGCAAAGTCGGGCTTGAGTACAGTCGCTTCTCGAAAGAGCTTGATCGCTCTCTCGATTTGGCCTGCCGTGCCGCCGAGCATCCAGCCTCGGTCGAATGCAACCAAATGTGGAGGGGCTCTGTGTTCCTCTACAGCCAGCGCGTCATCCCTGCTCAGAGGGATTAATTCTAGCCGCCTGCGTGGCTCGTTCGCCTGCAGCGCGGCGGCCTGCTGCTCGGATTGCTGTCTCGCAATTACCGCCATTCCGTCCTTGTCCCAAGATTCCGCCACGCGCCGCTCGGCGAGTATCATCCTAGCACAGTAAGGCGTATCGAGGCCCGCGCTCACGGTACTCACCGGCTCCGGTGGCAGCACCATCAACATCATCACGGCAGACTGGCTCAACACCCCGCACATCATCCAGAACCCGAGCGCCGAGACGGTCTGGACATGGGATCATTACGCCTATGGGGATAACAGCCCGAACTCGAACCCGTATGGGTACGGCACCTTCACCTACAACCCACGCTTCCCCGGACAGTATGCGGATAGTGAGACCGGCACGTTCAATAATGGTATGCGGGATTATTACGTCTCCGGCATCGGCAGATACGGACAGTTCGATCCGATCGGCCTATACGGAGGCTTCTCCCCGTACGCCTATGTTGGGAACAATCCGATGTGGGCCGTTGATCCGTTCGGCATGCAAGCAGGTCCCCTTGGCGGATTTCCCCCCACAGAAGCAGGCGAACCCTATTCTCCCGGGGATTTTCGGGGCACACCTCCTAATTTTCCACAAACAATAAATCGTAACTACTCGGAGGCGATAACACTATCCCAACTATTGCAGGAAACAACAGAACTCGGCCATGACTTGGCGGAAATACAGCAGCTTCTCGACGAGTACAATCGGACTCACCCACATAATGAATTAAGTTACAGCGAATTAATGGGCTTCATCGACGGTATTTGTCCAGTCCCTCAATCCCCATTGTCAACCGGGCGCCTTCTCAGCACTCCTATCGCTATAACCCCTGGCTTTTCTCCTCCAGGTGGACAACAATTAAGAGCCTTACCGTAGATAACTCGGACCGTACGTGGATGCGAAGACTATTCCGTATATTTTTTGTAATCGGCCTTGCACTCGCCGCACTGGGAATATTCGAATACACCCACGAAAGTGCGCTTCACGACAACACCGCTCACGCCTTTGCCAGAATACAGGATGTGCAAGACAAACCTATAATAATTACAACGGAAGGGAGACTTAATGGACCTCACGAATATGTCGATCATGCCTGTCATTACACAATAACCTTCAGCAGCACCAACGATGATCATACAAATATCACAACTCATCTAGACACTTATGGAAAACTATGCGCAAACACGAGCGACCATATTCTCATTTCGTATGATCGTCTCTCTCCTGGCAATACGGTACACACCTATAATGGCGAACCCATTATTCCAGCGGGCGGATTTGAACTGCTTTTTGGTATTATATTGATAACAGCAAGTTATTACGACTTGAGAAAACTCAAGAAACGCCTCGACGAAAATGAGTAAATTACGGTGACGGTTTGCTTTCTTAACCTGCCATGGACGCCGATGAATCGACCACCCATAAACTTCATCATGTTCCACGCGCGATTTTGCCTCCGGCTGCGAACGATAACCGCAAGCCGCGCCGCCGGCTTCAGGTGATCCCGGCTGTTCCATGAACGCTTTGCCCCGCTTACGATTAAACAAAAAACAAATAGTCGCCAAATTTCTCAGGCAACAGAGTTGGCCATGATGCAAAACGTGCGCTTGATGGCTTTTGGTCCTCATATCTGACCTGATACTCCGCACTACACTTCTTCAGTGGGGTCACGTTGGGTCTGGCGCTGCGAAGATTATCATATCAACTTACCCTCGGAGTAAACTGACGATGTCCGCACCTATTGGATGGTACGTTCGGGTTACAACTGGCGAGGTTGTCGACGGTGTTTATGACACTGTGCTGTATGTAGCCGGTTATCCCACGCCAGCTGAGGCAGAAGCTGCGGTTAGAAAAGCTCGTGCAAAATCTGGAGAGCGATACGAAGTTGTGCCGGGGGGAATCATGGCCGGTCACGGCCCGCAACCCAATCCCGGAGAACTCCGGGTTCTCAAAGGGGCGGTCTGACCCGGAATGGGACACTAAAGATGCGCTCCGCATCAACGAGCTGGTCGAACCGGGCTGTTACAAACGCGCCTACTCCTTGCCGATCGCGCGGCCTCGGCATCAACGGCTTCGGCCCGAACCCGATCCCGGTCACGGTGCTTACCGGCTCCGGCGGCAGCACCATCAACATCATCACCGCCGACTGGCTTAACACCCCGCACATCATCCAGAACCCGAGCGCCGAAACCATCTGGACCTGGGATCACTACGCCTTTGGAGATAACTCACCGAACTCCAACCCCTACGGCGTCGGCACCTTCACCTACAACCCAAGATTCCCCGGCCAGTACGCCGACAGCGAGACCAGCACATTCAACAACGGAATGCGGGACACCTACATCCCCGGCATCGGGCGCTATGGGCAGATTGACCCGATTGGGCTCAATGGGGGGAGTTTCTCGACGTATGCCTATGTCGGGAATAATCCGCTCATAAATATTGATCCCATGGGTCATCAAGTAGGCAATCCTGTGGTAACCATAGTGGGTGCTGGCTTTGTGATCGGAACTTTTATAATGGAAGCTTGGTTGCAAACGCCAGCTGGGCAGCAGGCGATAGCTCAACTGGCGCAATCTATCTCTAAACTATGTGACAAAGCCGGAAATCCAGTTAGTACCATTGCACAGTCGCTGAATGCTCCCGGCAACTGCACTCCGCAGGAGCAGCAGGCTTTGCAGAGTGATGTTGATAATGCCTGTAAGCAGCCAAGGGCCTGCGCTCCCGGCACGCCAAAGGCACAGCTACCTATATTCCGTGAACGAAATCTGGAATGTGCATTAGCGCGCACTATTATCAACAACAAATGCTTCGCAGGTGGTAATGTAAATCACCGAAATGAGGCAATTAATGCATACCAATCGGTCTATGATTGTGAAGAGTTGATGAGCACACCCTAGAGCGAACACAATGGACAGTCCCACCTTGAAAGCTATGATACAATGTGAATTCAACGCTACTCCCTATCCGGGGGATAATAATATCGTGCCAGAGGACTCCTATAATAATGTGCTCGAGTCGAGGCAGATTGCCGACTATTTCAGAGGCAGAAAATGGCAAGACATAACTTTAGCCGATCTTCGGGAAGGCTATATCGGGGACCCAAGTGCGTGCCTTACTTTTATGACGCCGAGCGCGTTTCGTTTCTATCTACCGGCATACTTATTCATTTGTATCGAGTCTTTTTCGGAAGCGGATATGATCTATGATACTACCATTCGGAGATTAATTATACCCAACAACTCCGAAGATCTTTTAGCATTCCATGAACGCTTTGTCCCGTTTACGATTAAACAAAAGCAAATAGTCGCCAAATTTCTAAGGCAAATGGACTTATTGCACGACGGTGACAGAGTTGGCCATGATGCAAAACGTGCGCTTGATGGCTTTTGGTCCTCGTATCTGACCTGATACTCCGTTTTGGCCTCCCCCATACGGTCATGGCCTACAACAACCATATGCGGGCGGCCCTTGTCCCAAAAAGGAACCCTTGCGGGACTGGGGTGCCGGAAGCGGACAATCAGACGCTTAGCCGTCCGAAACTCTTGTCCCGAAGAGCCGCCGGTCCCCTCCTCCGATTCCGGCTAATATCCTTGGTGATAACGTCCTTAATCAGGCTCAACATTCGTGCCGGGGAGAGGTCTCGCTTATTAGCGAATCCAACACTGGTGATTTTTGTCGTATTAAGGGTAAAATAAAAGACATTCAGCTTTGCGCTAGGACCAGATCGACGCTCCAACCTTTCTCCCCGGCTTGACCATGCGCACGCAAGACCAGAATCCCGCTCACCAGCGCTATGCGCACCTGCTGCCGAAAAGCGGGCTCTATCCGGCTCGCCACGTCGATATTTTTTGGAACTGCACCAATCATAAGATCAGCGACCTTGAGGTGGTTTTCATTCCTCGCGGGTCCGGCGAGTTGCCTGGTCCCTCCGAAGACCCCGATTTTTGGGACAGGTATAGAGCCTACAATGACCGCTGGAACTCAGACCTCGGCAATTCGTGTGGCGATTGGCTGACCGCGGACGGCAAGACTGCGGAAAGCATCTTCGGTTACTTGCTGCGTGCAGGCTTCGCAAGCGAACTCGAGCTAAAGCGAGCCATCCAGGAGTTCGGACACATTGAAGAATGTTCCTGGGCGCGGGCGATGTTGCGAGGGTTTATCGATAAGGAAATTCGCGCCCTTGCCGACGAGCCGACGACATGAGCGGCTCGCCCAAAGACGATGAGGCGGAGTTAGCCGCCAAAGTAGAAAAATACCGCGAGCGGATGGCGGCCCAGGTTGCCGAGATCAAAGACACGCTCAAACGGTGGACTAAACCGCACGACAATCCGGGCAGCAGTGTTTGCATCACCACAGCCTTGCTCGATTTGGCGCTTGGGCCAGTCATTCCCACCTAACCCGTACTCGATATGGAGGTTTTGATAAGTTATGCCCGCTATTTGCCCTTGTTGTTCTTCTAGAATACCTTGGTACAAGTTAAGTCCAGGCGATTTGGCATGCCCCTCATGTAATGCATGCTTATCTGTGGATTTTAAGAACTTATACATCTCGGTTACATTTATAGGGCTGATACTCGGCATACCACTACTAATAATGATACACTTATATTTTAGTGCCGACGAGAATGAGCTTTACCCCGTCGCTAGTACGCTTATCCTTTTCCTCGCTTATTACGCTGTCGTTCTACTGACACATATCCCCGTCCACCGCTCAGAAAATGACCACGGTAGAAATCATGCTTCGTCGGAATGCGGAAAGCGCACCGACGACCTGGAATAAGAATATATTGACCTGCTCCGAATAATTTAAAACTGTCATTGCCGAAGCGGCTCTATGGCTATATTCCGAGGGGAATTTTCTGAGAGTCCGCCGCAGTCAAATCGTGATCCGCTCCACCTCATCGAGCGTAATTTCGTCGCCGGTGCGATCATAGAGTTTGGTGGTTCGCGGGCTCTCATGCGCGGCCATCGCCTGTGCGTTCTCGAGCGTGCCGCCGGCTTCGAGATAGGCAGTGATGCCGGTAGCGCGGAAGGTATGACAGCCCACCTTGATGCGCATGCCGAGTTCGGCGGCTCGACGTTGGATCATTCGGTAGGCATCGACACGGTTCATCGGCTTCGCGGTTAGCTCGCCAGTGCGGCCGACAGCGGAACGGAAGAGGGGGCCTTTGGCGTCATCGCGGATGCCGGCTGCTTCCAAATAGGCATCGAGGTATGCTTCAAGGGTATGATGCGCCGGCATCTCGTGACGTTTGCCGCCCTTTTCGTGCAGGCGGACCCACCATCGCTTCCCCTGGGGGTAATAGTCCTCCACCCGCATGGCGACGACGGCGCCAATTCGTGCGAAGGCGAATGTCATAACCGAGATCAGCGCCCGGTCGCGAAGACCAACAACGGTCGAGGTATCGATGCTATCGAGTAGCTCGCGAGCTTGCTCGGCCGTCAGCACCGTGGTCTTGCCGCGCTTGACGACATGCTTCGGCCCGTGGACAGCGTGGGCTGGATTGACGGCCACCACCTGGCCGGTGACCAACCAGTCGAATAGCATGCGTACGGCCGCCAGGTGCTGCTTGACGGTCGGCTTCGACATCGTCTGGCCGAGGCTCTCGATATAGGCCGCAACATGGAGCGGCTCGATGTCCGCGATCTCGCCGATGCGGTGCCGATCGCACCAGGAGAAAAACTGGCAGACCGCGCGGTAGTAGGCCATGCGGGTGTTCTTGTTGCGGATCGTGGCCGCGAAGAATTCGAGGAAGCGCCGTGCCGCAGCGTCGCCGGCGTCGGCAATGACGCGCGGCACCACGATCTCGGCCGCGATGGCGGCGGAAATCCCGCTGGGCGTGGGTCGGACGGCGGGCAGCTGTCTGGCTCGGTCTGGCATGGCCCTTAGTGTAACATAACGTCCTTTATGTTGCACTAGTTACTTGGCCGGGGGGCAAGCTGAGACGGCACCTTATATATGAATCAAGGGTGGCCAGATAACGGGCTGCGCCGCCTTAACCGGCGATCGGCGCCGGCGCGCTTGGTCCGAGTTCAGGGATGAACCGGCTCAGATGCAGAGACACGGTCCCATAACTCCTTCCCGCGGGCTGTATCGCTGACTGCATGGCGTCGGCCAGCGTCATTGTCCGGCTCCCAGTCAGCAGCAGGCTACCTGGCCGGTTCGAGCTCGGCGCCGCCTTCACGCGCGTAATTCCCACGTAGAAGAGGCGGCGCTGCTCCTCGAGATGCGCCTGACGCAGAGCGATGGACGTTCCTTGTTCCGGCTCTGCCGGCAACAGCCCATCAACGCAGCCCGCAATCACAACGATCGGCGAGCTCAGGCCTTTGCTCTTGTGCAGACTCATTATCCGGACTTCCGTCACGTCTGGAGGGATCTCGGGTTGCGAAACGGCCTCGATGATCTGCGAGAGCAATTCCGGCGGCGTCTCGGCGGCGGTCATCAAACCGGCGACGAGAATTCGCAGCTCACCGGCGCCGGCGAACTCAGCACGAAGCCAGCGATTGACGAAATCGGTGACGCCGGTCTGTTCATCGAGGAAATGAAGCTCGTTCTGAATAGCCTGGAAACGCTGCAGCAAATGACTGCTGTGCGGGATCTGGAGTTGACCGGCAGCCAGAGCAACAAGCGCGTCCCAAGGCGCTTGACCTGATTGCTCGCAATGCGTACGCAGCCTCGCATACGACTTGGCTCGGAAATCGGCGCTGCCCATACCAAGGAGCCAGCGCAGAGCAATACGATCCGCTCGGTTCACAAACAGTTTGAATATCGCGAGCCGTTCCTGCGCCACCTCGCTGTCGAGCTCACTTTCCTGATAGTAGGACTTCGACGGGATGCCGCGGGCCTTTAATGCGGCGTGGATCGGATTGCCGATCGTGCGTCGCTGAGCCAGAACCAGAATCTCACCAGGGCTCCTTCCGTGTTGGTTGATCTGGCTGTCGACAAAAGCAGCGATCCCCTGAGCCTCGCGCCCAACGTCCTGAAATTGCACAATCCACATTTCGCCCGGGCCGTTCGCCGCAACTGGCGTCAGCTGGAGAGGTTCCCGGTCCACATTGTGCCCGATAAGGGAGTTGGCAGTGGCAACGACGCCGGTAGGACAGCGATAGCAGTCAACGAGCGCGTGGTCGGTACAGCCGGAATGCGTCTGTGGAAAGGTCCGTATCCCTTCCGGATGAGCGTGCTTGAAGCTGTAGAGAGACTGGTCATCGTCCCCCACGACGCAGAGCGCCGCGTTTGTGCTCAGCAGATCGACAACTGCCTGTTCAGCTTTGTTGAGGTCCTGGTATTCATCAACCAACACGTGGTCGTATAGTGAGTGCTCCGGGGCGGCGGGATTGTTCCGGAGGTAACGATAAAGCTCCGGGATGATTTCCCCAATCAGCATGCCTTCGTGAAACCGTAGCCAACCGATCAGCACATTCTGGAAGGCGGCATCAGCCGCGGTTTGCGCAAACCCTGGTTGTTCATGCTGCAAGCGCGCCCACGCGGCCTCGTAGGCACGGATACGTTTTTCACGCTCTCGCTTGTTTCCAAAGCCGGTTGGAAGATCATAGAGGAGTGGCTCCATCTCGAAGCGATTCAAGGGCCGCGCTACGCGGCCTGTGACCGCGAGGACGTTTTGAAGACTCAGCACGCGCATGCCGAGTGAATGAAGCGTTGAACCACGTATTTGCTCGCAACCGGGTACGTTCATATTGATTAGCTCGCGATGTAGATCCTCCGCTGCCACCTTAGTAAAGGTTACGGGGAGGATGCGCTTCGGTGCCACCCCACTCTCCAGCAGCCGCGCTACTCTCCGTTTAAGTGCGAAAGACTTTCCTGTGCCCGGACCGGCCAGAACCCGGATATAACGGGAACCGTCAGCGGCAATCTGATAAGCCGGCGATTGGGGATCGAGACTGCTATCCCAGGCCATTACGAATTCCTTTCTCAAATGCGTGGTGGGCTCAGGCGGGCTGTCCAGCAGATTTAACAGAGGTACGGTCCATCTTTGATGGACGCGGTAGTATGATCGCGTCCCTAACGCCCCTGATTCGCGTCAGTCCTTGGCGCAGCTCACCGTGCTCTTCTGTCCTCGCCGCATCGTCCCATACAAAAGCGATGATATGCTGGTAACCACTTCCTTCCTGAAGGTAAGTGCTCGCGTCCGCGGCAACCTCCTTGATGGTCGACGAAAAGACAGACGGTCCTCCCGGACGCATAAATTTGACCTCGATGATCAGCTCGAGCGAGGGTATGGCGAGATCCGCTCGGGGATGATGCGGACCCAGCGACTTGAGCCACTCTTCATCATCCAGGTCGGGGAATACTGGGGCGAGTATCGCCCACAGCATATCCTGTACATGATACTCGTTGGCGACCTCCCAGCGAGCGAGAGACGACCTCGATGTGCGCGGGGCAGTCTCCCAGGCCCAGCGCCGCATGGAGCGAGCCACCCCTTCGAGGAGCCGGGCAACATCCTCGACCGACGCCGATCCAAGACGTAACGTCGATGCATCGCGCAACAGATAAGTCAGCGCTGCCAGCTGGGCGGCAGCCCGTGTCATGCCGTCAGTTGAACCGACTAGTCCAAGTATGATGTCGCCCGCCGTGGCGCGCGACGCCGCCGTGACAGGCATCAGCGATTTTGCAGCGAGTGCCACTCGAAGATCGTCGGTAACCGTTCCTGGCTCCTGAGCAATGATGCAGAGCGCCGCTGCAATTAGTGAGGCATTCCAGTCAGCGAGCCTTCCGGAACCAAGCGATCGCCTGAGCAATGGCTCCAGCCACGCGCGCGCCGAAGTCCGTTCGTCATCTTTAAGATGCGCGACGCCCGCTACTGTTCCGAGGAGAGCCAACCCATCCACCTCGAATGTGAGCGGCCGGCCCGGTGCAAAATATTGCCGCTGACGAAGCCACTCGAGCGCCGCGATAAACGGTGCGTTGAACGCGCTGTCGAGATTAAAGGCATAACCGAGGACGGCCGCATGCACCGTCTGGAGCGCCGGTCCGTTCGCAGCTGCGGCCTCGGTCGCCAGGTGTCCGAACAATGGAACTTGTTCCATTCGCACACTTTGAATCCATGCTGCGAAGGCACGGGCGTGCGGCGGTTGTCCCACATCATCAGATGCAGCTGCCGCCAGGCTTCTCCGTAGGTCCCAGAGGCTGACGTCGGTCACAGAAACCACCGTGTCCGGCTGATCGGGCCTAACATAGTGTCAGGGTCCCAGCCCGGCACTTGACGTAACCCGCTGAGCAGCCGAGCGATCAACTCCGAATAGTGAATTGTGATCGGCTGTGGTGCTGGCGTGAACATACGCCACGAATGGCATGAAAAATCGAACGCTTGACGCGTCAGATACGTCATATCCCGGAACGTCGATCGACGATGCAGACGAAGCAATGTAGGCTGTGGCATCCCATGTCGCGCATGCTTCACATCACGGCTGCCTGTGAAGCAGAGAAGACTCTCGCTGTCTCCGAGCCCAACTGTAAGGCCACGTTCCGGCACGTAGACACCCTTCATGCCCCCTCTTTGGCGAACCCCTTTGTTTCCTTCGTCGAAGAGCGTGAAGGGGTGATTGTCGACAAGGTGCAAGAAAGCATACCTGACCTGGGTCAAACCCAATGTTTCGACCAATTCCCTCACCGCTTCAGCTTCATGATCTGCCACCTCTTTGAATACATGAAAAATCAGTCGGACAGCATCGGTGCTGCGCCAATTGTCCACCTGACGTACGTTCTCTATCGAGCGAGATAGTGACTTATATAGTGCATCTTTATATTGGCCGTATGGCACCGCTGCCGTTCGATCGTCCAGCAGATATTTCCCATCGCTACTAAACACCGTTGTGATGCCGACTACTCGTTCTTGCGCTCCGAGCCTACTGGTGGAGAGCGTATGGGAACCAATGCCGACCACGAGCTCATGTGCGACGGTCGGCTGGGACTTTAGCAACCAAGGAACGCCACCAATTTTTGCATAAGCTGCAACGCTCATATTGTTGAGCGCGAAGACAAGCTGCTCATCGGGGAATCGCATCGTCTCAAGCGTGATCTCCTGAATAGCGACCCGGTGCTTCAGGAAGGCGGCTTTGACGGCGAAGTACGGGTTTTCCCGATCTCCGAGTTCCTTGAAGTCCTGATCGATCTGTACGACGGCCAAGGTCCATTCGAATCCGCCATCTGTAGCAGCCTCGATCGCATTACGACAGGCATCGGTGTAATCGGCGACGGAACTTCCCCGTGCGGTAAAGGTCTGGACGTTCGGGGCTTCCAGGGCGTACCTGCGGATAAAGCCCTTCTCGTACGGTACCCGGACCCAGTCCCCTGAACCGACTCGTACGTTGGGGAGACCGTCAAGGAACTTGGCGAGAAACGCCTCGACTTGTCCTTCGTATGATGCTTGGCATACAACGGCGATGCGAAGGCGCTTCGGGGCAAAGGTGCGCTGATCGTACGGACCGTTCTTATCGAGACCCTGTTGATTCCAAGTGTCGGTCCTTGTTCCGCTTGGATCAAATACAAGGGTCGGTTTCTGAATCCTCTCTGAACGAAAGGGCCAGCTGCCGGACGCGCTACCGGCAAGTGGACCCAGCGCAAGGGAAGCGCCGGGGGCCAGGTCAATGGGTCGCTTGCGAAGGTAGTCGAAGGTTCTCCGGATCAACGCTAATCGCTCCGGACCGCTGAGATGCGTCGTCGCTGCGTTATCGACAGCTTCAAGAACCCTGTCTGACTCTGCTCCAAGAAAATGCCGCGTGCACCAAACCATATTCTCTTTGCGGGGCTCAAGGAACGCCAAGGATGAATCGATCGTTGGCGATCCTTCACCATGATCGTCAAGTGTCAACGAGTTTCCCCGGTAGCCCGTCACGCGGCCTGCAAGCGAGAGAGTTCCTTTGACGCGAGGATCGTCGACAGTCCGCCTGGTGGCTACATAGCGTCCGCGTAGCTCGATGCCCGCCGCTAAGAGCATTGCGCAGTTAGCATCGATCACATTGCTCGTACGTACGCCGCAGGCGAGTTCAACCACAGCGGCCTGCTCCCGGCGCTTGATTGATCGCGTCTCGAAATCAAGGACAATGCGCCGTTGCAACCAGTCGGGTAACCGGCAATTCGACGGATATAGATTTAAGGGTTGCTGCGATAGAACGCGCAGAGGTCGCCACTTCAGCACCGGGCGCTGTAGATCCACAAAAACGCCGAGCAAAGCCTCAAGCGCAAGCGGAGCTAGGAGCCATGGGGCCTCGGACAGCGACACCTCGTCGATCTCCGTACCAATCGGGGCAAGACCGGTCTTCATCGCGACCGACAGGATCAAACTTCCGTCCTCTCCTCCTCTTTTGAAGAGATATTCGCCACGATGTGCACGTCTCAAGGACGTGAGCGTATCCCGGTCGTACGGTTGTTGCCCGACGCGAACCTTGGCCCCCGGGGTGGAGGAAACCGACACGGCATTGAGTAGTAACTTCGCCATTGATAGTGCGAACTCTAAGTCAGCAAGTGGTGGACGAAAAATTCCGTGATGTCCCCGCGATCATGCCGCCGCCCTCCCCTGCACATCTCGCAGAATCTGAAGCAGCTGCACGACTTCGCCTTCCTTGAACACGCCCGCTACGCCCAGCGGGTCGATGTCAGTGAATGGAGACTCGTAGAGCAGCCGCGGGTCCATGGCGCCGCGCTCCGTCAGATGCTCGATCATCATGTCGACGAATTCGAGCTGATTGGCCGTGAGGGCGCGCCCATCGCTGAAGCCATCAAAAGCGCGCTTTGCTGCAGCGCGATCAAGGCCGATCAGCGATCGGACGAAGAGGCCGAGACCGCCCTCCGCGCGAACGCGCTCAAGCTCGTCCGGCGTGGTGA